>OGCI01000643.1_pt1 | contig 36512 bp, 20 predicted proteins | sample 1570021 | NCBI WGS metagenome assembly OGCI01 (sample SAMN06264664, study PRJEB24512) | hot springs metagenome | isolation source: Hot spring water | place: South Africa: Tshipise | collected 2015-06-21 | reverse complement strand
GATATAATAAAACAAAAAAGAGAGTTTGTATATATGTTCAAAAAAATATTTAACGGGTTTAAATATTTTTTAATTGGATTAGTATGCCTGCTCATTACAATCTTTTTGTTCCTCTTATTAACAGACTCTTCAATAGCACCTATAAAAAATATTTCCACCACCCCACCCAATTATAATTATATACCGGATATAAAGAAATTAAAAGAAGAAGGGAAACTTCAAGAGGCCTTAGAATTAGCACGATTTGTATTAAAACACTCTGATATGCCCGGACAAGAAGAAGCAAAAGAACTTGAAAAAGAACTTGAATATGAGATTAATTCCCATTGGGGAATGGCAAAACGATTTATGAAAGGGTTTATTTTTGGAAGTGGTTCCTCAATTGAGGAGATAGGAGGTGGTATTACTTCTGATTTGATTGTATGGGGCGACTTTCGAGACCTTATTAAACAAGGCTACTACAAAATTACAGAACAAGAAACAGACCCATTCATTATCGCATTAGCAGGTATTGGACTTCTAACAGAATTTGTAGATATTGCTGATTGGGCTCCTGCTGTCTTAAAAGCATTTAGAAAAGTGGGTGCTTTATCAAAAAAATTTGCAGATTTTGTTATCACCGCTGCAAAAAACTCTGGAAAAACCGGCAAACTCGATACTGCATTAAAAGTAGTCTTCAAAAATATAAACACTTTAGTTGATAAAATGGGCCTAGCACGAACGGCCACCATTATGAAGCATGTAGATGAACCTGCAGACCTTCTTTCTGTAACAACAGTTGCAGAAAAAAATGCAGATGTGGCCTATCTCCTTGTTAAAAACGGTGGCCCAGACGGAATAGGAATCATGAAGCAAATGGGAAACACAGATGATGCAATCAGAACAATGGAGGTGGCTGCAAAAAAAGGTCCTGCCGGAATCCAATGGCTTAAAAAAGGTGAAGCAGGACACAAATATGTTATTGGAACTCGGGTTGCAGCAAGAATTATAAAAAATCTAAGATTAGAAAGACCCCAACAAATTGTCAAACAATTAATAACAATGTATCCAAAAGTTAACATAGTTCTATGGGCTACTGCTTTTGTTGCACTTATCCTCTCCCTCCTTTCCTTCTATAAATCATTCAATAATTTCTTCGCCCTGCTTAGAAATAACAAAGAGAAAATTCTCGGGAAAGGCCCTGTTTAAACAACCTTTTGTAATTTTGTCTACAATGGTAATAAAATTTTTAAGTACTATTTTGTCCTGTGCTGGCAAGAACGGATAACCACAGATGGCCATTCGGGTCAACTTTTTTTCGTCCTGTTATAACCATCTCAATGGGGATATGAACAAACTGGTTATGGATGTAACCAATTGTTATCCCTGTTCGCCCTGTCATTCCGGCGTGAACTGCATTTCTCGCTAAAGCATCACAGAAAGCGGTATCTTCTGCATTTGCAGGAACGCTTCGAATAATGTAACTCGGGTCGAAATATTTCATCTGAACGGGTATCTGCTTTTTTCGGAAATATTCAACAATCGTATCTTTTAAATATTTTCCTATGTCCGGATGAATAATATTTCCTGAAGCATCTTTTTGTTCTTCATTTACCTGTATCCATTCAGCACCGGCACCCTCGGCTATTGCAATAAGAGCATGTTCTCTGGTAAGAATTCTTTGTTCCAGCCAAGAGAGAAAACCGTCTTTACCTGAAAGATGTACAGGCACTTCCGGAATAATCGCATAGTTTACCAATTGACTGGCCAGAACAGATTCCGCCGTAACAAAGCCTGAATCCCTGCCCATCAATTTAACTAAACCAATTCCATATCGCACCGATTTCGCTTCTGTATGAGCACATAAAAGAACCTTTCTCGCCTCTTCTATGGCGGTATAAAAACCGAATGTGCGAGAGGTATATAAAATATCGTTATCAATCGTTTTAGGAATACCTATAATGGAAATGGGATAGGACTTTTCTTGTAAGGAACGAAATAACTGATAGGCTCCACGGTGAGTCCCATCTCCGCCAATACAAAATAAAAGATTAACCCCCGTAGAACGAAGACAAGCCATCATTTTCTCAGGGTCTTGCGGACCCCGGGATGTGCCTAATATTGTTCCTCCTTCATCATGTATTTCATCTACAACCTCCGGGTCCAGTTCGATAGGAGGCAAATTCTTTTCCGGATTTAATCCTTCATAACCATATCGGAAGCCTAATATTCTTCGCACCCCATAATGAAACCAGAGTTCTACCACTAATGAACGAATAACATTATTCAAACCCGGACAAATACCGCCACAGGTAACAATTCCAGCAACAATGTTCTCAGGATGAAAATAAATATACTCTCGTGGACCTGCTTTTTCGAAAAATATTTGCTGACTTTCTAAGTAGTCTCCCTGTTCATTGGCTTCTATGGAACCCGGAATAAAAACATTATCACCTACAAATAGTAGGCTTTTTACAGCCTGTTGCTGGTGAATTTTTAAAGGAGAAATAACCTTACATTCTCCGAGAGAGGGGACTTTAATTATCATGTTTTACCCTTTTTAGTTTTCCGATTATTACGCAAAGAAACTATAAATTATGGTATTATTTTTATGGGTATTTTGCTATAATATATTATAATGATTTTAATAACTAAATTATAATTTGTATTCATAATTTGGAGATTAATTATGAAAAAATTTATGGGGAAGGTTTGGCTACTCATTTTTTTCTCTTTTACAATCTTCTTACATGCAGACCTATATCGAATATATGAAGGTGCTCCAAACGGTGCTACAGGGAATCCAAATGAATGGGGATTTGAGCAAATTAGCGATGCATGGACACACGCCACACAGACAAATCCCGGTAATCATACAATAAGAATTGAATGGCAAGGACCCACACAAAGCGAAGGGGTGTATTTCGAAGTGCCAGAATTAATACTTGGTAATAGTGGAGATATTGAAGTTATTGCGGAAACCAATATTCGCCCTGAAATTCGTCCTGATGGGGACCATCCTGTATTCACTAATAACTCAACAACAGGAAAAATATTGAAAATAGAAGGTTATGACGAAGGCGTTTATAACCGTATTGCTCTATATTCAGCATACGCTTCTCCTCTTATTACAACATCAATAAATGGAAATGGAGTTTTTGTCATCGAAAAAGTAAATTTTATAAAGAAGGAACGAACATGGTCTCCGTCTGAGGTACCCGGGGCTCCTGATGGGAATTATGTAGTCCTGCAAAATATTCCTGTAAGCCCTCACGAATTCTATATGGTACGATTTTTAGGTGGTGATGAGGTGGAGCAAAGTTCACCGGTCCTGGTATTAGGTCCTATGTCTGGGACAGGAATTATGGATGCACAGTTACGATACATAGATTTCAGTTATGCGAAAGGAAGAGGAACAAGGTTAGCGTTAAAAAATGTAGTCCAGATGACATTAGAACAATGTGTTTTTGCTCCCAAGGGTGAAAGTTCCTATTCGGAAAGTGCTATTGCGGTTCGTGCGGATAGTCCTACTGCCTCTGATGGCGGTTCTCAGGTAGTTTTTTATAATTGTTCTTTTCGTAGCGGTAGTGCAAATTTGTTCGAAAAGTTAGGTGAAGATACCCATACAACGGGAAATACCTACCTCCTTTATAAACCATTATTCACAGGTTCTTGTGGTGAACGAGCTTTTAATTTTCATCAAAGTGGGGCACGGGTAGAAATATTGGGATTAGATCCAGGAAGTAATTGGTTTGACACTTCTGATGATATAATTCCTTCACCTGTTTATTGGGTTAATATGGACGGTATGACAAATAATACAGGTACCTATGCCCGAATATTACGCGGTTCTATAAAATTTTACCGGGCGAAAGGGATTATTCGTCCCTATGTTGGATATGCAATCACATCATTAGGAGGGGATTTAACCGGACCTGTAAGGGTAGAGATGAATTCCTGTTGGTGGGGATTTGGAGCGGGGACATTTCGTTCTGGAGCGATTAGTGGCAATTATGGTCCCGAATTAACTATCGTAAATACAATATTCTATGGGGGCGGTGTTCCTTCTTACATCGACACTCGCGGATTTAGTGACACCCAATATCCCACAGTAAACGCAATTGTACGGTTACAACACACAACTCTGACCAGCCCCGAAGGGAATCCTGTAACAAATTGGCTTATACATGGACGCATGGGAGATATTTTTTATTCCGCGGGTACAATCTTTGATGCTCCAAATGCTTCTAATATCGTCCCGATGTGGGAAACAGGTTTTGAATGGAAAAATTTAGCATGGAATAGAAATGCACAGAATGGCAAAGGTGGTTTTTTATCAGAGCCGGATGAACAAACTATGATATACGCCGATCCCAAATTGGACGATTCAGGAAAATTACAAACAGGAAGTGGCGCATTAGGTAGGTCTGGAACAATAGATCCAACGCCTCTGGATTTTGAGGGACAAAGTAGACCTTTACCGCCTTTCTATGCTTCACCAGACATTGGTGCAGACGAAGCCTTTTTCCGTCCAACGGATATAATCCCGAATCCTGAAAATTTAGAAGTAATGGATAATGTAGACGAAGGAACCATAGTGGGAGAATTTACTGTTATTGACCCGGACCCGGAAGAACCCCATACTCTGTCCTTAGTGCAAAATGGAAATGGGGCTTTTCGTTTAGAGGGAAATCAATTAGTTGTAGATGCCCCCTCACAACTAAATGGTAGTACCAATCCTTATCTAACAGTTCAGGTCTGGGTAACCGATATGATGGGGCTTCATTATGATGAAACATTTCAAGTGCATGTTATAGATGCTACTCCGGCTTATGTAGTATCTGTAATTGTTACTCAACCCCTTGAAGCAGAAGTGGAATTTTCAGAGCCAATGAGTTTAATAGGTCTGGATAACCCTGCAAATTACACAATCTCGGGTGATGGCAAAGGAACACTGTCTGATAACCCCTCCCAGGTTACCATCATTGACAACACACATGTTCGATTGAACTGGAATAGCGGAGAGATGAAGAATGGCGGAGATGTAACGATTACCGTTAATAATGTTTTTGACGCACAAGAAAACCCTATTGGTAGTCCTAACAGTGCAACACACCCGGGAAGTGGTGTAGGAGGTTTCCCCCCTCAATTGGTCTCCATAGAAATCAAAGGACCCCGTTTAATCCATGTAATCTTTTCAGAAAATATGAAAGAAACGGGGAACGAAAGTGCCCTCAATCCTGCTAATTATCAATGGTGGATTGGTAGCCCGCCAGGAAATCTTCCCTCCCTTGTTGAAAAAGTAGTCGGTTTTCCCCCCACCTATGCAATATCATGGACAACAGGAGTAGGAATTTCAGAAGGACAAGAGGTTACTGTTCAGGTGGGCAGTGTTCAGGACCTCGCTGGTAATCCTATCAATCCACTATACAATACAGCCAAAGACACTTTTGAGATTACACTCCCAAGAGCGTTATCTCTATTCCCTATCAATGAACACACCTTACGAATCCGTTATAGTAAAGAGATGGGGCCCTCAGTATATACCATTGGCAATTATACTCTCAGCAATCCACCGGGAGCCTCCGGGAAAGGAACTCTCTCAACTCATCCATCTCGTGTTGTTCAAGACTCAGCCCCAATGACCTATATCCTTGAATGGGACACGGGCGAAATGAAAAATGGTTCTCTTGTTCAGATAGAAGTCCAAAATGTACGGGATAGTTATGGAAATCTCATTGACCCTAATTTTAATACTGTCACTTCTGCCAGTATTGGTGTTCATCCGTATGTAATAGATGCTCGAATTGTAGACTCTCGAAACATCCGCATTTTCTTCTCTGAACCCATGGTCGCTCTAATGACTATACCCACAAGATACAGTCTTTCTGGACCCGGAAAAGGGACACTAACCACCGCACCAGATACTGTTCAAAAAATTGAGGAGGGCCATTACTTATTAAAATGGAACTCTGGGAATCTTGTTGATGGAGAGAACATCACGATTGAAGTGGTTACAGGAACAGACCTCGCAGGAAATAACCTTGTAGAACCTAAAAGTAAAACCATAACAGACCGGATAAAGGTTTTGTCTTATGTGATAGGAGGGAATTATTACATCGGGGACACCGTTACACTATCATTTAATGCAAGTGGTGGAGTTGGCGGATTAAACTTTCAATGGTTCAAAAACGGGGGAACTCCCGTAGGACCGAACTCTAATGAATGGAGAATCGAAAATATAAACACCTCCTATACAGGTTCTTATAGGTGCCAGATTAGCGACACCCGAGAAGAAGTACTGTTTACAAACTATGCGAATCTTGGGATCTATCCTCACATGCAATTCTTATCACAACCCGAAAACGCTACTGTAATTGATGGTGATACACATGTCTTACAGGTAAATGTATTTGGAGGAATTCCTCCCATTTCTTATCAATGGAAAAAAGATGGTGAGAACATTGGATTCGACTCTCCAGAATACACCATTATTGAAATGTCGCCCGAAGACGAAGGGTTATACTGGGTAGAAGTTACCGATGAAAAAGAAACTATTATGAGTACTCCTGTACAGATACAATATAGCAAAGGACTCCCTGTTTCAAATCCTACCGGGAAAATTATTCTTATATTTACATTATCCATTCTAAGTTTTATTTCACGGATCCGACTCAGACGCTTGCAAAAGCCAGAACAAAATTAAAATTTCAATTAGCAAAATAACATAGTATGCACCCTTAACAGATAAGATTAAATTTTTGATAATTCTACACATCAATTATGGCAGATAAAACGACTATTCTATGAAGGAGTTATCCTTTCATACCCATTATTATCAAAGACTACTGATTTAATTGTTCCTTCCATGTTTGCCATTGGGGGTCGTTGTCAAGATAAGAGGATACTTCCCGCAAAATATTTTCTGCTTTCTCTCTTTCTTCCCAACGAATATATTGACTTATCTGCGTTTTTGATATAGTTCTCAAATAGTACTGAGCCTGTTTGTTGTTCCTATCAATATTCAACGAATCTATAAAGCATCTCCTTACTTCATCACCTACAAGGAACCCTTCATAATAAAGCATTAATCCATCGAAATCTTTTGTTCGAGAATTATGCCTTTTTATAATAGAAGTTTTCATACCCTCCACATTCACAGGGGATAAAGTATTCTCTATTTTTGATACACATTGTTTAAGTCGTTTAAGGTTTTGCGGGACACTCTTCCGATTGTAAACATATTGCGGTGATATAAACTCCACCCAGGGAAAGGAATCGGTTATGACTCTCCCCTGACATGAAAAATGTTCTAAATCTTTTCTATCCATAACGAAACAGGCCATAATTTCTTCTACATCGGGAAAACCCGCCTGAATCATGGACTCTCTTAAGACAGGGTTTTGATTCAATACTTGTGAAAGCCCATCGGGATTGAGCAAAAGCGGTTTTTTAGAACCTACTAAAAATAGGTCTGCATTTACGAATAACCCTACCGCAAAAGGAAAAGTCTCAAGAAAGGTATATACGGCCGATTGAACAATCTCTTCACTAGAACTATGAAAAGGTATCCACTGAGAAATCATTCCTCCTTCGCTCAATTGTTGCAGACAAAAACGATAAAATTCTCGAGTATAAAACATCGATACTCCGGCCATTGCTAACGGCATGGGTTCAGTAGTTATAAAATCATATTTTTTTGAGGAGCGGATTAAAAAATTTCTTGCATCATCTACATGTATATGTACATTATCCATCTCCAGCACATTATAATTTAAATCTTTAAAGTAGTGTCCGGCTTTTAAAACCTCCGGGGATATCTCAACGGCGTCTATATGCTTAAAATTTCCAATACCTAATGTCCCACAAGTTATCCCTGAGCCAAAACACATGAATAAGACTTGTTGAGGATTTCGATCAAACATCCAGGGGATAATCCCCTGAAAACGGTTCATCCGAACCCCGCGTTCTATTGCAGTTGTTGCTTGAACCCGATTTATCCACAGCACGCGTTCATCTTCCGAAGTCGGCTTTTCCGGGGAACTGACCGCAACGGTCCCTTCTGTTCCTTCTGCGAAAAATAAAAGATGATGTTTTTCGGGTATATAATGGCGATTAATCTTTTCCATTACATTATCGACCAAAAACAAAGGAAGAAAAACAAGAAGAAAACCCAGACTTGTCCAACGATAAGTGCTATCCATAATTAAAAATATAAAACCTGACAAAATTAACAAAATCCCCATAAAAACAATCCCCTTTTCACAACCTAATACAGGGATAAAAATGAACCCACCGAATAAAGAACCTGCAATACTCCCAATGGTGTTCAAACCATAAGCCATACCAATGGATGAGAAAACATACTTTTTTTTGATATATCGTAGTAATGTCAACGCGTAGGGGAAAGTAAAGCCAAATCCAATCATCGGAATTAATAAAGTAAAAAATGTAAGTGTAAATTTTCCAATAATTCCATAGTAAAACCTCTCCGTGCCCTCAAAATGAAATTTATCCATCCATTCGGGTAACCAGGAAATAAAAATTAAGGTTAAAAGAACTCCAAAACCTGTAAGGCTATATCCCCATCCCAACAAACCCATTTTCAAAGGGACTTTATTTATTAGGGTGGAAACAAAGAAAGCCCCAATTGTTATGCCTGCAAGAACGGAAATCAACACAGAGGTATATGCGTAATTTGTTCCTAAGAAAATCATGATTAAAAGGCGTGTCCACAGGACTTCCAGAGCCAGACACACAAAACCCGATATGAATAGTCCACCAAAAATAAAATTTTTCTTTCTCGCATTTCTTTCCACATCATTTTCTATATTTATTTCCTCTTGTTTTAACTCCTTCTCCTCTCTTATCACCGCCTCGTGGAAATATGAAATAAGCCATGCAATTATCCCAACCCAACCGTTTATTCCAATTGCGATGTAAAATGTTGCAGAATAGCCTACTGATGGGATAAAAATAAAACCAGCCAAAAAAGCACCTGAAACAGCACCTAATGTATTTATCAAATATAATAAAGAAATAAAATGATGATTCTGTCTTTTAACAGTCTTTTCATATCGAATAAGTAGTGGAAATGTTATTCCCATACATAGGGAAGGTAGAAGAAACCAAAAACAGGCTATTAGAATCCTCGTTAAGAATAAAAACCACCATTTCTCAGGCGAAAATCTCATCAATAAAAGAACCATTTCCCCTTTTCTACTGATAATATCTATGATCAAAAAAGCCCATAATCCTATTACAATCTCGATATATGCATACCGGCGCATCGGATTGGATACCCGTTCTGCCATTCTCCCACCTATAAAATTACCTAAACCCAGTCCCAGGAAAAAAATACTCAATACTGTGCTGACGGCATATGCCGATGCTCCCAATAGAAGCATACACTGCCTGGTCCAGACAATTTGATACATCAGAGCACTACCACCAGAAAGAAAGAAACTAAAATAGAGTAGGAGTCGAAATACATGGATAGAATATCGGCTATTATTCATCCACAACCCTCAACGATAAAGAAAGGCTCTTTCCCAATTCCCCTATTAATTCTTCCGGTGTATCTACACATTGGTAAAGGTGCTTATGTCCACTATGTATAAAACAATAACGAAGCATTTTTTCGAGCATATAATTCATAAAATCAAAAAAGTTATCCGTGTTTAGTAAAAATACAGGTTTTTGATGATATTTTAATTGTTTAGGAGCAAGAACATTCAATAATTCATCCATAGTCCCCATTCCACCTGGTAAGACAATAAATGCATCCGAAAGATTTTCCATTGTCTCTTTACGGTCATGAAAATCTTTTGTTACTATCAATTCATCGCAATGTTCATAAACAAGAGAAGAACAATTCAGGTAATGAGGAACTACACCAACTAATGTACCCCCACATTCGCGATATTTCCTCGCTAAAACTCCCATCAAGCCCACCTTACCTGCTCCATATACGATTGAAAACTTATTTTCTGCTAATAACACAGCCAGACGTTCTACATCATCCTTAAAAAAAGGAATGGCCTCATCACTTGAACCTGCAAAAATACATATTCTTTTCATCGTATTAAATAGAATTCTTTCTAAATAAAAGTTATGAATAATCCTGATGAGATGACACTATTATACAAAATTTTTGAAATACCTACTAACATAAAAGGGGAAGGTATCCGATAAGATATCTTCCCCTCTCTATATTTACAATACAGATCTATTGATTAAAAATAAATCTTACAACCTGCGTATACATAATCAACATCATCGTCGTCAGAACCACCACTATACAACAAACCATTCCACCGGATGAACTGTCCATCTGTCATGCCTTCTCCAACAAACATGTGAGACCATCCTGTCTCTAACACCAAATCTTGAGAATATTGATACTCCAGGAATAATAAAACCTCTGTTCCTAAATAAGAATCATTTTTCTTTGTCCACCAGGGGAATAACGGAGATAATACAGGTCTTTCAAATTCATTTGCTGTCTCATAATAAGTTACACAGAAAATTCCTCTCAGTTTGTCCGTTATACTGCTATTGGCTCCAAGACGAACCCACCAGGCATTTGACAACTCGTTGTTCAAATCTACAAAACCGCTGGCGATTTCATTGGAAAACAAACGATTGAAGTTTATACTCGCAGTCGGTTCATAGAAAGGATTGATGAAATCCCAGAAGGAAATGTCCCGATTGTCTTCACCACCAAAGTAACGAAATCCTGCAAATACTCGCGGTTGACGCCAGAAATCAAAGGTATAACCGACATCCAATTTCCCTCCCCAATTATCAAATTCCGCATCATTGTCTCCCCATGGCCCTACGCGAAATAGTTTACCAATGCCATCTGCTTCACCAAACTGGTAGGCAAGTTCTGCGTCAAAATCAAACGCCTCGTATTTGCCTGCAGAGCGAATACCTACAGTATGAAGCATTGTATTATCGTAATCTCCCCTTCCCCAGATAACAGGGAAATCGTTGGCAATTGGACGATCATCTTCTAACAACATCCAATATACATCAAAGGTAACATTCTCTACCGCTGTACATGAAGCATAAACTCCATAGAAATTAATATCATCTTCCGCAAAATCGGACATCGCCTCAAATAATTTTGAAGCCCAAGCATCAACAGTAAATACATCCGCCTTATAGGTTAATCGTATTGCATCAAACGATATCCCTGTCCAGAAAAATGCAAAATCACGCGGACCTACCAAGAACTGACTGCCAAAAGCCAATTCTTGACGACCTACACGAATCCGTAAAGGTGTCCCCCACATTTCATCCGCCTCAATATAGGCTTGAAAGAGTTCTACATCTTCAATAGAATTCTGACGGGCATCTACTCCTGTAATATAATTCGCTGAACGAAAATCTTCACCCCAAATATCGTATGAATCCAATTCGATAAAAGCACTCACCTCATCTGTAAAATCGGCCTTTACATGCAACCGTGTCCTCTGCTCTACAAAAGATAAATCGCTCTGGTCATTATCCCATGAAAAAATACTCGAAACACCCGGACCCAAAAGATTTCCAATTGGCCGTCTTATAACAGATACAGCCGACCATCGCGATTGGGGCGCCGGCATAGGTCCTACAAAACTATTGAATAGGTTGTTAATATAGTTTCCACGGATACGAAGAGAACCGCCTACTTCGACATTTTGAAGTTCTGCAAAAACTTCGGATGAAAATAAAATTGCCGATAAAATAATTAATAAAATACCTAAAATCATTTTCCTGTTCATTTTTCTACCCTTTCTTTTTGAATTTAAAGTCAATTTAAAATAAGAATGCACCAGTATAACAAAAATTTTTTTCAAATTCAAATAAATGTTTTCAATTCTATTATACTAATAATTGTGGCAAATGTTGGCATTGATATTTTAAAGAAAAGACCGAACAAACTTACTTTCAAGAAACAAGCAATGAAGGAATTATAAACCAACGAAGTGCACAGACCCCCGTATCCTGATAATCCAGACAAGCAATACTTCCTTTCTCAAAGGCTATCAATTCCTGGTTTTCATCTCCTGTGAGTAATAACCCTCCCAACCGTGATAGATGGGGTAAATGTCCTACTATCATAATATTTTGTTCTTTTGCATTCTGTATTAATTTCACTGTTTTCTTGACGGGCTCTTCGGGTTCCAATTCTTTATATTCGCAGAGAGAATTTGTATCTAATTTTAGACATGTAGATAAAATCTCTGCGGTTTCCTTTGCCCGTAGTTTTGGACTATGCCATACTACATCTATTTTGGAACCTTGAGATACCAAAAAATCACCCATTCTTAAAATAGTTTCCCTGCCCATATTTGAAAGAGGTCGCAGAGGGTTTTCTTTTTTATCCAATGCTTCCCCATGCTGGACAAGGAAAATTATTTTACCCATTACTTTTCATTTCCTTCTTTCTGATAGTTTTCATCAAGGACTTTCCTCACTAACTTCCCCAAAAAGGAAAAAGAACAAGGCTTTTCAAGGATAGCCGAAACATTTAATCTGTTCCCTTTCTCTATTATTTCCTCATTTACCATTCCACTGGTAAGAACAACCGGTATTTTGAATCCTTTTTCATGTAAACATCGAATAATCTCTTCTCCAGTAATTTCCGGCATAATATTATCAATAATAGCCAAATGATAATCTGAAATAAGTCCTCGTTCTATTAATTCTTTCGCTACTTTAGGATTGTTTATTATCCGAACTTGGTAGCCTAATTTTATTAATAGACGCCCTATAATTCCTGTCAACATAGGTTCATCATCAACAATCAATATTTTTTCATGACCTCTCGGAATCTGTTCTTCACGATGAACATATGAAGGTTTCGTTTCCTCACCCTCTGTACAGACCGGTAGATATACACAGAACCTTGTTCCTTTCCCGGGGTCACTATATACCGATATTCCTCCACCTAAACTATTGACCAAACTATGAACTACATAAAGCCCAATCCCGGAGCCTCCTTTTCCTCTTCGCGTTGTAAAAAAAGGTTCAAAAATATACTCCATTGTTTCTAAATCCATTCCCACTCCTGTATCGCTTACAATAATACGAATATACTCTCCAGGAACCAGTTCCGGATGTTTTGATAATAAACTTTCATCCGTATTGATTGTTTCTACTCTTATTATTAATGTCCCCCCATCTACCATAGCCTGACATGCATTCAAGCACAAATTTAAAATAATCTGATCCATTTTTCCGGGTACAGAGAGAACTTTTGGAAGTTCTTTATCAATATTAAGATCAACTTTTATACGATTACTGATTTTCGGTTTAATTAGCGATAAGACATCGTTAATTACACTTTTAATATCAACGGGAACTTTCTCTCCTCCGTTTTCCCGTGATACGGAGACAACTTGACTCGTCATATCTTTGCCCCTTAAAACTGCACGACGAATGATTTCCATCTCTTCTACCAAGTTTTTGTCATCGATATATTCCCCCAAAATCAAATCTACATGTCCTAAAATTGCCCCCAAAATATTATTAAAGTCATGGGCAATACCACTCGCTAAATAGCCTATCGCTTCCATACGGTATTGCTGGGATAAGCGTTTCTCAGCTAAAACTTGCCGGGTTATATCCTTTTGTATTACTACCACAAAATCCTCATCTTTATAAAAAACAGGACAAACATCAATAGAACGATATATCGAATTGTGGGCCCCATCTTTTATCTCACATATTTTACTCCAAAGTTTTCCTTTGTCTAAAGACTCTTCAATACTTTTAAAGCAAGGTTCGGATTGGTTGCAAGGGTTACACAAACAATCTTTATATGTAAGGATCTCCTCTTTTTGCTTGTTCAGGAGGGATAATAATTTATCATTCACAAAGATTACCGGACCTTTTCTCCTCGCCAACCCAATCCCTACTTTTATTTGTTCAAAGCCTATTTTCAGTAATTCCACTTCTTTTTCACGATGGACTTTTTCGGTTATATCGTGCATAGTTACCACTATGAAATCTTGTACATCAAAACTTGCTTTGCTCAATCTCAACTCAAACCAATGATCAATCCCTTTTTTTTGAAGACTTGCATAAATAGAAAAGACAAAGTCGGGTTTATCCATATGTTTCAGTTCTTCAATCCTGTTCTTGATTTGCTCACAATAAGGATGTCCAAAAAGGTCCCAAAACTTTGTTTCCTGGGGTAATGATATTCCTAAATAATGCATCGCTTGTTCATTTGCAGAAAAGATAGTTCCCTCCATCGATACACCGAGGATCCCATCCGAAGAACAACGCCAAATTGCCTCCTTTTGTTCTCGATCTTCTTGTCCTTGAAGATACGACTTTATTAATGCATTTACATAACTGGACACAAGGAAATAGAGCAATATCCCTGTAACAAAAACAAATGCGAATCCCTTTACAGATTGAGCCATTGTTAATAAATTCGTATCTTTAATAAAGAAATGTAAAACCTCATCTGATAATGCAATCCATATTCCTGCAAAGAAGATATAAATTAGAACTATCTTGTATGTTGATAATTTCATTAGAATCAAACCTTAATACATAAAGATAACACTCCAATATAGATACAAAATAATCCTAAATCAATATATTCTTGGGACGGTTCACACTTCCCGGAGGCAAAGCAAGCAAGCGAAAAACTTTTTCAACCAAGTTATCAACTGAAAAAGGCTTTTTTAAGAAATCATCAAACCCATATTCTTTAAGTTTTCCAATTTCATCTTCTTCCAATAATCCTGAAATTCCTAAAACCCTTGTATGCTTTGTTTCATGTCGATTCTTTAATCGTTCACAAACCTTCCTCCCATCAATATCGGATAGGTGAATATCCATAATTACAAGGTTTGGATTATGTTCCACAATCAGTGCTCCCGCATCAAAACCTGTGGATGCCGTAAGGACAATAAAATTCTTATTTCTTTCTGTCTTACGGGAAATAGCATCAGGAATAATATCCAGATAGAAAGGGTCATCATCTACTATCAATATTTTCGTTTCATTAGTTTCCAATCGTTCTAATGGGATACCATGTGCCAGCATAAACTTCCGCAAACTTTCATACGGAATACGACGGTCACCGCCGGGACCTAATCGATATCCCTCTATTTGTCCCATATCAAACCAACGCGAAACCGTATCCGATGAGACTCCGCAAATAGTAGCCACTTCACCCGTTGTAAATACTCGCCCTCTCATAGATAATCTCCATTTTTATTTTTTAAATTCAAACTTATCTTTTAATAATATACCATACTCAACATTTATATTCTATCATAGTTAAAAATTAAATCGATTCAAATAAATAATTAATTTGAATATAAAATGCTGTTTTATGGTCATATTTACAAACACTCTTTCCGTATATAAAAAAAAACCATAAATTCTTATTTTATTTTTGATACAATTATTTCCAAGAAACAAAATGGTTCAATATGGTAGATAAAAAAACAACAAAAGAAATCATCAATTTAAAATTACTTGAGCCTAAAGAAGCCCCTCTTTCTCGTGAAAAGGGAACTGTTTTTATCATTGGTTCAGATACAGATTACCTGAATACCGTATCACGTTTTATTGAAGCAACAGGGCACTCTGTAATCTTATGCAGTTCTACAGAACAGATATTGACATGTTCTCGTCGAACAATATGCGATGTGATCCTTTTAGATTTGTCAATGGAATATAAAGGGAATATAAACCTTGTTTCTTTCTTGCGACAAAAGTTCCCATCCGCAAAATTAATCCTATTTTACAATATGGAGCAGATTGAACAAGCACTTGAAGGAATAAGGATGGGGGCTTATTTTTATATTCCCAAAAAGTGCGACCCCAGCGATGTAGCAATAATGGTCCATCGGGCTGTATTGGAATACCACAGAGAACAATTACAAGAAGCCAGTTTCGAACAAATTCTCTTCGAAGAGTTATCTGGAAACAACACTCAAATGAGGCGTGTTGTTGAAATTATCCGTAAAGTTGCTCCCACTGATAGCACTGTGCTCATTCTGGGTGAAAGTGGCGTAGGCAAAGAAGTTGTAGCCCAGATACTACACCGTCTCAGCCCAAGAAGAGATAAGCCCTTCATTGCTATTAACTGTGCGGCACTACCCGAAAACCTTCTCGAAAGTGAACTTTTCGGACATGTTCAAGGCTCTTTTACAGGTGCGGATAAGGATAAACGGGGATTGTTTGCAGAAGCAGATGGCGGAACCGTTTTTCTCGATGAAATCGGCGATATGGCTTTATCTACCCAGGCAAAATTGCTCCGCGTATTACAAAATGGCGAAATTCGTCCTGTGGGCTCCAATATAATACAAAAGGTCAATGTTCGTATTCTTTCCGCCACAAATAAAAATTTGCAAGAAGAAGTGGAAAAACACACTTTCCGCGATGACTTATTCTACCGCCTTAATGTCATACAGATTCGCATACCCCCTCTACGCGAACGACTGGAAGCCCTTCCAACTTTAATTCAACATTTTATATCTAAATACAATCAAAAGTTCGGTAAAAATATTCAAGGAATTGATAATTCTTCTCTCGCAATATTAAGAACCTATCCGTTTCCCGGAAATGTTCGCGAATTAGAAAGTATTATCGCCCACACAGTCATCATGGCTGAAAATGCTATTATCCATATTCACGATTTACCTGAAAACATTCAGCAAGGCAGGTTTAAAATTCTCGCATTACCTGAAGAACGAGATAATGGGATTTTAACCCTCGCAGAAGTAGAAGCCAATCATATTCAAAAGGTGCTCGAAAAAGTTAATCACAACCAAACAGAAGCGGCGAAGATTTTAGGGATATCCCGTTCCACTCTCTGGCGTAAAATGAAAGAATATAAAATCCCTATCAACAAATAAATAGATATTTTTATTAATATATCTATAAAAATCTTGTTCAAAACATCAAATTCAGGAATACAGGTCCTTCAATTTTATTTATAGATAATATATCCTTTGGCAGGAAAAGTTAAAGGGAACCCCTTACGGGATTCCCTTTATCCAAAAAGTTATTCTAATTTCTTTGTAAAGGCCAAATTACTTTCTACGACGAAGGACCATTACACCGCCGGCGGAGCAGAGTGCAGTTATTACTGCAAGCCCAATACCACTCGCTACAGGAATTGTCCCTTCCGGAACAATGACTACTCTCACTTGGGCCGATGCATACAATCCCTTGGAAGCATCGGTTACGATACATTGATATATACCGGCATCTGCACTGGTTACATCGCGTATAATCAAACGGGGTGAAGTTGCACCATCAATATCATCTCCGCCTTTCGTCCACCGATAAGATATAGGTGCTACTAAATCCTTTATTTCAACTCTCAAATCAATGCTTCCACCTTCTTCTACACGAATTGTCCCGCTTGGATAAATCTTTACCTTATCTTCTGATGGTGGAACTTGTCCCGGATAGATGGATGGATTTAATACCGCAGCGATAAACGCATCACCCGGACCTTTTACATCCGCAAATTCTTCATACTCTTCAAAATTGGTATACCCGTCACCATCTGCATCACCCTCTTTAGATAAAAATTGAGGAAGTTTTACATAATTATTGGGGTTTCTTTCTATATCAGTCACTAAGCAAGAACCCTGACTTAAAACATCGCATAATGCTAACAGACTTGCTACCGTTGCTACAGAATTGGCACTCGCGTCATCGCCAACGGTTGCAAAACCAGCTAATACCATTAATAAACTACGGAATAGAGTCACAATCTTTGTCTTGTCAAGACAACCCGGGGGAACATTTGGAGATGTGCAAAGGGGCGGAACTTGTTGTGGATACCTTCCCTGTAGAATAGGCCAAAGCGACGGTAAAGTAGTTGTTAGAAATACATGCATGCCATCTGTATATAACTTTTGATAGTTGGCATTATACGCATTTAGCACATTTGTTGGATTTACACCGGGACGGGTTTGTCCAGGTAATGTTCCAGAAGGCAAATTTGCATATTGAGACGGATTTTGAACCAGTTCCTTGATAATTCGTAATTCATAATTCCCATCCAACATACCATTCGGTGTCGGAATGTTGTCTACTATTCCACCGTTTATATCTGCTACTGCACACTGAATCATGGTTAATAAAGCGGCATCATCGCCTAATAATTCTAACAGAAATGCAAAGTCCGTTGTAACAAGATTGTAGGCACTGTCTAACAGTGCGCAAAAATCCAATTCACTCGGATTAGGCGGTGGTTGAACCGCATAACTTGGAGCACTTAGTCCTATAACCAGACTAACAAGCAACATTACGAAAAAAGATTTTTGTTTTAACATAGTTTTACTCCTCCCTAACAGTTAGGGGTTTTTGTTTATATTAAATTTTATAATACACCTCAAGACTACCTACAGCCTTGACACATATTTACTATACCACAAAAAAAACTAAAAGTCAAGTCAAAAAAAAAATTTTTTTTATTTTTTTTATTCCCTTATAGTAAAGGTTTTGATTGAGGGAAAGATAGGAGCAAAATTTCTTATTTCCAATTTTATTTTTAATCAATAAACAAGGTATAATATGCTTGGTTTATAACCATAAAAGTGTATGTTTAAAAAATGAAAATTAAATTAAACCCTGTGAAAAGGTAGTGGAAAGGAAAAAATATTTTTCGAGGGGTTCGAAAATATATGTTCGAGAATAAAAAAACACACCTGAACAATAGGTTATGTTTTTTATATTTATCAATATTTAATGCATATTTTATGTTATTGTGTTCGTTGCGTTTAATATCAAGAACACCATAATCCTTTGCAGGGTATAAGTTCCTGCTGGTTTTCAACCCCTCCGTGATAAAATTCCTTGCCCAGCCTTTTCGATGAAAGAAGGAGGACTCTTACATGCTAACGATGTATTATGTAATCGGAGGCGGAATTGTAGGAATTCTCCTCGGCGTTCTATTGACTCTTTTTTTGGTTCGAATTCGTTCAAATAGCATCTTAAGCCGTGCACATCGAGAATCTGCCCAAAAAATTACCGACGCCGAGCGAGAATCTGCCGTAATTATCCGCGACGCAAAAACACGAGCCCGTGAAATCGAAGTAGAGATGCGTCAAAAAATGGAAGCAGAAGGACGCGAAATGAGGCGAGAAATCGCCAACCTTGAAAAACGAATCCAGTCTAAAGAAGAAGCCATTGAAAAACGAGCCGAGGCCTTAGACAAAACCGCAATTCAGTTAAGTACCCAGGAACGAGAACTGGTTCTACGGGAAAAACAACTGGATAAAGAACGAGAACGAGTTATTGCTCTTCAACAAGAACAAGTCAAACGACTTGAAACTATTGCGGGTATGACATCCGAACAAGCCCGTAAAGAGTTATTTACAATGCTTGAGACAGAGGTGAAACGAGATTGTGCATTACAACTAAAACGCATTGAGGAAGAATTAAGAGAAGAGGCCGACAAAAGAGCCAAATGGATTATAGGCGAAGCCATCCAGCGGTGTGCAGTGGACCATGTCGCTGAAACCACTGTAACAGTCGTCTCTCTGCCTAACGAAGAGATGAAAGGAAGAATTATCGGTCGTGAAGGGCGTAACATACGAACCTTGGAAAATGCCACCGGTGTAAATATTATTATTGATGATACCCCGGAAGCCGTTATTATTTCTGGATTCGACCCTGTGCGACGACAAATTGCAAAACTTACACTGGAACGGATGATACAAGACGGTAGAATTCACCCTGCACGCATTGAAGAATTGGTCGAAAAAATCACAGAAGAATTTAATCAGACCATCCGTGAACGAGGAGAAGAAGCCTGTTTAGAGGCCGATGTCCATGGACTCCATCCTGAAATCATCAAATTATTAGGAAAATTAAGTTTTCGCACTTCTTATGGTCAGAATGTCCTCCGCCATTCAATTGAAGTGTCGCACCTAACAGGAATTATGGCGGCAGAATTAGGTCTGAATATTCAGGAAGCAAAGCGTGCGGGGCTTATCCATGATATTGGCAAGGCATTGACACATGAGGTTGAGGGTGCTCATGCAGTCTTAGGACATGATTTAGTAAAACGATATGGAGAATCAGAAACCATAGCAAACGCTATTGGAGCCCATCATGGGGATATGCCATCCAATTCTATTTTGGCCGTACTTATCCAATCGGCCGATGCCATGTCCGCCTCTCGTCCTGGAGCAAGAAGTGAAAGTCTACAGGTCTATCTCAAACGACTGGAACAATTAGAGACGATATGCAATTCCTTTTCCGGGGTAGAAAAAGCATTTGCTATCCAGGCAGGTCGCGAAGTTCGTATAATGGTTCAGCCGAATCAAATAAACGATGCGGAAGCGGCTGTCCTTGCCCGTGATTTAGCAAGAAAAATAGAAACCGAACTTACTTATCCCGGGCAAATCAAAGTAACCGTCGTTCGTGAAACCCGTGCGGTGGAAACAGCAAAATAAATAAGAAAAACATACTTTATTGCTATAAGGAAATTCAATGGTAAGAATTCTTTTTTTAGGTGATATTGTTGGCAAACCCGGTCGGGCTATTGTTCATGAAATTCTCCCACAAATTACAAAAGAACACGACATTGAACTTACTCTTGCAAATGCAGAAAATAGTGCCGGAGGATTGGGGGTAACACCCGATACCCTTCAATCCCTGCGTAAAACAGGTATAAACGGTTTTACTCTCGGGAATCATATCTGGCGATATGATTCCATTATTTCATCATTAGAAAATGACCATGATGTAATCAAACCAGCCAACCTTCCCCCTGCAACACCCGGGAAAAACTATATGATTTTAACAGCCCGCAATGGTGCCAAGGTAGGTATTATATCCTTATTAGGTAGAGTCTTCATGGAACCTATTGATTGTCCATTCCGCAGGGGGGAAGAGGTTATCAACGAAGTCTCAAAAGAAACCCGTATCATTATTATAGATATACATGCAGAAGCCACAGCAGAAAAAATTGCTTTGGCGTGGCATTTAGATGGTAAATGTAGTGCTATTCTGGGGACACATACCCATGTACAAACAGCAGATGAACAGATTTTGCCCGGCGGAACCGCATATATCTCGGATGTAGGCATGTGTGGACCTTACCATTCTGTCATTGGAATGGAGATTAGTCGAGTACTCACACGATTTATTACAGGCATACCCCAAAAATGGGAAGTGGCTAATGGTCCAACCCTCTTCAATGCGGTACTATTGGAAATCGATGAAAAAAGTGGGAAGACACAGAAAATAGAACGAATAACAATAAAAAAACCTAATTCTATGTAGACCTTATTAGTTTTTTATATAATAGTAAAAACTTCGGAGATAACCAGGAAACGGATATGTATCTTAAACAGATAGAACTTATTGGTTTTAAATCTTTTGCGGAACGGACAGTTCTATCTTTTAATCCGGGTACTACTGTAATCGTAGGTCCTAACGGTTGTGGAAAAAGCAATATTTTAGATGCAATTCGCTGGGTTTTGGGAGAACAGAGTACCCGAGAACTGAGAACTACACAAATGGCAGAGATTATATTCAATGGGAGTGAAAACCGTTCGGCCCTTGGCATGGCAGAAGCAACCATTTCTTTTGATAATCATGACGGTAAATTACCCGTTGACTTTTCCGAAGTACAGATTACACGAAAAGTTTACCGCTCTGGTGAAGGGGAATATTTTTTAAATAAGGTCCCCTGTCGTTTAAAAGATATTACCGAACTGTTCATGGATACCGGCATTGGAACGGACTCGTATTCGATTATAGGGCAAGGGAAAATCGATTTAATTATCAGTACCCATCCTGAAGACCGAAGATATTTATTTGAAGAAGCAGCAGGAATCGTACGGTATAAATCACGCAGGAAAATCGCTTTACGTAAATTAGAATCCGCAGAACAAAATCTTCTCCGTCTTCACGATATCATCGCAGAAGTAGAGCGTCAACTCCGGAGTTTAAAACGACAGGCTCAAATCGCCCAACGATATAGGAATCTTATCCAAAAATTGAAAGAATTAGAAGTTCGTAATTCTTGGTTTATATACAATACTCTTCAAGAAAAAATTCACGACTTTAAACAAGAACTAAATGAAAAAAAGCAAAACTACATTACAGAATTAGACCGACTCACCCTCCTGGAAACGCAGGAAGAACAAAATTATCTGCAACGCTCCGAAATCGAAAAAAACCTGTCAAACAAACGCGAATACCTTCATGAAGTTGAATCAAAATTAGAACACCTTGAATCGCAATTGGGACTTCACCAAAAAGAAATTGAGTTCCTCAATATGCGAAAGAAATCTTCCGAAGAAGAAAAAGATGCTTTCCTACAACGGATACAAGAAATCGAAACTGAAACTACAAACTTAGAACAAAAGAAAATAGAACTTACTCAGCATATTCAGCAGTTAGAGATGGCTCTACAAACGCTAAAACAAGAAGAAGATCAACAACTACTCTCTATTCAACAAACCGAAATAGAACTTCAACAAAAGCAACAATTCCTGCTTGAACAAATTCATTCTAAAAATCAAATCCAATCCCGTATTCAAGTGCTTCAATCTCAACAACAAACCATTGAAAAACAAAGAGCCGAAACTCAGGAAACCATACACAACAATCAGGAGATATATCAAAAATTAGAACGGGAAAAACAAGAACTATTAGAAGTTATCCAGGGCCAAGAGCAGGAAATAAGACAGATATCTGAAGAAATTGACAAAGTTAAGCAAACTTTACAAAATACAGAACAAAAAATTCATCAAGAAGAAGAAAAATATCAAGGATTCCGCGAAGCCCTCGGAAGATTGGAAGCACGACTTAATTCTCTAAATGAACTACGAGAAAAGTACGAAGGCTTTGCCAGTGGTGTTCGTGCAGTCATGAATGCAAAAAATGAAGGAATCCTGGGAGGTGAACAGATTTTAGGACCCGTAGGGGACTTAATCCGTACAGAACACGGATATGAGTTAGCCATAGAATCAGCATTAGGGGGAAACATTAACAATATTATTGTAAAAACAGCGGAATCCGCAAAGATAGCTATAGCATTCTTAAAGGAACACTGGGCTGGAAGAGTAACATTTTTGCCTCTTGATACCCTACGACCGGGAACTACCGACTCTTATCCTGAATTGCAACAATATCCGGGATTAATCGGCCCGGCCATTGACTTTGTATATTCAGAAAAAGAAATTACCCCGGCACTTCAGTACCTTCTCTATAACACCTATTTGGTCAAAACGATTGACGACGCAATACAAATAGCACGCAATCATCAGTATTATCCCAAGTTAGTAACAAGGGATGGTGAGGTTATTAACCAGTCCGGTGCGGTAACGGGTGGAAGGACAAAACACGAATCTCGTGGATTACTCTCCCGTGTCTCCGAGATTGAAGAATTACAAGAACAACAAAAGAAAATACAACAGGAAATACAAATTAACCGGGAGCGCATTTCTCAATTTAAAGAACAAACCTCTTCCTTACAAGAAAAAATTCATTTTCTCCAGGAAAGAAAGAACATGTTCTTGAACGAGATTCAACAGAAACAAATAGAACACGCTCGCGTCATTGCACAACAAGAACAGATTCAACATATCCTGTTGCAAATCCAACATTCCCAAAAAGACATCGAAAATGAGATAGCAAGAATAAAAAATGAAATGACGAAAACGGATGAAGAAGCGTCAACAATATTGCACGATGACACTCAATTAAAAGAGGAAATCCAGCAAAAACAAATTCAATTGCAAGAATTACGAGAATGGCTTGAACAAAAAAGACAAAAAGCAACAGAACTACGGGTTCAATCCACAAGTATCCAATCCCAAATCCAGGAAATTGATAATAATATTATCCGACTAAAAAATGAATATAACCGCATCACTTCCTCCACTGATGAATCAAAACAACAGATTCAAGACTTTATCTATGAAATCAAATCCCTTCATGAAAAAGTATCGGAAACACGAACCCAATTAGCCCAATTAAATGAATTGAGACAAAAAGCACAACAAGAATTTGTCCAGACTCAAGAACAATACCAGCAACATATTCAGTCTTTCGAGCAGACGACTAAAACCATCAAGGAACTACGGCAACACCTTCAACAAGAACAAGAGAAACTTCATCAGTTGGAGTTGGATTATTCTCAAATTCGCCAACAATCCGATTTCCTTCGTCAACGAATTCTCGAAGAATACCAAATTGATTTAGATCCCTTGTCTGCAAGCGAGGTCGGAGCAGATGAATGGGATGAAACCGAACGCAATGAACAGATTGAACAAATCCGTCAACAAATTCAACGAATGGGAACTGTCAATCCTATGGCGGTGGAAGAATATGAAGAGTTGTTAAAACGATATGATTTTCTTTCCACTCAACAAAAGGACCTTCATCAAGCAAAAGAAAAATTACAAGAAGTTATCCGCCGTATCGATGAAACAGTCCTATCTATGTTCACACAAACTTTCAAACAGATAGGAGAGTATTTTAAAGAGTTTTTCCGTCGTCTTTTCTTAGGTGGACATGCTCGTATATACCTTATTGATGAAAACGACCCATTGGAATCCGGCATTGAAATTGAAGCCCGTCCTCCCGGCAAAAAACCTCAGTCCATTCATCAACTTTCAGGTGGGGAACAGGCTCTAACGGCCATTGCCTTACTCTTTGCGATATTCCAGAACAAACCCAGTCCTTTCTGTATCCTTGATGAAGTAGATGCACCATTAGATGACACAAATATCGGTCGTTTTCTCGAAATTGTAAAAGAGTTCTCCCGAAATTCTCAGTTTGTTATCATCACCCATAACAAACAAACCATGACATGTGCGGATGCCATTATCGGGATCACCCAACAAGAACGAGGTGTCTCTGAGATTGTATCTATAAAGTTAAACGAACTTGTTGACTCAACGGTCTGATTCATTTACCCTATGGTATCAAAAGCCAAAATTTTACACCTTTTTAGCAATCATCGATGGACAGGCCCTGCAGAACCAGCTCTAACACTGATAAAAAATTTAAGAGAGTTGGGCTGGGATATTCATTTTGTATGTAGCGTAAAGGGTGTTCCTAAAAACAAATATAATCGAGTGTATGATACCGCTATCCAATGGGACATTCCTGTGTATGATACCTTTTACCTATCCAAACACAGAAATATCATCAAAGATTATTTTGACCAGAGACAATTAGAAAAAGTTATAAAAAACAACACATACAAAATTATCCATTGTCATCTGGATAATGACCATCGACTTGGTGTAAAAATAAGAGAAAATTCTCAAATCTTGTTTCGTTCTAATCATTATGGGGAAGGATTGCCCAAAAAAATAAAAGGACTTATTAAAAAAACAGACTTTATTCTTGAACCTTCACTTACGGCCCAGAAACAGGATGTACAACAATTTAATCTTTTCCCTGAAAAATGCCCAATCATACCGCTTGCTATCGCCCTACAACGATTTAACCCCAACCGCCCCTTACCGGAAATAAAATTAGTCCTACCCGAAAACTCCATAACATTAGGAATTGTCGCACGATTACAAACCCACCGCAAATACCAACTCCTTCTATCCGCACTCCACACACTCATTCAAGAAGGTTGGAAATTAAATCTCATAATTATTGGCAGAGGAACAAAACAAGAAGAAGTCGCATATCGTCCCGTTCGTGACCTCGGATTGGAAGAACATGTTATTTTTACGGGCTACTTAAACGATGACAACTATGTTGCCATGCTTAATATTTTCGATATTGGTATTTATCTCGTTCCGGGTACCGATGGAACCTGTCGCACTGTTCGTGAATATATGGCTATGGGCAAACCCGTCATTGCTACTCGCACAGGAATACTACCCGAACTTATTTCGCACGAAAAAGAGGGACTCATCGTCGATGACACAGTTGAATCACTATATCATGCGATAAGAACTCTATGTGCCCATACTGAATATCGTAAAAGGTTAGGGGACAACGCCCGTGAAAAAGCAATTCAAAATTTCTCCCCAGAAAAACAGGCCAAAGCAGTATCGGAACTCTACGAGGAATGCCTCCAAAAAATGAAATAATATATCCTATTTAAATATGATAAGAATAATATGAAAAGATAGGGAAGCAATATATGAAACGAATTCTAATCACGGGTGGGGCTGGTTTTGTTGGAGCCAATCTGTCCATTTTCTTAAAAGAATATAAAACAGATTATCATATTATCGCTTTTGATAATCTCCATCGGCGTGGATCTGAACTGAATCTCCATCGTTTACAGAAATACGGAATAGAGTTTATTCATGGAGACATCCGTAATATGTCCGATTTAGCAAACATCCCTCCCTGCGACTGGCTTATTGAATGTAGTGCCGAACCCTCTGTACTTGCAGGTTATACTTCATCATCTGAATATTTACTTCATTCAAATCTAACAGGAGCCTTAAATTGTTTATCATGGGCGAAAGAAAACCATTCCGCATTTTTATTTTTGTCTACAAGTCGAGTTTATCCTTATTCAACTATAAACTCTCTACCCTTACATGAAACTGAAACACGATTTCATATAAACACAAAGGAAACCTTACCTCCAGGTATTTCAGAAAAAGGTATTTCAGAACAATTCCCATTAGAAGGGACACGCACACTTTATGGAGCCACAAAACTCGCTGTAGAATTGATATTAGAAGAATACAGAGAAATCTACAATCTCCCCATCATCATAAATCGGTGTGGGATTATTGCGGGCCCATGGCAAATGGGCAAGATCGACCAGGGAGTTGTCGCCCTCTGGTTAGCACACCATATTGCAGAAAAACCGCTTGCTTATATTGGGTTTAATGGTACCGGGAAGCAGGTGCGAGACTTGCTCGATATTCAGGACCTGTGTCAACTTATACTTTACGAAATAGAGAATTATGAAAAACTAAATCATTGGAAATTTAATATCGGTGGAGGCTATACACGAAGTTTTTCCCTTCTTGAACTAACCGATTTATGTCAAAAAATCACAAAGAACAAAATACCCATTTCTCGCGAAGTTCAAACCCGTCCTGGAGATATTCCCTATTACATAACAGATACATCCCTCATTGAAACACTATCACCATGGAAACCCCTCCAGAGTCTTGAACAAACTTTAACAAACACTGCAGAATGGATATATGCACATAAAAATATCTTGAACGGTATTCTCTTCTAATTTTCAAAAACCTATCCCCTATTTTCATATCCAAATTGAGAAAGTGTATTATATACTAAAAAAGTAAAGGGTAGTTATATGACTCATCAACACTCAAAACCACAAAAACCTCAACCTCATGAAGTTTTAAATTTCCTATTAGAAGGAAACCATCGTTTCTATAATGGAAAATCTATTCATCCTCATTCTAACCCTGAACGAAGGGCACTCTCCGCCACCTCATCACAGGGGGATTATGCTCTTGCGACAGTTCTCTCCTGTGCAGATTCTCGCGTTCCACCTGAGATTATTTTCGATTGTGGTATTATGGACCTCTTTATTGTCCGTCTTGCTGGAAATGTCCTCTGTAATACCGCAATGGCAAGTATTGAATATGGAGTTCTACATGTGCATACCCCCCTCTTACTGGTTATGGCTCATAGTCAGTGTGGAGCCATTACTGCTGTTGTTAATGAATTACACAAAAACGAACCCAAAACGAATCAGGAACAAGAAGATACTCACATCCATGAATTATTCAAACACATAACTCCTGTAGTTCAACCCCTATTACAAAAACAAAAAGATTTTTCTGATATGCAACAATTCATCAATTCATGTGCCCGTGAAAATACAAAAAGTATCATCCAAAAAATTAGACAAAATTCCAAACCCATAGCAGAAGCAGAAGCAATGGGTCAGGTTAAGATTGTTCCAGCATACTATGAATTAGAAACGGGCAAAGTCTTTTGCATAGAATAATTTGAATTTCTACATATTCCTGAATTTCTGAAAGAAACTTTTTTATTATGAGGAGTTCCAAAATGTCAAAAAAAGAATTAAAAGTTATTAATCCTTACACCGAAAAAGAAATCTATTCTTTCCCAATGGACACAATTGAAGAAGCCTACCAAAAAATAGAAAAAGCCTACAAAGCATTCCAAGAATGGCGTTTTACTCCCATTCAAACAAGGAAAGAACTCTGCCTGAAATTTATGGAAGAATTCGAAAAAAATCGGGACAACATAGCCCGTGAAATTACTGAACAAATGGGCAAACCATTCCAACAGTCTCAAAACGAAATTAATACCATGCTTGACCGTGCCCAATACATGATTTCCATCGCAGAACAGACATTAGCTGATGAATACCTTTCCGAAAAACCCGGTTTCATTCGATACATCCGACACGAGCCTATCGGGGTTGTGCTTGATATTGCCGCATGGAACTATCCCCTTCTTATAGCAGTAAATGTAATTGTGCCTGCTCTTATGGCGGGTAACGCAGTAATCGTAAAACATGCTCGATTAACACCACTTTGTGGAAAAGCATTCGTTGAAGCCTTTAATAAAGCAGGTGCTCCCGACGGACTGATTCAAGACATTATTGCAGACCATCAAGTTATCGATGCCGTCATAAAACATCCAAAGATTGGATTTGTGTCTTTTACAGGTTCTGTTCGTGGTGGTCATGAAATTGTACAGAGTGCCTCTACACGATTTATTAATCAAGGACTGGAATTAGGCGGAAAAGACCCCGCTTATGTCTGTGCAGATGCTGATTTTGACTACGCCGTTGCCAATTGTGTAGACGGTGCCTTTTATAATGCGGGACAGTCCTGTTGTGCGGTAGAACGAATTTATGTAGAAAAACCTATCTACGAAAAATTCGTTGAGGCTTTTGTCGATTTAACCCGACAATACAAATTAGGGGACCCCATGCAAAAAGAAACAACCCTAGGTCCATTAGCGGTAGCATCGGCTCGTCAATTTCTCAAACAACAGGTAGAAGAAGCAGTCGCTCAGGGGGGGAAACTTGTTGTCCGTCCTGATGACTTTGAAATACCTTCTCATGGTTGGTTCTTTGCTCCTGCTGTTGTCGCAGAGGCTCCCCAGAAAAGTTCGCTTATGCAAGAAGAAAGTTTTGGTACGGTGATAGGAATTCTACCCGTAAACAATGATGAAGAAGCCATAGAGTACATGAATGATAGCCCCTATGGATTAACAGCCTCTATCTGGACTTCTGATTTGGAAAGAGCAAAAAGAATTGGAGAACGAGTAGAAACAGGAACTTTCTATATGAACCGCTGTGATTATCTTGACCCCGCCTTACCATGGACAGGAGTAAAGGACACAGGTAGGGGTGCATCCCTCTCCCATTATGGTTATTACCAATTAACTCAACTTAAGAGTATGCACCTTCGATTAAAATGGTGATAACTCCACAATAAAAAAACTAACTGATACGGAAACAATCAATGACAATTACTTTTTCTATGGCTTCGTCTCTCATCGGTGCGATACTCTGGTAATGAGGATCCTTTAAAAATTGGTAATAATGATCTATAGAGGGCCACTCGATTACACAAAAATAATCCGGATGAAAATCCCCACGGATTATCTCACGAGGAACAAGTCCTACAACACGGTGGGCTCCATATTTTGCCGCTATAGGATTAGCAGAGGCTAAATAGGTGCTATATCTCCGGGAACCGTTCGGCTTTTTAAACCATACCGCTTGAAAAATATATGCCTTCTTCTCCTTACCCTCACGACCCCCAACGAACTCTTTTTCAGGAATGTTTTTATCGTTAAGGTTTTCTGGGCCCATACAATACCTCCTGATAAAATAAGTTTACCACAAATTTAATATATCATGGAATATTCTTAAATAAAAACTTTTTTTATTTCTTAGTATCTGGAATCGATACCATATTTAATTACATTAATCTTTATGTACCCCTCAATAGTTTCCTTTTATCCCGATTATGAGAAGAAAAATAAAGCATAGTAAATACGGAAGTGTACAATGTAGCAATAACTACGGGCTTCTTTTTCATTTCATTTCCTTTCAACAATCTCCACTATAATAAATATTAAAGCAGAGGTCTTACATATAATAAATTCTGTTCCAGATTTTCTATAACTAAAATGATTCTACACTGGAATTATTTTTATAACGACATAAAAAAACATATTAAAGGAATTTTATCAAGGATTTTTTTAGATTGTGTTACGGAAATTCATTTTTAAATCATAAAAGACACCATAAAGAAATAATACATTTTATCATATTTATTAATTATAAACTATAATTTAATACAAATATGTATGAAATTATTTTATTTTTGATATTTCAAAGAATTTATCGAAATATAATTTAAATAAATCAATAGTTTAATACATATTTGAATTATTATATATCTTTATTGTGTTGAATTTATACAATAATGTATGTTAATATTATTTCATATATAATTTTTTGGAGTAAATAAAATGCAAAAAGAACCTTATCAACAAAAAACCTTATATGACCCCTTCTTTGAACATGACGCCTGTGGCGTAGGTTTTATTGTTAATATTGATGGAAGAAAAACACACCAATTGGTAAAAGACGCACTTCGCATCCTTATAAATCTCACACATCGTGGCGCGTGCGGTTGTGACCCTGAAACAGGGGATGGTTGTGGTATCTTGTTTCATATTCCACATCGCTTTTTTGAAAAACAATCCGCTGATTTTGGTTTTACATTACCCGCTTCGGGGCAATATGGCGTAGGCATGGTTTTTCTACCCAAAGACAATCATTTAAGAAACACCTGCAAGGAAATACTTAAAAACACCGTTCTTGAAGAAGGACAGGAATTTTTAGGTTGGCGTGAGGTTCCTCGTAACTCGCAATGCATCGGCTGGCTCGCTCGTTCCAATGAGCCTGTTATAGAACAGATTTTTGTTAAAAATGCTACCTGTCCGGATGTTGACTCTTTTGAACGCAAATTATTTGTTATCCGCAAATCAGCGTCTCACAAAATTCGTCAATATCTGGGAGAGCAAAAAAATCTTTTTTATATAACGAGCATGTCCGCAAGGACCCTTGTTTATAAAGGCTTGTTTCTCCCTGAAGTAATGGATAAATATTATGAAGATTTAGCAGACCCCGAAGTAGAAAGTGCTTTAGCAATAATTCATCAGCGTTATAGTACAAACACCCTACCAAGCTGGCAATTGGCACAGCCATTTCGTTTTCTGGCTCATAACGGTGAGATTAATACCTTGCGAGGCAACATCAACCTTATGGGCTCCCGTGAGTCGGATTTAAAAAGTCCCCTGTATGGAGATGATATAAAAAAATTGTTTCCCATTTTAACAGAAGGAGCCAGTGATTCTGCTATCTTTGACAATGCTTTTGAACTTCTTGTTCGCGGTGGACGAAGCATTGCACACTCCATGATGATGATGATACCGGAGCCGTGGAGCAATCATGAGAGCATGCCGGACTTCAAAAAGGCTTTTTACGAATTTCATGCATGTAAGATGGAACCGTGGGATGGTCCTGCATGTATGGCTTTTACAGATGGTGTACAAATAGGAGCGGTACTTGATCGTAACGGGCTTCGTCCGGCCCGCTACTGGATTACCACAGACCAACAGGTCATTATGGCTTCTGAAGTTGGGGTTCTGGACATTCCACAGGAAAAAATTGTAAAAAAATGGCGATTGCAACCCGGTCGTATGTTCCTTGTGGACTTAAATGAAAAACGAATTGTTGAAGATGAAGAAATTAAAGAAACATTAGCAAATCGAAAACCCTATCGTTCCTGGCTTAATTTAAACCGTATCATTTTCCCCAGAGAAGTGCTTGAAACACGTCCAACAACTGAACTTGTTCCCTTGCGGAAGAGACAAAAAATCTTCGGATACACCGAAGAAGATATTTCGCTATTGCTTAAACCTATGGCCGAACAAGGATCGGAACCTGTGGGCTCCATGGGGAATGATGTTCCTCTGGCTGTCCTTTCAGAGCGTCCACAACTGTTATTTAATTATTTCAAACAACTTTTTGCCCAGGTTACCAATCCCCCATTAGACCCTATCCGCGAAGAAATTGTTATGTCCCTCGAAACAGATATTGGACGGGAATACAACCTTCTGGATGAAACTCCAGAAGACTGTCAGATGATACATCTTCACTCGCCGATTCTCACCAACGCTCAGGTAACTTATATTCGAAACTTAAAGAAGAAGGGACATCGCACCGAATCGATTAGTACCCTATTTCCTGTAAAAGAAGGACTCCAGGGTTTTCTCAATGCAATAGACCGAATCTGTAAAGAAGCGGAGAACCATATAGATAATGGGGCAACTATTTTAATCCTCTCAGACCGAGGTGCAGGGTTACATCATGCACCCCTTCCCAGTTTATTAGCCACGGGTGCGGTCCACCATCACCTCGTGCGGGTTCATAAACGGACTCGCTGTGGAATTGTTATTGAGAGTGGAGAACCTCGCGAAGTAATGCATTTTGCCCTGTTATGTGGATATGGTGCGGGTGCCATTAATCCATATCTTGCTTTTGAAACCATTTCACAATGCATTGATGAAGAAAAAATTACAGAAGAATACCCCGGCAAAGCACATAAGAAATATATTAAGGCGATTGAAAAAGGACTGTTGAAAACCATGTCTAAAATGGGCATTTCGACACTGCAAAGTTATCGATGTGCTCAAATCTTTGAAGCATTGGGGTTAAGTAAAAATGTAATTGACCGTTGCTTTACAGGAACCCCCTCTCGGATAGGCGGGTTAGAACTTGAAGATATAGCACGGGAAACATTGGCACGCCATGAAATGGCTTATAACCCACTAAAATACCGCGATAACGAGTTAGACATCGGTGGGGCTTACCGTTGGCGTCAGCGCGGTGAGTTCCATCAATGGAATCCGGAGACCATTGCTCTCATCCAACACGCTACCCGATTAAACAGTTGGCAAAAATATAAACAGTTTGCAGAAGAAGTAAACAATCGCAATCGGACCTTTGCTACTCTCCGTGGACTGCTTAAATTAAAAAAAGGAAATCCAATACCGTTAGAAGAGGTAGAACCCGCTTCAGAAATTGTAAAACGCTTTTGCACAGGGGCTATGTCGTATGGGTCTATCAGCCAGGAGGCCCATGAAAATCTTGCCCTCGCGATGAACCGACTTGGAGGAAGAAGCAACACAGGCGAAGGCGGTGAAGACCCAAAACGGTTTATCCCAGAACCCAATGGCGATAGCAAACGAAGTGCTATCAAACAGGTAGCCTCCGGACGATTTGGAGTTACGAACGAATACCTCGTTAATGCGGATGAACTTCAAATCAAAATGGCCCAGGGTGCCAAACCCGGAGAAGGAGGACAACTCCCAGGACACAAAGTGTATGAAAGTATTGCAAAAGTAAGATACTCCACACCCGGGGTTGAACTCATTTCACCTCCACCTCACCATGATATCTATTCTATAGAAGATTTAGCACAACTTATATATGACTTAAAAAATTCAAACATTCATGCAAAAGTTTCTGTAAAATTAGTATCAGAAGTTGGTGTTGGCACAATCGCCGCGGGTGTTTCTAAAGGGAAAGCAGATTTGGTTCTTATTAGCGGACATGACGGAGGAACAGGAGCCTCTCCTTTAAGTTCAATAAAGCATGCAGGATTGCCTTGGGAATTAGGTCTCGCAGAGACACATCAAGTCCTTGTACAAAATAATCTTCGGGACCGCATTACTGTTCAAGTAGATGGACAACTGAAAACGGGCAGAGATGTCGTTATCGGGGCGTTATTAGGTGCCGATGAATTTGGTTTCGCTACGGCCCCCCTTATCGTGAGTGGCTGTATTATGATGCGTAAATGTCATAGCAATACCTGTCCCGTAGGGATTGCTACCCAGGACCCTGAATTACGCAAAAAATTTGAAGGGAAACCCGAATATGTAGTGAATTATTTCTTCTTTGTCGCAGAAGAAGTTCGACAAATAATGTCAGAATTGGGGTTCCGCAAATTTGATGATATGATAGGACGGAGTGATTTGCTGGAATATGACCCTCATCCTGAACACTGGAAAGCATGCAAAGTAGACTTATCTGCGGTACTGGCTCAAGTTCAACCGTGGGAAGGTACAACCTTATATTGCAGTAAAAAACAGGACCATGGAATAGAAAAAGCCCTCGACAATGTATTGTTGGAAAAAGCAAAACCTGCATTGGAACGGAAAGAACCGGTGCGTTTTTCTATCCAGGTTAGAAACATTCATAGAACGGTAGGAACGATTCTTTCCAGTGAATTAACACGCCGACATCATCTGGGAATGTATACCGGAACCCTCCCTGAGGATACCGTATGGATTGATTGTTATGGTGTGGCAGGACAAAGTTTCGGAGCATTTATCATTTCGGGCGTAACCTTAAACCTGATTGGTGAAGCCAACGATTATATCGGAAAAGGATTATCCGGTGGGAAAATTATAGCAACTCCCCCCCCTGAATCCCCAATTATCCCAGAAGAAAACATTATTGTAGGGAATGTGGCTCTCTATGGGGCCACGGGTGGGGAAGTTTATTTCCGTGGCGTAGCCGGAGAACGCTTCTGCGTTCGTAATTCAGGGGCATGGGCTGTGGTAGAGGGCGTAGGCGACCACGGATGTGAATACATGACCGGAGGAAGAGCCGTTATCCTTGGAAAAACAGGACGAAACTTTTCTGCGGGAATGACAGGAGGGATTGCCTTCGTATACAATCCCGATAAACAATTTGAGATAAAGTGTAATTTGCAAACAGTGGATTTGAAACCTCTCCATAAAAAAAGCATCCCCGAACTTCGCTATTTATTAGAACGACACTACAAATACACACAAAGCCCTATTGCTAGAAACATTCTCTTAAACTGGGAACATGAATTAGAACACTTTGTCCGGGTTATGCCAAGAGATTACGCAAGAGCATTAAAAGAAATTGAAAAATCACAAGAAACACCTTTGTTAAAAACTGGATAACGGAGAATTATTATGTTTCCCGAAAAGTCAAAAGGTTTTATGGTATTTAAAAGGGAATTAGGACCTGAGGACCCTCCTCAGGAACGGATAAAACATTTCCGAGAGTTCCATCATTCTCTCCCGGAAGAAAAAATTCGTCAGCAGGCCTATCGCTGTATGAATTGTGGGATCCCATTCTGTCATCATGGCTGTCCCCTGGGAAATCAGATCCCCGATTTTAACGACCTTGTTAAAGATGCGGACTGGAAACGCGCATTAGAGGTATTACATTCCACCAATAATTTTCCTGAATTCACAGGAAGGGTTTGTCCTGCCCCTTGCGAAGCGTCTTGTGTATTAGGTATAAACGAACCACCGGTTACTATCGAACAGATAGAATATGAAATTGCAGAACGCGGATGGCGAGAAGGCTGGATAAAACCCGAACCGCCCGAACACCGAACAGGAAAACGAGTTGCTATCATAGGGTCAGGTCCCAGTGGACTTGCTTCTGCACAACAACTGAACCGAGCCGGACATTTCGTAGATGTTTTTGAAAGAGCAGACGAACCCGGTGGATTATTAATGTATGGGATTCCGGGATTTAAATTAGATAAATCCGTTGTTTGGAGAAGAATCAATCAAATTATAGATGAGGGAGTTACCTTTCATTGCTCTTCCGAAGTAGGAAAAAATATCCCTATTGAACAACTATTGGAATATGATGCGGTTCTATTTGCCATTGGTTCCACAGTCGCACGCACCTTTGTAAGCATGAATATCCCCGGCTCCTCTTTATCAGGTATCCACACCGCTATGGAATTCCTTACACAGAGCACAAAAAGAGTATTAGGGAAGAAAATAGAAGGACGCGAAATTTTAGCCACAAATAAAAATGTAATTGTAATCGGTGGTGGGGACACAGGTTCTGACTGTATCGGCACAAGTATAAGACAAGGGTGTAAATCAGTGGTAAACCTGGAACTTTTGCCTCGCCCCCCATTAGAACGAATGGGGGATAATCTCTGGCCCCAATGGCCGATGATACTCCGCACATCATCAAGTCATGAAGAAGGAGGCGAACGGTTGTTTAGCGTTTTAACAAAAGCATTTGAAGGAGATGAACGCGGTCATCTGAAAGCCATCCACTTAGTCCGGGTAGAATGGTATACCGATGAAAATGGACAAAAACGATTAAGAGAAATACCGGGCTCGGACATGAAACTCCCTTGCGAATTGGTTCTTCTTGCTATGGGCTTTATTGCACCGGAATCAGACCTATTCGTTGAAAAATTAGGGATAGAACTTTATACAACTCGTTTCGGAAAGGCTATCAAAACAGATAATAAATACATGACTACCCGTTCGGGATTCTTTTCAGCAGGTGATGCACATAGAGGACAATCCCTTGTAGTATGGGCAATAACTGAAGGAAGAGAAAGCGCAAGATGTATCGATGAATGGCTTATGGGGAAAACATACCTCCACGCAAAAGACTCCTGGGGCTATTCTTGCCAAAGACACTAACTTCTTACTGCTGTCCGATTGCAGAACGGTATTGATTAATTCGTTCAAGCCATGTCGTT
>OGCI01000641.1_pt1 | contig 36674 bp, 35 predicted proteins | sample 1570021 | NCBI WGS metagenome assembly OGCI01 (sample SAMN06264664, study PRJEB24512) | hot springs metagenome | isolation source: Hot spring water | place: South Africa: Tshipise | collected 2015-06-21 | reverse complement strand
GGTCTTCGGCGGAACAGGCACCGTGTTCGGCACTTTCGTTGCCGCCTTCATCATCGCGATCATCAACCCGGGCATCGTGGCCGCCGGCTGGACTGCGTATTGGACGCAGCTCATCTACGGGCTGATCATCGTCGTCTCGGTGTCGCTGCAGGCGGTGCTGCGCCGCAAACTGGCCTGAAAGGATTTGGTTGGGTTTTTGCCTCCCTGCGCTGGACATGATATAATCTTTTGCTTGTCAGGCTGGCGCACGCGCCAGCGCGCAATCAAGATGGAGGCGTAGTTTTCCGTGAAAACCTATCTATTTCTGGCGCAAATCGTTCTGGCCGCGGCGCTGATTGTGCTGGTCACCGTGCAAGCCAAAGACGCCGGCCTGAGCCAGATGTTCGGCGGCAGCGATCTGGGCGTGGGACGCACCCGCCGCGGCGTCGAAAAGACCCTCTTCCAGGCCACGATCGCCCTCGGCGTCCTGTTCGTCCTGTTGGCGATCGTCACGGTACGCATTGCGGGCTGAAGTTGGGCAGATATCTCCGATGGCAGGCCGCGATTGCCCTGTTGGGAATCGCCCTGCTGGTCGCGTTACTGCGGTATGCCGCCTACAACTTCACCACGATCACCGTGCCCGACCGGGGCGGGATCTACGTGGAGGGCGTGGCCGGCAGCGCGCAGTACGTGAACCCCCTGTTGAGCCATTACAATCAGGTAGATGCCCTGCTCGTCTCCCTCCTCTTCAACGGCCTGACCCGGCTGGACGAGCAGGGCAACGTCGTTCCCGATCTCGCCGCGGGCTGGGAGATCAGCGCGGACGGCCTGATATACGACTTTCGGCTGCGCAGCGGTCTGACATGGCACGACGGCGCGCCGGTCACCGCGGCCGATGTCCTGTACACGGTGGGCGCCATGCAGGCCGACGACTTCCCCGGCGTCCCCTGGCTGCATACCCTCTGGAAAGCGGTTAAAGTCGAGGCCCCTGACGGCCCCGAAGGCCGGACGATCCGCTTCACGCTGGAGCAACCGCTGCCCTCCTTCCTGGACTACACCACCATCGGCCTGTTGCCGGCCCACCTGTGGGCGCGGGTGCCCGCCGCGGAGATGGAGAACTCACAGCTCAATACACGACCGGTCGGCACCGGCATGTGGCAGCTGGCCCGGCTCGTGGCCACGCGCGCCGAGCTGACGGCCAATCCGCGCTTCGCCGGCGCTGCGCCCTATCTGGCCGGCCTGACCTTCCGCTTCTATCCCGACCATCAGAGCCTGATGCCCGCATATGACCGCAAGGAAATAGATGGCATCAGCGTGCTCTGGCCCGACGAAATCGCCGAAGCGGCGCGGCGACCCGACCTGCAGATCTTTTCCGCGCCCCTCTCTGGCTATACGCTCATTTATCTGAACCTGGCCAACCCCAACGTGCCCTTCTTTCAGGACACGGCCGTGCGCCAGGCCCTCCTCTATGCGCTCGACCGGCAAAACCTGATTGACACCGTATTGCATGGCCAGGGCGTGGTCGCCCATTCGCCGCTGCTGCCCGGCACCTGGGCCTATGACCCGGACACGCCGAAATACGCCTTCGATCCCGAAAAAGCGCGGCGCCTGCTCGACGAAGCCGGCTGGGTTGTCCCCGAAACGGGCAACATTCGCGAGAAAGAGGGCAAGAAGCTCGCGTTCATCCTCGTGGGCGACGACCCCCAGCTCCTGGAAGCCATCGCGCGGGCCTGGGCTGCGGTCGGCGTCGAAGCGACCGTGCAGCCCGTCACACTGGCCGGCCTGACCGCCGATTTCCTGGCTCCGCGCAGCTTCGACGCGGCGGTCGTGCATTGGGAACTGGCCGGCGACCCGGATCCGTATCCTCTGTGGCATTCGACGCAGATCAAAGACGGCCAAAATTACGCGGGCTGGAACGACCGGGCCACGGATGAAGCCATCGAACAGGCGCGCGCCACCGTTGATCCGGCCGTGCGCAAACAGCACTACAGCGCGTTCCAGCGCATCTTCGCCAGTGAAGCGCCCGCGCTGCTGCTCTACTACCCTGTCTATGCCTACGGCGTGCGGGACAAAGTGCGAGGCGTGCAGATCGGCCCCCTCAACGCACCGCACGACCGCTTCCGCAATGTCGCTGAATGGTACATCGTTACGAAACGCATCACGGTCGGAAGCCAGGCTCCCAAACTTGACAGGGCAGCCCAATAGTGGTATATATTGACATCAGTTGAATAACTCATGCCGAAGTGGCGGAATGGCAGACGCGCTAGGTTCAGGACCTAGTGAGGATAGACCTCGTGAGGGTTCAACTCCCTCCTTCGGCATCACAGGCAGGATCCCATGGTGTTTTCGCCGTGGGATTCTGTGCCTCAAGCCCTGATCAATTTGTCAGGAGCGCTGTTCATGATCCAACCCGGCGGACGATGGTTTGTACCGGATCGCATGCAGATCATGCTGCTGGTGATCGCAGTGATTGGACTGGTGGCGGGTGTAAGCTTCGTCGGCCTGGGGATCAAACGCAGCGCTGCGTTGGCTGTGAATCAGGCGGCTCATCGGCAACTGGCCGAAGCAGAACAGCAAAAAGCCCGCTTGATTCAGGCATTGGCCGATGCCCAGCAGGGAGCGCACATCGCACCCAAAGCGTATGACTATTTCGGGCAGACGGCTCCCGGAGTGACCACGATCTTGATCAAACCGGTACGACAGACACAAGCGGCCGACAAAACTGCCGGCCGTCCTGACGGGCCGCCATTCTGGGGCAACTGGTGGCAACAGCTGGCCAAACCTTGACAAAATCGCCGAAGTGCGTAGAATAATAAATGTGCTGCGGGGTGGAGCAGTGGCAGCTCGTTGGGCTCATAACCCAAAGGCCGCAGGTTCGAATCCTGCCCCCGCTACCTGAAAAACCTTTGAGGTCGGTAATGCCTCAAAGGTTTGTTCATGATACGGCGACGTAGCTCAGTGGCAGAGCAAGCGGCTCATAATCGCTGGGTCCTCAGTTCAAGTCTGAGCGTCGCCATGAGCAGGTCGGCAGATGCTGACCTCTTCAAAATATTAACGCCTTGGGACGAATTCGCACTATCCCAAGGCGTTTTTATTTGGCTGCATTGCGCACTCTCTTCGGGTTTATCGTGGCCGCTCACGCTTTGCCGACAACGATGGAAAACCCGAAGGGCCGCTAACGCCTGGTGTCAGTCGCAGCCTTCTAGGCAACGCTTCTGATAGGCCCGCAGATCGCGCACGTGCTCCAGATAATGCTCGGCCATGGCGTAGAAGAAATCCACCAGGGGCATCTGGGCGCCCCGCGGCGCGACGCCCACCTTCGCCAGCGCCTCCGGGTCGGCCAGCTCGAGCTGGTGCATTAACCGCCGATGCGCCGCCGTGATCCCATCCACCACGGTGATCAGGGGCAGGCTCTCTCGACTGACGACCTGCGCCTCGTTCCAGGCGTCATCATAGGTGACGCCCGCCTGCCACGGCCGAGGTCCTTGCCAGGCTCTCACCGTTTGATTGGCCTCTTCCAGCCAGCTCCACACGTGCGCCACGACATCCTTAACCGTCCACTTCCCCGCCACCGGGGCCGATGTGAGCTCCTCTTCGGTCAGCTGCCCCAGACAGTCCATAAACTCCTTGAAACCGTTGTCGAGAGCGGCCCAAGTCTCATCACAAGTGTGCATTGAAGTGTGCCTCCTCCGTGACGACGCGCGCCTGGTCGTGATATACGATCAGGCTATCACGCCGAACATAGCCTACCAGCGTCACATTCCAGGCCGCCGCCAGCGCCACCGATAAGGTTGTTGGCGAGGTCCGACTGGCCACGACCGGAATCCCGGCACGGGCGGCCTTCTGCAGCATCTCCGAGCTGATCCGCCCCGTACTCAGCAAGATGCGATCGGCCGTGGCAATGCCCTCGGCCAGACAACGGCCCACGAGCTTGTCTATTGCGTTGTGTCGGCCGACATCCTCGACGACAGCCAACAGGCGATCGCCCTCAGCCAGGGCCACAGTATGGATGCCACGTGTCCGCTGCGTGTCCTGCAGCGCCAACATCAGCCTGCTCAGCTGCTGGGCACGAACCCGCACCGACGAAGTCAGAGGCTGCTCAGCCTCACTCAAATCCGCAAAGGTAATGCCTCCGCCACAGCCGCTGGTAATCGTCCAACGGCCGGGTGGCTCGAAATCACCGCGGCGCAGCCATACATCCACACAGGTCGCACTGGGACATACCTTCAGCAGACGCACATCATCCAGCCCGGCAATGATATGCACGCTGTACAAAAAACCGAGCGCCAGCCAATCCAGGTGATCGGGCGTGCACATCAGCCGCACCAGTTCGCTGCCGTTAACATGCAGCCGCACCAAAGCCTCGCCTACCACCGCGCTGCGCAGCGGCTGCCATCGGCCAGCCTCAAAACGAAGAGCGTCCAGAATCTGACCGGTCTCCAAAAACGCCTGCTCCTCCCTCTCCTCCTCTCTCGGACATTGCGACTGCGCATCGCTCCGCATTTGCGCTATTATACGCCCAACCTGAAAGTTCGTGCAAGACGAACGCCCATCGTCGCGTTCCGCTGACGTCCGATGACGACTTTGACCGTCGCGGTCTTATCTGCTAAGATCAGGTTGTCGTTTTCATTCAGGAGGGTCATCGCCATGAAACGCTCAGAAATCAACGCCATCATGCAGGACGCCGACGCGTTCATCCGCGCGCATGGATTCCACCTGCCGCCTTTCGCCTATTGGACGCCGGAAACCTGGGCCACTAAAGGCCCCGGAGTGCGCGAAATCGTCGAGTGTGGGCTGGGCTGGGATATCACCGACTTCGGCAGCGGCGACTATCCGCGGGTTGGGCTCTTCCTCTTCACCATCCGTAACGGCCGCGCCGAGAACCTGAAACGGATGCGCGGCAAGCTCTACTGCGAAAAACTCCTGATCGTGGGCGTCGGCCAGGTGACCCCCATGCATTTTCACTGGAGCAAGACCGAGGACATCATCAACCGTGGAGGCGGCGACCTGGTCATCCAGCTCTACAACGCGACGGCCGACGAACAGCTGGCCGACACGCCGGTCACAGTCAGCGTGGACGGCGAGCTGCGCACGGTGCCGGCCGGCGGCAAAATCGTCCTAACGCCCGGCGAGAGCATCACATTGGTGGATCACTGCTACCATCAGTTTTGGGCCGAGCGCGGCCGCGTGCTGGCCGGCGAGGTATCGCTGGTGAACGATGACGCGCGCGACAATCGCTTCCTGGAACCGATCGGCCGTTTTCCCGCCATCGAAGAGGATGTCCCGCCCCTCCATCTGCTGACGCAAGACTATGCCCGCTACTATCGGGGCTAACGAGGTACGCCATGACCGCCATCGTCGCCGGACACATTTGCCTGGACATCATCCCGCAGCTCCCCGACATCGGCCGCGAGGCGTTCTCGCGCGCGTTCACCCCTGGACGCCTGGTGGAGTGCGGCCCGGTCGCGCTCTCGACAGGCGGCGCCGTCTCCAACGTGGGGCTGGCGCTGCATCGCCTGGGCATTTCCACCCAACTGATGGGCAAAATCGGCGCCGACCTGTTCGGCCAGGCGGTACGCCAGGTGGTCGAGGCGCACGGCGCCGGCCTGGCCGACGGCATGATCGTGGACCCGACGGCGGGCACGTCTTACACGGTCATCATCAATCCGCCGCAGGTGGATCGTATCTTCCTGCACTATGCCGGCTCGAACGACACGTTTGCGGCGGCCGATGTGCACGATGACGTGGTGACGTCGGCCCGGCTGTTCCATTTCGGCTATCCGCCCCTCATGCGCCGGATGTATCTGGACGACGGCGCCGAACTGGCGGCACTGCTGCAACGCGTGCGCAGCCGCAGGGTGACCACTTCCCTCGACATGACCTTCCCCGATCCGGCTGCGCCGGCCGGCCGTGCCGACTGGCGAACGATCCTGCGGCGCAGCCTGCCGTTCGTGGACATTTTCCTGCCGAGCATCGAGGAGATCCTCTTCATGCTGCGCCGACCGGACTACGAGGCGTTGCACGATCGCTACGGCGCCGACCTGTTGCAAGGAATCACGCCGGATCTGTTGTCGGACGTCGCAGCCGAGCTGCTGGCGCTGGGAGCCAGGATCGTCGGGCTGAAGCTGGGCGAGCGCGGCTTTTACCTGCGCACGGCAGGCCAGGCAGCCCTGGCCGATGCGGGCCGCGCTGCGCCGGCCGATCCCTCGGCCTGGGCCGACCGCGAGCTGTGGGCGCCCTGTTTCCAGGTGACGGTCGTGGGCACCACCGGCGCGGGCGACGCGACGATCGCCGGCTTCCTGGCCGGCCTGTTGCGCGGCCTGGGCCCGACCCAGGCGCTCACCGCGGCGGTGGCGGTCGGCGCGTGCAATGTGGAGGCCGCCGACGCGCTGAGCGGCATCCGTCCGTGGGACGAGACGCTGCGCCGCGTCGCCGCGGGCTGGCCGCGCCGCGAGCTGAGCCTCGACGCAACGGGCTGGCGACATGATGCCGATCAGCAGTTGTGGGTACGAGAACGGTAGAAAAGTTATGACAGGACGCACCCCCCAGGATGAATAATCGGCCGGAGGCCCGGTGACTTTCACAGATCCAAAAGTTGCCCTCATCACCGGCGCGGCGCGGGGCATCGGCCGTGGCATCGCCGAGCAACTCCTCGCAGATGGCTACGCGGTCATGATCGCCGACATCCGCGGTGAGGCAGCCGTCCAGACCGCGGCCGAACTGGCCGCGCACGGCGCAGCGGTCGCCGCCTGTCAGACCGATGTGGCCGATCCGGCTGCCTGTCAGGCGATGGTGCAGCGCACGGTCGAACGCTTCGGCCGGCTCGACGTGCTGGTCAACAACGCCGGCATCAGCAAACCGCAGCCCTCGCTGGAAGTATCTGCCGAAGACTGGCGCCGTATGATTGACATCCAGCTGAACGGCGTCTTCTTCTGCGCGCAGGCCGCCGGCCGGCAAATGGTGGCACAGGGCTGGGGCGGCGTCATCGTAAACATCACCTCCATCAACGCAGAAGCGGCATTCCCCCAACGCGCCTCATACGTCGCTGCCAAAGCCGGCGTGCAGATGCTCACCAAAGTGCTTGCCATCGAATGGGCCGAGCACAAAATTCGCGTGAACGCGGTCGGCCCGGCGCACACCGAGACCGAAATGACGCTCCAACACATCCGCTCGGGCCGCATCCAGCTCGACGCGCTCCGAAAACGCATCCCGCTGGGCCGTTTGGCCACCGTGCAGGATGTGGCCAACGCCGTCTCGTTCCTCGTCTCCGACAAAGCGAATTTCATCACCGGTCAATCGCTCTACGTGGACGGAGGCTATCTGGCATTCGGCTACTGGTGAGGTCAAGATGATCTATACTGTCACGCTCAATCCGACTCTCGACCGCACGCTCACCGTGCCGAACCTGCGCCTGGGCGAACTGAACCGGGCGCGCAGCGTTCGCCTCGACCTGAGCGGCAAAGGCATCAACGTGTCTCGGCTGTTGCGTCGGCTGGAAATCCCTAGCCGCGTGATGGGCTTCGTGGGCGGCGGCACGGGCAAGGCGATCCAGGACGGCCTGACCGAGGAAGGCTTCGAGACGATCTTCATCCAGGTCATCGGCGAGACGCGGCAGAACATCACGATCGTGGACGAGGCGACCGGGGTCTACACCAAGATCAATGAGCCGGGCGCGGCCGTAGATCCTTCCGATCTGGCTGCCATGCGCACGTTGATCGGCCGTATGGCGGCTGCGAACGACCTATGGGTTTTCAGCGGCAGCCTGCCGCCCGGCGCGCCGGCCGATTTCTACGCCCAGCTCATCTCCCAGGTACAGGGCCGCGGCGGTCGGGCGTTCCTGGATACGAGTGGCGAGGCGCTGCGCCAGGGCCTGGCCGCGCGGCCCTATGCCATCAAGCCAAACAGCGAAGAGGCCAGCGAGCTGCTGGGCAGGCCGCTCGTCAGCGACGAAGACCATCTGGCCGCGGCGCGGCAGCTCCAGGCCTGCGGGCCACGGCTGGTCTGTTTGACGCGCGGCGCCCAGGGGCTGGTGCTGGCACTCGACCAGGCGTTGCTGCTGGCGCCGGCCCTCCCCATCACGCCCGTGAGCCCGATCGGGGCAGGTGATGCCACCATGGCCGGACTGATGTGGGCCGTGCGGGATCAATGCAACGCCATCGAAACAGCACGGCGCGCGCTGGCCTGCGGCGCGGCTGCGGCCATGCAAGAAGGCACCGACGTGGGCGACCGCGCCACAGTCGAACAATTACTGCGGCAGGTGCGGCTGGCCGGCCCGTTCTGAAAGGCCCCTTGCCTGAAGCCGCATCTTGCTGTATGATGGGGCCATGATTCACATGCCATCGCAGGAGGCAACGGGTGCCGGCCGATCCGGCCTCAGAGCAGCGCCGGTATTCCTGGGAATACTGGCGGTGATCTACATGCTCGCGGACGCAGCGACCGCATCAGCCCAGCGGTCGGGGCCGGTGATCACCACGCCGACGCCGGCGCCCATGGCCCAATCGCTCTCGTGGCGCGAGCAACTCCAGCTGATGCCGGGAGCATTACGCCGCGGCCAGATCACCTACCTGCCGCTGGTGATGCGTGAGGCCGACCACCGGCTCACCGAAGCGGCGGTCGGCAGCTTCACCTATGTCGTCAGGCCCGGCGACACGCTCTGGACGCTGGCGCTCGATTTCGGCCGCGACCTCGACACGATGTCCTGTGCGACCACACCCCTCGGCGACGATGTGGAGACACTGACTCCGGGCCAGGAGATCACGGTGCCCGCGCTGTCCGACCTCTGCTACACCGTGACTCCCTACGACACCCTGGAGAGCATCGCAGCCCGCCACGGCCTGAGCGTGGCCGTGATCGTCGCGGTGCCGTGGAACGGCTTCACCGCGCCGCCCTATCTCGTCCGGCCCCGGCAGCGCGTGCTCTTGCCCGGCGCCCGGCCCAACGCGCAGCTCCGGCCCGATCACCGCCAGGTGAGCATCATGTCAGACGAATGGGCCTACACATCCTACCAGGACTGGCCCTATGGCGATGGCCGCTTCATCTGGCCCGTCGAGGGGCCGATCTCGCAGGCCGCGCACGACGGCCACCGGGCGCTCGACATCGCGGTGCCGGAAGGCACGCCCGTCAAGGCCGCCGATCGCGGCACAGTGATCATGGGCGGTTGGAGCCCGGTGGGCTACGGCTTTCGGGTGGTCATTGATCACGGCAACGATTATGTCACCCTCTACGCCCATCTGCGCGATATCTACGTGAAAAAGGGGCAAGTCGTGGGGAAGGGACAGATCATCGGGGTCAGCGGATCGAACGGAAACAGCACAGGCCCCCATCTGCACTTCGAACTGCGCGACTTCGGCATCCTGACCGACCCGCTCAAGCTGTTGCCGGCCCGCTAGGGTGTGGCGCGGGCCGAAGCAATGCTCTGGCCTGCGCTCTGGCCGCCCAGGGGATGAAGCGGGCCAGAGCGCAGGTCGTGCGAACCAACACCATCCTCAGGCGATAGCGCCCCGGCTATCGGCTCCGTTGTCAAAAAAACCGGGCCTGCACTATCCTGGCCGCACATCCTGCACACGAATATCGGGCAGACTGTTCAGAGTCTCCACCAGCACGTCGGAGGGCAGGTTGGTCACCTTCAGCACCGAGGCCCAGACGGCCGGGTCGGCCGTCGGATAGGTGACGAACACCGAGAGGTAGCCTCCCCGCTGGGCGATGGCCGAGCTGATGCGCGCCACCTCGCCGGCACGATCGGGCTGGAGGACGGTGACGCGCAGGCCTGCACGCCGCGCGCCCAACAGGTTCACCATGACGTTGAAGATGTCGTTGTCGCTGATGATCCCCACCAGCCGGTCACCCCGCATCACCGGCAGACAGCCGATCTTTTTGTCGGCCATGACGCGGGCAGCCTCTTCCAGGGCCACATCCTCGCCAATGGTGATTACGTTCTTCACCATGATATGACGCGCCTTGACCTTGGCCAGTGCATAGTTGATCGCGGCCGGGCTGACGCTCCTCATGCCCGAGGGAACGGCCTGGATCAGCGAGCGCTGGGTGATCAGCCCCACCAGTTTGCCGTCCTGGTCGAGGATCGGCAGGTGGCGGAAGTTGTGCTGCTGCATCAACGCCTGGGCCTCGGCCACGGGCATGTCCGGCCGGCCGCAGATGGGGTTGAAGGTCATGCAGTCTTTGACGAGCATACTCACTCCGACGAAACCAATTTAGGGGGGCGGGGATAGAGTCCGGCCCGGGTAACGATCTCAGGCACGGCCTCGGCCCAGTGGACGGCCATGATGTGGATGCCGGCGACGCCGGGGATCTGACGCACCTGCTCGATGATCTCCACGCAGATGCGGATGCCTTCCTCCGGCTGCGCGGCCTTCGGCGTCTTGGCCATGCGCTTGGTGATCTCCTCCGGCACCTCCATGCCGGCGACTTTGGTCGCCATGTAGTTGGCCTGCCCCGCCGACTTGATCGGCCCGACGCCGGCCATGATATATGCCTGTTCGTGCAGGCCCAGGTCGCACACGCGGGCCATGAAGTCCCTGAAGCGTTCGACGTTGTAGATGAGCTGGGTCTGGACGAAGCGCGCGCCGGCCGCGATCTTCTTGCCCAGGCGTAGGGGGCGATAATCGTAGGGCGGAGCAAAGGGGTTCGCCACTGCGCCGATGAAGAACTGCGGCGGCGGCGAGACGGGCCGGCCGTTGTCCATGATCCCGTGCGCGCACAGGTTGTGCACCATGCGCAACAGGTGGATGGAATCTAGGTCGTACACGTCTTTGGCCTCGGGGTGATCGCCCCAGATGCCGTGATCGCCGCTGAGACACAGCAGGTTGCGGATGCCCAGCGCGGCGGCGCCCAACAGATCGGCCTGGATCGCCCGCCGGTTGCGATCGCGACAGGTCATCTGGCCGACCGGCTCAAGGCCATGGCGCAACAGCAGCGCGGCCACCGGGATGCTGGCCATGCGCACGCTGGCGGCCTGGTTATCGGTGATATTGACGGCGTCAGCGTAGTTTTTGAGGGTCTGCGCGTCGCGGGCGATGCCCGCCAGATCTACCCCTTTTGGGGGCGAGAGTTCGGCCGCAACAGCGAATTGACCGGATTGAAGCACTGCGGCCAGATGACTGAGGGGTGCGGACAAATCAGAATTCCTCCAAGATGGCCTGGCGGATCGCCTCTTCGGTGGTGGCGCCGCCCAGCTTCGGACGACCGTTGATGAACACGCCATAGGCCACGCCGTAGCGCTGCAGCGTCTCCGGGCTCAACGCCTCATGGCGGACGACGACCCGCTCTCCGAACTCGCGCGCCACATCCAGCAAGAGCATCTGCGTCGCGGTCTCGAACGGGCACAGGTAGCCGGCCAGGATCAGGATCTCCACCGGCAGGCCACGGCGGGGCCGGATGCGCATCTCCAGCGGCCGGATGTCCACGCGCGGCCGGCTCAGCGGCCGGTAGAGCAGCTTGCGATCGCCGGCCTCGTGCACGACCTCGAAGCCACGGACCAGATAGTGGCGGTAGTGCATCTGGTCTTCGTGGGTGGTGGCCTCCACCAGGATGCCTTTGCAGCCCTGCGCCCGCGCCTCGGCCTCGAAAGCCCCAAAGAGCTGACGGCTCAACCCCTGGCCCTGGCGGCGACGCTGTATCCACTCGCAATAAAGCACGGCGACCCCCGGCTCGATCTCGTAGGGGATGAGGGCGCGCTCCGAGGCCGCGTAGTAGAGCTGGCCGACGACGACGCCGTCGGCATCGTGGACGTGATAGCCCTCGACATAGCGGCCCAGGTTCTGGCCCACCCAGGCGCGACAGACGTTCAGCGCGGCCGGCCACGGGGTGGGCACCTCGGCCATGCAACAGAAGGCCTGCTGGGCTTCGGCCGCGCTCTCCACCCGCTTCACGACAACCGGATCGCTCATCGGCCCCTCCTCAGCCGCCACGTGCCAGGCACTTTCAGAAGTGCCTGGCACGTGATCGCACACTACTTGCTCACCACCCGCAGCCGCCGGTCCACGCCCTTCAGCAGGTTGATCCAGGACGACGTGCCATGGAGCTGCCAGTTGACCGGCGGCTGTTCGGTGAGCAGCTCCCGGCCCCAAATGGGCATCTTCTGGCTGCGCTCGTACGCGTCCAACCAAACGCAACGCATCTCCGGCTTGACCTCGCAGTGGCCGTTCAGGCGCACGCCGCCGCACGGGCCGTTGCGCAGGTTCTTGGGACAGGTCATGGGACAGGTCATGCCGGTGTAGTGCAGGATGCACTGTCCGCACAGCCGACAGTCGAAAACCAGCTTCTTGCCCACATCCTCGAAGGGGAGGATGATCTTCGCCGCGCGGTCATAGCCGATGCGGGCGAAGAACGGGTTCAGCCGGTGCAACGCCCACTCCATGGCCTGCCAGAGGCGCTCAAGGCAGTGGGGATGATCCTGGATGGCACGTCGAAGGTTCATATTCAATAGTGATAACGGGCCTGTAAGAAATCTATACGGTCCTGGCTGACGAGATAAACCAGGCGATGCTCTTCGGTCAAACGACGGGACCACACATTGGCGCCCAGGTATTTGAGGGGCTCAGGCTTACCGATGCCACTGAACGGATCGCGCAACACGGCCTCCACCAGGCGCAACACACGCAGCGCCACTTTGCGATCTACCTCCACCCAGTATCGCAGATCCTCGCGAAACTCGGGCTGGAAGACCGCTGCGTAATGCACCGGCAGCTCGGCATCCGTGCTACGCGGCCGAGTCAAGTCCGACCTCGCGACGCAACTCTTCGACGCTTTGCGGCGCCACAGTCTGTTGTCGGGCACGCTCGAGCGCCGCCAACAACCGTTCGGCGTTGCGCGGGGAACGCATCAGATGAGCGGTCTCCAGCAGGCTGGCGAGTTCATCGGCTGCAATCAGGACGACATCTTCCGCATTGCGGCGCCGGATCTTCACGATCTCACGGTCAGACGTCACCAGGTCGCACAGCGCAGCAAGCTTGTTCCGGGCCTGGCTATAGGTAATCTCAACAGTCATCGCAACTCCCTGGCCTTTCTTGTACAAGAATACTGTACAAGAAAGGCAGAGAGATGTCAAGCCAGCATCCTAATCCACCAGCCCCTTCTCCCGCAACAGCGGCCGGGGATCCACCAGGTTCTTCTCCAGCAGCGCCGCCTTCACCGGCAGGCCGAAGGCCAGGGCAGCAAGCTGCGTGGCATATAGCACCGGCATGGCGAAGCCCAGGTCTTTGATCTGCGCCTGCCGGCCGTCCAGGTTGACGTGGCACAGCGGGCACACGGTGACCACGGCATCCGCGCCGCGGGCTTTGGCATTGCGCAGCACCTTCGCGGTCATCTCATGCGCGATGGGGGTCTGGGTCAAGCCCAAGGAGCCGCCGCAGCAGTCGGTCTTGTAGTCCCACGCCACCGGTTCGGCGCCCAGCCGGCGCATGAGGTAGTCCATGTCCATGGGATACTCGGGATGCTCGGCGCCGGTGATCTCGGCCGGCCGGGTGATGTAGCAGCCGTAGTAGCAGGCCACCTTCAGCCCCTTGAGCGGCTTCTCCACCGCCTGCTCGATGCGATCCAGCCCGGCCTTCTCGATGAGCGCCTCGACCAGGTGCATGATGCGCACCTTGCCCTGATACTCGTAGCCGATCGCCTGGTTGACCTGGCGGGCCATCTCGCCGTTGTGGGCCATCTCATGGGCCGCGGTCTTGAATCGGCTGTAGCAGGCCGCGCAGGGCGTGGTCACCTCGTCGAAGCCCATCTGCTCGATGATCGAGAGGTTGATGACCGGGTACTGCGTCGCCAGGACGCGATCGGTCGAGTGCGCCGGGCTGGAGCCGCAACAGATCCACCCGGGCGGCTCCACCAGCTCCAGGCCGAGCTTCTCGGCGACGGCCTCGATGGTATGATGGTATTCGCTGGCCGAGGAATGCAGCGAACAGCCGGGGTAGTAGGCGATCTGGTTCTCGGCGGGCGTCACCGGCTTGACCGCGCCGGGCTTGGGCGGCCGCGTGGGCAGCGAAACCAGGTGCAGCTTGCCCCGCTTGAGCATCTCGACCGCCATGTCCATGTCTTTGAACAGGTTGCGGTTGAGCAGGTTCAGCCCGGCCATCAGCCCCACTTCGTGCAACCGGCCCATCAGCTTCACGTCGGCCAGGAAGAGCCGCGCGAAGCGGTCCACCTCGGGGATGGCGGGCGGGATGCCGCGGCGCCGGGCCTCGATGCGCAGCGCGTCCATGACCGCGGCGATGTCAATGCCCTGCGGGCAGCGGGTGGTGCACGTCTCGCACGACGCGCACAGCCAGATGGCGCGGCTCTCCAGCACCGACGCGTCCCCCAGCTGCACGCAGCGCATCACCTGGTTGGGGGTCAGGTCGAAGCGCTCGGCCAGCGGACAGCCGCTGGTGCACTTCAAGCACTGGTAACACAGGTAGGCGTTTTCGCCCACCAGGCGCTGGATCGCTTCGGCGAGAGGTTCGGCCGTCCCCTGAGCTGCGGGAATGGTAGTTTTGGTTGTCGGCATTGCGTACCTCACTTCATCAAGAGGCCACGACCGCCCCCGGCCCTCTTCTCGCGGCGGGGAGGAGGAGATGCGTTCTGCGCCTCACTTCTCCCTGCCCCTGTGAAGGAAAAGGCCGGGGGAGAGGTCAATCTACCACCGGCCGCGGCAGAAGGCCGGCGCCCTCGACGATTGGCTTGACCGCCTCTTCCCACTCGATGGCCATGATGTGGATGCCGGCCACGCCGGGGATCTCCCGGATCTCCTGGATCTGTTCGATGCAGATCTTGATGCCGGCCTCGCGCCAGGCGGCCGCGCGGGCCTTTTTGTCCTCTTTGGGGATGTTGGCTACGGCCGCTTCCATGCGCTCCACGTATTCGTCCGCGACGATCATGCCGGGCACCTGATCGCGCATGTACCTGGCTGCGCCGCTGCTCTTGAGTGGGCCGACGCCGGCCAGGATCTTCACCTTCTCGTGCAGGCCCAGGTCAACGACCCGTTTCATGAACTCCCGAAAGCGCGGGATATCGTAGATGAGCTGGGTCTGGATGAAGTCCGCGCCGGCCGCGACCTTCTTCGCCAGGCGGTAGGGGCGGAACTCGAAGGGATCGCCGAACGGGTTGGCCGCGGCGCCGATGAAGAAGCGCGGGCCGCCGCCCTTGATCTCCTCGCCGCACTGGAACTTGCCCTCGTCGCGCAGAGCCCGCACGATCTGGATGAGCTGGATCGAGTCCACGTCGTGCACATTCTTGGCGAAAGGATGGTTGCCGAACGACTGGTGGTCGCCGGTAAGACAGAGCAGATTCTTGATACCCAGGGCAGACGCGCCCAACAGGTCGGCCTGCATGGCCAGGCGGTTGCGATCGCGGCAGGTCATCTGGATGATCGGCTCTAGCCCCTCGCGCAGCACCAACACGCCGGCCGCGATGCTACTCATGCGCACGATGGCCGTCTGGTTGTCGGTGAGATTGACCGCATCCACCACCCCCTTGAGCAGCGCGGCCTTCTTGCGGATCACCTCGGCGTCGTGGCTCTTGGGCGGCCCCAGCTCGCCGGTCACCGCGAAGTACCCTTTGGTCAAGACGCGTTCCAGGTTGCTGCCGACCTTATAACCGTTGGTTGAGACGTTGGTCATGATCACACCCTCCTCAGTCCTCCGGCAACCGCAAATCCTCGCGGATGATCCGCCGCGGGCCGCCATCGCGGCTGGTGCGCCAATCCTTGGGCGGCTGGATCTGCAGCAGCCGGTCGAGCATGCCCAGCGCGGTCATCCGCTCCCAGATCAGCTGCCAGGCACACGGGGTCTCCGAGTTCACCTCGCACTTACCGCGCTGCGAGCCACCACACGGCCCGTTGAGCAGCTGCTTGGAGCAGCGCGCGATCGGGCAGATGCCGCCGGTCAAATCCAAAATGCAGTCGCCGCAGGCCTGGCAGCGCTCCTCCCAGACGCCCTGCTCGGTGGGCAGGCCCATGAACCTGGTGTTCAGGCCGGGGAGCACCCGTTTGTCTGGGAAGCGTTCGGCCAGCGTCTGCACGCCGACCCCGCAGCCCAGCGACAGGATGGCATCGTAGTTGGCCAGCCGCTCGCGCAGCGGATCAATGTACTCCCACTCGCACTGGCGCTGGACGGTCACTTCGTCCATGGCGATCCCATGGCCGTCCAGTTTCGTGGCCATGCGCAGCGCCGAGGCCAGGATGCCCACCTCCTTCTCGCCGCCCGCCAGGCAGACGGTGACGCAGGTGCCGCAGCCCACGACGAGCACCCGGTCATAGCCCTGGAGCATCTCCTTGATCTCGGCCAGCGGCTTCTGTTCAGCAACGATCATTCAACACCTCCCAATGGGTTTAAGGCCAATGCAGTTCGCTATCACGTTGGAGCCTGGGCTTCGATTGCGGCTCGATCGCTGCAAGGCTCCACATCACGCTCAGGCAGCGCCGCTTCCAGGATGGCCGGCACGTGCTGTTCCCACCCGATCGGCATCAGGTGCACGCCCTGGCACATGGGCATCATGGCGCGGATCAAGCGGGCCGCGATCGCCACGCCGGTTTTCACCCGATCGCTTGTCACCGTCATCTCTTCGATGAGCGATTCGGGCACCTGCACCCCGGCCACATTGCGGTTCATGAAGCGCGCCATACCGGCCGATTTGAGCGGAATGATGCCGACCAGGACGGGCACGCCGAGATATTCTATCCGGCGCATGAACCGCTCGAACACCGCCGGATCGTAGACCGCCTGGGTCTGGAAGAAACGCGCGCCGGCCTGCACCTTCTTCTCCATCTTGGCGAGCTGCGGCCCCAACGGGACGGCGGCCGGGCTGACCACGGCGCCCGGGAAGAAGCGCGGCGCGCCGACCAGCGGTTTGCCGACCAGATCATGCCCGTCCTCCAGGGTGCGCAAGGTGCGCAGCAATGTCACCGAGTCCAGGTCGAACACCGGTTTGGCGTGGGGGTGATCGCCCAGAGAGACATGATCGCCGGTCAGGCAAAGCACGTTGCGGATCCCCAGCGCGTAGGCGCTCAACAGGTCCGACTGCAATGCGATGCGGTTGCGGTCCCGGCAGGTCACCTGATAGATCGGCTCGATGCCGCGCTCCACCAGGAGATGGCAGGCAGTCAACGACCCCAACATCATCACCGAGCTCTGCTGGTCGGTGACGTTGACGGCGTGAACGTAGCTGCGCAGGCGTTCGGCCGCCGCCAGCAGGTGGCCCACATCCACCCCTTTGGGCGGGCCGATCTCCACGGTGATCGCGAACCGGCCGGCCTGCAGCGTCTGTTCCAGGCGGCTGATCGCTTCCATGGTTAGCCTCCGGCAGCCTTTTTGTCTATCACGCGCGGGCTGCGCATCCGGCTCCAGTCTTTCGGCTCACGGATGGCCGCGAAGCGTTCAGCCTGCTGCAACTGCTGCAAGCGGTCGTAGATCGCCACCCAGGCGCAATCCTGCGTGCGGTCCACCTCGCATTTGCCGTCCTGGTAGCCGCCACAGGGGCCGTTCATCAGCCCCTTGGGGCAACGCGCCACCGGGCAGATGCCGCCGGTTTCGGCCAGGATGCAGTCGCCGCACAGACGGCAACGTTCAAACGCCAGATTCAGGCTCTGGACCTGCGCGAGCGCCAGGGTGTTGAGGCCAGGATAGACCGGCAGCTCGACCAGCGCAGCCACCGTCTGCGCGCCGGCGCCGCAGGCCATGACAACGATGGCATCGCTGACGCTCAGCGCGACTTCCGATTGCCTGAGCACGCGGCGGGTGAGGCGCGCATCACAGCAGGCCTCTTGGGTGACGACCCAACCGCTGCACTGCTTGCCGGCGGCGCGCAACTGGCCGGCCAGCGTCTGCACCTCCGGCTCACCACCCGTCCGCCAGGTGGCGGCACACACACCGCAACCGATCACGAAGACCGATCGGTGGCCGGTGAGCATGTTCAACACATCGGCAAGCGGTTTCTGCTCGGTGATGATCATGGGCCACCTCCTTTGGCTTTCAAGGCGGCCTCGATCCGTCGGATCAGCTCCGGCGGCCGCACAGGCTTGTCGAGGTAGTCCTCGGCCTCCAGCATCATCCCCTGGAGCGCCGCGTACGAGGTGTCGCGCAGGCGCTCGGAGAAACTAGTCAACATGATGACCGGGATCTTCGCCAGCTCAGCATCGGCTTTCAAGGTTTCACACACCATGAAGCCGTCCTGGTGCGGCATGATGATATCGAGCAGGATCAGGTCGGGCTTTTCGCTGCGCGCCAGGGCCAAGCCTTCGGCGCCGCTCAAGGCGGTCAATGCCCGATAGCCGTTGGCCTCCAGGGTGACGCGCGTGCCGGCCACGAAATCCGGATCGTCATCTATCAACAGCACCTTTGCCTTGGGGGCAACCGGTGCCGGGGCCGCAGCTTCCGGCGCAGGCTGTGGCAGCAGCTTGCGCACGCGGCGCAGGAGCTCGGCCGGCCGGATGCGCTTCTCGATGTAATCCTGCACATCCATGTCGGAACCGGTTTCCAATTCATAACGCCGTCGGCTGGCCTCTTCCCGCACGGCTGTCAGGATCAAGATGGGCAAGTCGGCATACTCCGGGTCTTCTCGGATCTCACGCACGACCGCAAAGCCGTCTTTGCGCGGCATCAGCAAGTCGAGAATCACCAGATCAGGCCGGTCCTTGTAAATGAACTTCATCGCCTCCACGCCGTCGCGCGCCGACGTGACATGATAACCCTCGGCCCGCAGCACCGTGCCAAGCGAGATGTGGATATCGGGATCGTCATCCACCAATAAGATCTTCGCTCCTTGCGCCATCGCATCCTCCTGTTCTACAGACGCCGGGCGCTTGCACAGGGCCCGGCGCCACCGTGTCATTGTGGATTGAGAGGAAGTTCTACCACAAAACGACTGCCCCCCCTGCCTTCGGACGGATAGGGGCTTTCAGCCCAGATGCGACCCTGATGCGCGTCCACGATGCGTTTGACAATCGAAAGGCCCAGCCCGAGCCCGGCCGTACCGGCCGCGCCGCGCGTGCGATAGAAGGCTTCAAAGATACGGTCGAGCTCGTCGCGCGGGATGCCCATGCCCTGGTCAGTCACCTCTATGCGCAGTTTATTCTCGCATGGTCGAACCACGAGCCACACCTGGCTCCCGGCGGGCGAGAACTTAATGGCGTTGCTCAGCAGGTTGGTGAGCACCTGGCGCAGCCGGCCGTGCGCCGCGATGATCGGGGGCAACTGCTGCGGCACATCGAGGGTCAAAGCCAGCTCTTTCTGTTTCAACCCCAGTTGCACGTCTTCGACCGCTTCGGTGATCACCTCGTGCAGGTCAACCGGCTCGAATGCCTGGCGGATCTGCTCGGGCTGCATGCGGGCCAGGTCCAAAATCCCCGTGATCAGCCTCGACGTCTCTTCCAGGCGCAGCACCGAGCGTTCCAGCATCGTTTGTTGGTCTGTGGTCAGCGGACCGGTGTAGCCGCTCAAGATCACCTGCAGATAGTTCTCTACCGCCGCCAGTGGCGCCCGCAGCTCATGAGAGATGATGCTCAAGAAGTAGAGCAACATGTTGGACTGATGTTCCAGGCGAGAGGCAATAAGCGCCGCGATCTTGTCCATGACGAGCATGCCGATGCGAGGGCAACGCTGCATCAGGTTGCGCAGTGCCTGGCCGTCAAGGCAGAGCGCGCGGGTGCGCTGGACGGCCATGGCGCTCTTAGTGTAAATAAAAGGAGGCACCAGGCTGGACCACCCCAGTGCGTGACCGGGATTGAGGAATTCGACCGTAGCCCGCCGCGGCGGGCTGTGAGGGCCCAGCCGAACCTCCATCTCCAGGGCGACCTGTCCCTCCACCAACAAGCAGAAGTTGCGCGCCTCTTCTCCTTGGTGGATGAATTCCACCCCCGGCGACCATGAGCACTCGTAGGCCAGCTTGCCCACTTCGGCCAGCTCGGCGTCATCCAGCCCTGCAAAGAGATCGAATTGGCGCACAGCCGCGATGGCCTCGTCCAGCTTCAGCAGCCGGCAAGCATCGCCCCAGCCGAGGGGGCCGGCCAGTTCGGCCATGCGCTCGGCCGTCACACCGGCGATGGGATGCACCTCAGCCTGCCTTCTGATCTGCTCGTCCATGGCATCTCTGTCCTGACAATTGCCTTATGTGCCAGGCACTCTCGCAGATGCCCGACACACCGTACTCAGCATAACACCATCATCTTCAGCGGATTGGGGCCCATGGATTGCACCTCGGCCGTGATTTCAGCCGCGGCGATGGCGAAGTGCGCGCCCATCGCCGAAGACATGTTCACCATCTGAATCCGCCGGCCACCCAGGCCGATCTGCTCCAGCAGCTTCTGGACATACTCGACGCGGCGCCGGGCGTTGAGATTGCCGGTGCGGAAGTGGCACTCTCCCTCCAGGCAACCGGCCACCAACACACCGTCGGCCCCGCGCTCAAAAGCGTGCATCACCTCCAGCATATCCAATCGCCCTGTGCAGGGCAACAGGATGATTTTGAGGTTAGGCGGATAGCTCAGGCGCAGCGCGCCGGCCAGGTCGGCCGCGGCATAGGCACAGAAATTACAGCAGAAGGCGACAATCTCCGGCTGGAATTCCTTGCCGCACTCGGCAGGCTGTGTGTTATTTCCTGCGCCCATGGATTTCTCCTCACACCGTGACCCGCTCCAGCTTCTCCAGGCCGAACAACGCTTCGATCTTGATCTCGACCTGGTCGCTAGTGTAGTGCATCAGTTGAATGGCCCGCGCCGGGCACTCGGCCGCGCAGAGACCACAGCCATGACACACGGCCGGATTGATGTAGGCCGCGCCGACGATGCCTCCCACGCCGCGCTGCGTGGCCTTGATGGCCGGCACGTCATACGGACAGATCCGCACACAGGTCAGACACCCCACGCACAACTCCGGCTTCACCTGAGCGACCACGCCCCCAACCATCATCGTCTTGTGACTCAGGATGGTGGCCGCCCGGGCCGCAGCGGCCTGCGCCTGCGCGATGGTCTCGTCAATGAACTTGGGATAATGGGCGGCGCCGGCCATGTAGATGCCGTCAGAGGCAAAATCCACCGGCCGCAGCTTGGGATGCGCCTCCAGGAACCAGCCGTTCAGGTCCACCGGCACCTTCAGCACCGTGCCCAACTCGCGCGCACCTGGCGCCGGCACCATCGGCGTGCTCAACACCAGCAGGTCGGGGTGCAGCGTGACCCACTCGCCCAAGGCCGGCTCCCAAGCCCGCACGCTGAGCCCTGCACCCTCTGAAGTCCGGCCGGCTTCCCCATCTGCGGTCACCTGGAGCCGATGTGCATCGTCGTAGCGCAGGAAGATGATGCCCAGTTCGCGCGCCCGCGTATAAAGTCGTTCCTTAAAGCCGTAGGTCCGGATGTCCTTGTACAGAATCGTCACTCTGGCCACCGGATTGAGCTCCTTGAGCTTGAGCGCGTTCTTGAGGGCCGTGGTACAGCAGAGCCGGCCGCAATACTTGTCGGCCGGCCCGACGCAAAGGATCATAACTACCGATTGCGGATAGCGGATTGCGGGCTGCGGATTATCCGCCGATCCGCCGACGCTTACACCTGCGCCGCGCTCCGGCACAAATGGAGGTGTCGGCTGATTTGCTGATTCGCTCAGCAACGCCTCGAACTCTTGCCCGGTCAGCACCCGTTTGTGCTGGCCATAGAGATATTCCTTGCCCCGATATTCCTGGCCGCCGGTAGCCACAATCGTCACACCATGGCGGATGCTCACCCGTTGACCGGAGGCGGTCCGCAATGTGCTGGTGAAGTTGCCTGCGAACCCGCCGCTCTCTACCACTTCGCTGTTCAAATGCACGGCGATGAGCGGGTTAGACTCGACGCGGCGGATGAGATTGTTAAGGTACTCGTGCGGGTCGGAGAACGAGGAGCAGAGACCTGCAACAGTTCCCGTCTCCCTCATCGCCGACTTCACGTCATCCGGCATATAATGGACATGCCGCAAATTGCCGCCCAACTCATGGCTGCGTTCCACCAGGTCCACCGGAAAGCCCTGGTCGGCCAGGGCGAGCGCTGCGGCCATGCCTGCCAACCCGCCGCCGATGACCAGCGCGCTTTGCTGTACGGGCAACTCCTGTTTGTACAGCGGGCTGAGACGGGCCGCACGGCTTACGGCCATCCGCACCAGATCTTTGGCCTTCTCGGTGGCTGCCTCCCAGTTGTCCGAGTGCACCCACGAACACTGATTGCGGATATTGGCCATCTCAAACAGGTATGGATTGAGGCCGGCCTGCCGGATGCTGTCCTGGAACAACGGCTCGTGGGTGCGCGGGGTGCACGAGGCGACCACCACCCGGTTCAGCCCCAGCTCCTTCGTGCGCTCGGTGATCCGTTGGATGGAATCCTGCGAGCAAGTGTAAAGGTTGTGCTCCGCGTGAACGACGTAGGGCAGCGTTGCCGCGTATTCGGCCACGGCCGGCACGTCCAGGAAACCGCCGATGTTCGATCCGCAGTGACAGACGAAGACCCCGATGCGCGGCTCCTCACCGCTGACGTCGTACTCTGGCGGATAGGTCGGCTGCGCGATCAACGTGCCCCGGGCCTGGGCCAACAGACCGGCTGCCCGCGCGGCTGCGCCGCTCGCCTCGACCACCGTGTCCGGGATGTCCTTCGGCTCGCGGAACGGGCCGACCACATAGATGCCGGCCTTGCTGGTCTGCAGCGGGTCGAACTGCACCGTGTGGCAGAAGCCATAATCGTCCAGCTCGATCCCCAGCCGCCGCCCCAGCTCGCGCACGCTCTCCGAGATCTCCATGCCGACCGACAGCACGACCAGATCGAACTCTTCCTCGCAAATGGACAAATCGTTTCGCCGCTTCGCTGATTCGCTAATTCGCCCCTTCGCTGATTCGCCCATTCGCTGATTCGCTGATTCGCTAATTCGCCCCTTCGCCCCTTCGTCTACATACCGCACGATCAAATTGCCGTTGGCCGGGTTCTCCTTGATCGCCGAGATGCGACAACGGGTGAAGTGGATGCCGTACTGGTTCATCGCCCGGCGGTAGTACGTCTCGTAGCCCTTGCTGAAGGCCCGCATATCCATCATGAACACGCGGACTTCGGTGTCGCGTTCGTGCTCGATGGCCATGATCGCCTGCTTGGTGGCGTACATGCAGCAGACGGCCGAACAGTAGTCGTGTGACCGGTCGCGCGAGCCGATGCACTGCAGGAAAGCGATCTTCTTCGGCGTGCGGCCGTCGGACGGCCGCTGCACATGCCCCATGGTCGGCCCGGAGGCGTTCAGCAGGCGCTCGAACTGCAGGGCCGTGACCACGTTGGGATAGCGGCCCCAGCCGAACTCCTCCGACAGCTCGGCCCGGTAGACCTCGTAGCCGGGGGCCAGGATGATCGCGCCGACGTTGATCTCCTGCGTCTGCTCCACCATGTCGTGGTCAATGGCGCCAACGCCACACTTGTACCAGCAGCTCAGGCACTCGGAGCAGACGCCGCAGGCCAGGCAGCGGGCGGCCTCGGCCTGGGCCAGCTCGGCCGTGTAGCCGGTCTCCACCTCCGCAAAGCCCTTGACCCGCTGTTCCGGCGGCAGCTCGGGCATGGGCACGCGCGGGGTGGTATGCACCTCCCCGCGCTGGATGCGCTCGTTCAGCTCGGCCTGGGTCAGCTTGACCACCGGCAGCTCGGGCTTCGGCTTCGGCTCCAGCGCCTCCCCGCGCAGGTAGCGGTGGATGGACTCGGCGCATTTGTGGCCGCTGGCCACCGCCTCGATCACGAACGCGGTGCCGCTGACGCTGTCGCCCGCCGCGAAGACGCCGGGCCGGGTCGCCGCGAAGGTGTTCGGGTTGACGGCGATGGTGCGCCTGGAGGTGAGCCCCACCCCGGCATCCGGCGGGATGAACGCCAGGCCGGCCCGCTGGCCCACGGAGAAGATCACCACGTCGGCCGGCAGCACATGCTCGGAGCCGGGCACCGTCTCCACCGAGAGCCGGCCCTGGTCGTCGAACTCGAAATGCGCCACGCGGCGACACTCGACTCCGGCAGCTCGGCTATTGCCGTCATCCAAAATGCGGACGAACGTACGGTCGTTGTGGATAACGATCCCCTCGTCCAGCGCGGCCTGGACCTCCCACGGGTGGGCGGGCATGTTCTGGCGGCCCTCCAGGCAGGCCATATGCACCTCGGCCGCGCCCAGGCGGACGGCCGTGCGCGCCACATCAATGGCCACATTCCCGCCGCCGAGCACCAGCACCCGCTTCCCCCGGATCTGGGACCGGGGATCACCATTCGCCGCTTCGTCCATTCGCTGATTTGCTGATTCGCCGCTTCGCGGATTCGCCGCTTCGTCCTTCAGCTCGGCCAGCCGCACATCCCGCAGGAACTGGGTGTTGATCAGCACACCCTCCAGGTTGTTGCCCGGGATCGGCAGCCGGACCCCCTCGTGCGCGCCGACCGCGATCAACACCGCTTTGAACCCCTCGGCGAAGATGTCGTCCAGGTTGCTGACGACGGTGTTCAGCCGCAGCTCGACGCCCAGGTCCAGGATATCCTGCACCTCGCGATCCACGATCCAGGAGGGCAGCCGGTATTCGGGCACGCCCACCCGCAACATGCCGCCCGCCACCGGCAGCGCCTCGAACACCGTGACCGGATAGCCCAGCTTCGCCAGGTCCTGCGCGGCGGTCAGGCCGCACGGCCCCGCGCCGATGATCGCCACCCGCTCCTCGTAGCGTTTGGGGATCGGCTCGACCGGCACACGCGGCCCGGCGTAGACCGTATCGGTGACGAACCGCTTGAGCGCGTGGATGTTGACCGGGTCGTCCACCTTGCCGCGGTTGCAGGCATCCTCGCAGCGGTGGTTGCAGATGCGGCCGCAGATGCCGGGGAAGGGGTTGTCCTCCTTGATGACCCGCAGCGCGTCCTCGAAGCGGCCCTCGCGGATCAACGCGATGTAGCCCTGTGCGCGCTGGTGTGCCGGACAGGCATCGCGACACGGCGCGATGCCGCGTTTCTCGATGGCGTAGGCGTTCGGGATCGCCTGCGGATAGAGCTTATGCGCCGCGCGCTGTTGCCGGAGGCCTTCATCGAAGTGGGAAGGGATCACCACCGGGCAGACCTGGGCGCACTCACCGCAGCCGGTGCACTTCTGGACGTCAATGTAGCGCGGCCGGGTGCGCACGGTGACGGTGAAGTTGCCCGCCGTGCCCCGCAAGCCGGCCACGTCGGTATTGGTCAATATTTCGATGTTAAGGTGCCTGCCGGTCTCTACCAGCTTGGGCGAGATGGTACACATCGCGCAGTCATTGGTGGGGAAGGTCTTGTCGAGCTGCGCCATGTGGCCGCCGATGGCCGATTTCTGCTCCACCAGGTAAACCTTGTAACCGGACTCGGCCAGATCGAGGGCGGCCTGCATCCCTGCGATGCCGCCGCCGACGACCATCACCGCGCCGACCACCTGCTCGTTGGGCTCGCGACCATTGCCGGGCATGTTGTCCCCTCCCATGCAACTGGAACGCACCTCTGCCGTGAGATACGGATCACGTCACCATTGATTACTCTTTCAATCGGTTCAACAGCCAGTGATTTCTAAAACTCAGGCCAAAACCACCTCTGGCATCCGAACATAGCGATCCGGCTCCTGTTGCTCTTCGTAAATCGCAAAGAAGCGCTGCTCAATATGTTTGAGAACCGCCGCATCATAGCAAACCGTGCCACAATTCAGGCACACCTCAACAGGCGTGTTTGGCACAAAAAGATAGCGCCCCTTAAGGCCATACAGATACTCGATCCGCCGCTCCTCGTAACGATCACTGCCACAGACATTACATCTCACTTGCCTCATCGTATCTCCCCAGTGGCGGAGATGAATCACCACCACACTGTTCGGGGACTGCCTCCTGGTCCACTCCTGGCACCTGTCACCCTGCCTCCATCAATTGAGCCGCTGAGTACTGAGGGACGGTCAGGTACCGTTCCGGGCGATGCCGATAGTATTCGCTCAGGAAATGATCAAGCCGTTCAGAGATACTCGCTGAGATATAAGCCTCGTGACATCGTTCTATCGGGGAGGAACCCCTCTTTGCTCCAGCCATTTCTTCAACGAACGCCGACTCTCGCCAGATGGTTTTCCGAACAGCACATTCTCTACGCTGATATCCTCGTCAACATCAGGCCAATGTATCCCTTCGCCCTGGCCGATAAGCCGCCAGTTGTTGCGTTCCTGCACAGTAGCGTACAACAACCTGGGATACCAGGCCAGAGGCACCGAGACCGTACGACCATCAACAAGGTCAATGATAAGCGTGTCCTCAGTCACTTCAACATGCCTGGCTGCAGGTGTCTCCACTTCAATCATGAAAGTACTCATCCCAACTCCTCAAGAAACGTTCACGGTTTTCTTCTACAATCCTTTGCAGGCGACTGAGCTCAGTCCTGGTGAATCCCACGTTCCTCGCCAGCCATACAGGATCAAGCCAGAACTTGGCCTTCATGCCCTCACGTTCGACATGAACATGAGGTGGCTCATCTCTATCGCCGGCATAAAAGAAGAACCTGTATGGTCCAATGTGACCTACCGTTGGCATCACCTGGCGCTCCGGTGCAGCCTATCACAAGAAACTATCAGTCTCGCTCTTTCGCCCTGAGCGGATTCGGGCCCAGCGCCCGGATGCGCTCGGTCATCTCATGCGCACAACGCGCGAAAGTCTCGCCCATGCCGCCGGAGACGAAGAAGATGTCCAGCCGCTGCCCGCCGATGCCGATCTCGTCCAGCAGCTTCTTGGCGCGCTCGATCCGCTTGCGCGCCCGCTCGTTGCCCCGCACATGGTGGCAGTTGCCGATAGGACAGCCGACGACATAGACGCCGTCCGCACCGTGTTCGAACGCGTCCAGGATGTACTTGACATCGGTCTTGCCGGTGCACGGCATCTTCACCAGCTTGACATTGGCCGGATACTGCACGTGCAGCGCGCCGGCCGTATCCGCCGACATGTCCGCGCAATAGATGCACATGAACGCCGTGATCTCGGGTTCGAAGGTGTGGTTGCCGTTATCGCTCATAAGATTCGCCGCCCCTACGTGCCAGGCACCTGGAAGGGTACCTGGCGCGTGAATCGAACCGCCCCTACGTGCCAGACACCTTTAAGGGTGCCTGGCACGTGAATGTTCAAGCCGCCCACGCGCCCGTCAGCTCGCCCGCCAGCTGCGCGTCCAGATACGCCATCAGCTGGATCGCCTTGGCCGGGCATTCGGCAGTGCAGGTGCCGCAGCCCTGACACAGCGCCGGTTCGATGTAGGCCGCGCCCACGATCCCGCCCACACCGGTGAAGTCGGCCCGGATCTTGGGGATCTGGAACGGGCAGGTGCGCACGCAGGTCAGACAGCCGACGCACTTGTCCTGGTCCACCACCGCGACGGGGCCGCCGTAGTAAAGCGGCTCCTTGGCCAGCAGAGTGATGGCCCGCGCGGCCGCGGCCTGCGCGTTGGTGATCGCCTCCTCGATGAACTTGGGATAATGGGACATCCCCGCCATGAAGATGCCCTCGTCCATGAAGTCCATCGGCCGCATCTTGAGGTGCGCTTCCTGGAAAAAGCCCTCCACCGACAGCGGCACATCCAGGATCTTCGCCAGCTCCGCGGTGCCGGGCGAGGGCACCACGGCCATGCTCAGCGCCACCAGGTCGGGCGTGAGGGTGATCTCGCGGCCGAAAACCTGCTCCCAGGCCCGCACTTCGAGCCGGCCGTCGTCCGCCCGGCTCACCTGCGGCAGATGCTGCTCATCGTAGCGCATGAAGATCACCCCGCGGCGCCGCGCCTCGGTGTAGAACTGCTCGCGGAAACCGTAGGTGATCATGTCCTTGTAGAGAACGTACACCTGGCAGCCCGGGTTGAGCATCTTCACCCGGATGGCGTTCTTCATGGTGTTGGTGCAGCACACCCGGCTGCAATAGTCCACCTCCGAGGGCGGATGCACGCACTGGATCATCACGACCTGCTTGAGCCGCGTGATCTCCTCCGGCCGATGAACGATGATCTCCTCCAGGTCCAGCTGCGTGACGACGCGCTCATCCTGACCGAGCATGTAGACGTCCCCGCGCCACTCCTCGCCGCCGGTGGCGACGATGGTCACCGCGTGGCGCACCTCGGTCTCCACATCCAGCGGCCCGGTGTGCGTCACCACCACCGAGCGAAAGTCGCCAGTGCGGCCGGTGTGCGACTTCACCTCGGAGCGGGTGAACACCTCGATGCGCTCATGGCCGCGCACGCGGTTGACCAGATCGCGCAACAGCCGCTGCGGGTTCTGCCCCTCGGCCACGTAGAAGATATGGCGCAGGTTGCCGCCCAATTGGGCGTTGCGCTCCACCAGCGTCACGTTATAGCCTGCGTCGGCAATGGAAAGGGCCGCCTGCATGCCGGCCACGCCGCCGCCGATGACGAGCGCCCGCCGCGTCGGCGCCACGCTGAGCCTGTGCACCGGCTGCGCCCGGCGGACGCGCTCGACCGCCATGCGCACCGTCTCTTTGGCCTTGCGCGTCGCCAGATCGGGCTGGCCCTCGTGCACCCAGGCGCACTGTTCGCGGATGTTGGCCATCGAGAGCAGATACGGGTTCAGCCCGGCCTGACGGACGATCCGCTGGAAGAGCGGCTCATGGGTGCGCGGCGAACAGCCCGCGATCACCACCCGGTTCAAATTCCGCTCCACAACGGCCTGGCGGATGCGTCGCAGATCGGGTTCCTGACAGCCATAGGCCAACAGCTCGGCATGAACCACGCCGGGCAACTTCAGCGCAAAATCGCGGATCCCCTGTGTGTCGAGCGTGCCGTCAATGGCGGGCTCGCAGCGACAAACGAACACCCCCACCCGGGGCGGTTCGCCGCTCACATCCCGCTCCTCGGGGAACTCGCCGTCGGCCGACAGGAAGGGATACTGGCGGCTGGAAGGGCTGCGCCCCAGCTGGCTACGCAGCAGGCGCATCACCTCGCCGGCCGCGCCGGAAGCATCCAGGAAAGTCTCGGAGATCTCCTTGGGCGAGAGGAAGGTGCCGCACACGTAGACGCCGGGCACACTGGTCTCCAGCGGCATGAACTTGTCGGTCTGGCAGAAACCGTACGGGTTCAGCTCGATGCCCAGCTCCCTGGCCAGCTCTCCGGCGGAACGCGGGGGCACAGTGCCCAGCGACAGCACCACCATGTCGAACCGATCGGTCACCATCTTGCCGTCGGGGCCGGGGTAGTGCAAGAGCAGGTCCTTGGTCTCCGGATCTTCCTTGATGAACGAAATGCGGGCGCGCGTGTACTCCACGCCGAACTTGCGCCGCGCTGTCTCGTAGTAGGCGTTGAACTCCTTGTTGAACGCTCGCTCATCCATCATGAAGACCTGGGCATGGACGCCGGGCAACCGCTCCTTGGCGATCATCGCCTCTTTGGTGGCGTACATGCAGCAGATGGAGGAGCAGTACGGATGCTTTTGATCGCGCGAGCCGACGCATTGCAGCCAGGCGATGCGCTTGGGCCGCTGCCCGTCGGACGGCCGGAGCACGATCCCCTCGGTGGGGCCGGAACGGCTGGCCAGGCGCTCGTACTGCATGCTATGGATGACGTTGGGATAGCGTCCGAAGCCGAACTCCTCGTACTCGCGCGCGTCGGCCAGATCGTAGCCCAGCGCCATGATGATCGCGCCGACGTGCACCTCCAACTCCCTCGGTTCTTCGTTCAGGTTGATGCACTGTGTCGGGCACACCGCCACGCAGCGGCCGCAGTCGTCGCAGTACGGGCCGCGGTCAATGATATAGGCATTGGGGATCGAGCGAACCGCCAGCTTGTAGGCGGCTTTGCGCGTGGCTAGCTCCTGCTGAAAACTGCTGGGCAGCGTCACCGGGCACACCAGCGAGCACATGTCGCAGTTGATGCAGCGCGCCGGGTCCACATAGCGCGGCTCATGGCGCAAAACCACGCGAAAGTCGCCCGCCTGCCCATCGACGCGGATGACGTTGGTCAGCGTGAGGACGCGGATATTGGGGTGCAGGTTATGATCCTGGAACGCGGGCGAGATCGCGGGCCGGGTGCAGCCGTAACCGTGATCCGAAGTGCCGCGACAGAGGACGCAGTCGTGCGTGGGGAACATGTAGCCCAGCTGGGCGACGCGACCGCCCAACGCCGGGGCGGACTCGACCAGATACACCTGCAGACCGGCCTCGGCCAGGTCCACCGCCGCGCGCATCCCGGCCACGCCGCCGCCGATCACCATGACGTTGCCGATCTCGCGCCGCATACTTGCATCCGAAAGAGGCAGTTCAACCATGACGTTGTTCCCCCGGTCAAGCACTATGTGCTGTTTGTTGCATTATTCTACCACCGGCGCAAACAACCTGCTATGATGCCGGTCACCTGGGCTCGAATTTCGTATTACGTGCCATCGCGTACCTGGCACCTCAACAGGTGCCAGGTACGTTCGGCTGCGCGTTTCACGCCAACCCGTGCTGCAACTTGAACGCGCGCACTGTGTTCGTCAGCAGCATGGCGATGGTCATCGGCCCCACCCCGCCAGGAACGGGGGTGATCCAGCCGGCCACCTCGACCGCCTCGGCGAAGTTGACGTCGCCGACCAGGCGGAAGCCGCTCTTCTTGGTCGGGTCGTCAATGCGGTTGATGCCCACGTCAATCACGGCCGCGCCCGGCTTGATCCAATCGCCCCGCACATATTCGGGCCGGCCGATAGCCGCCACCACGATATCGGCGCGGCGCACTTTGTCCGGCAGATCACGCGTCTTGCTGTGGCAGACCGTCACCGTGGCGTCGGCGTTTTGCAGCAGCGCGGCCACCGGCACGCCCACGATGTTGCTGCGGCCCACCACCACCGCATCCTTGCCTGCGATCTCGATGCCGGAACGCACCAGCAGCTCGATGCAGCCGGCCGGCGTGCACGGGACGAACTGCGGCGTGCGGCCCTTCATCACCAGCTGGCCGATGTTCATGGGGTGGAACCCGTCCACGTCCTTGCTCAGGCTGATCAGGTCGAGCACGGCCTGCTCGTTCAGGCCCTTGGGCAGCGGCAGCTGCACCAGAATGCCGTTCACGGCCGGGTCGGCGTTGAGCGCCCGCACCAGGTCTTCGACCTCCTGCTGGGTGGCCGTGGCGGGCAGCCGATGCGTGATAGAGCCCATGCCCGCCTCTTCACACGCCTTGCCCTTGGATGCGACATACGTCTGCGAGGCCGGGTTGTCGCCCACCAGCACAGCCGCCAGGGTGGGCAGCTGGCCGGTGAGCGCCTTCAGTCGCGCCGTCTCGACGGCCGCTTCCTGGCGCACTGCTTCGGCGATGGCTTTTCCGTCAATAAGCTTGGCAGTCATGCGATGTACTCCTGTGTTCGATCAGCATTCTGCGCATTTCGAGCGATTGCTCCGGCCGCCATCACATGCGGCGCCTCGCGCAGCATGCCCGATGCGCGTCGCTGTCAATCTTCCAACTCACACCCGCAGATACGAGTCCGCGTAAATCACTTTGTTCAACAGGATTTGCACGGTCTTCCAGACAGCGACCTGATCGGGATCGGAGAAGTCTACAGCGTCGGGGCTGAGCTCTTCATTGGCGGCGACGGCATCGTGGAGGGCCAGGAGCAGGCGGCCCAGCGGCGTGCTGTCATCGCGTTGCTCAACGATCCGGATGAATTCGTTCAGCTTCTTGTCCAGCGGATCGGCGATCATCGTGTCCAGTCCAGCCCCCATGAGCATGACGCAGTAGACACGGTTGATCAATGGGCGCATCTCGTTGGGTACCGCGTTCGAGACGTTGCTCAAGCCAACCTGCACCCCGGCGCCGGTCTCCTTGAGGATGCGTACCGCCTCGATGCATTCGGGCACGTACTGCTGACAGCCGCTGACCGTGAGCACCAGCGGGTCAATGAACACGTCTTCGAGCGGCAACCCCACCTCTTCGCAGCGCGGGATCAGCTTTTCCAGCGCGATGTTGACGCGCGCTTCGGCCGCTACCGGAATGCCCTCGGCCTCCATGGTCAGGGCGATCAGCTTGGTGTGATATTTCGCGGCCACCAGCGGCACTTTCTCCAGCCGCTCGGCCTCCGCCGATGTGGAGTTGATGATCGGCTGGCGTTTGACGATCTCGCATGCGGCCTCGATGGCAGCCAGGTTGGTGGTGTCCAGACAGAGAGGGACATCCACCGCTTCCTGCACGGCATCCACCAGCCACGGCAGGATCTCATGGCCCAGCTTTCTCTGCGGGCCGATGTTCAGATCAATCGCCCACGCACCGGCCGCCACCTGACGCCTGGCCAGATCCTGAAAAAACGCCCGATCACGATTGGCAAGCGCCTCTTTGACTTTGGGCGACAGAATATGGATGTTTTCGCCGATAATTCTCATGATCTTCCTCCCTTTGCGGATAGCAGATTGAGGCCCTTCGGGTTTCCATGCGTTAACAGCGGTTCGAGGTCAGCCACGGAAGCCCGAGGGGTCTGCGTGCAACAGTGCTTCCTGTGCCTCCTTGCGCACCACGTACGCGCGGTCCCACTCGAACTGTTCGTCCAGCCCCAGAATCCGACGCAGTCGGGCGGCCAGCTCCCAACGCTCGCGGCCTGTCAGATGACCGTAGCGAGCCATCTTGCCCAAGCTGCGCACCGCTTTGGCGCGCACGCCGGGGCTATAATCGCCCAGGTTGTGCAACAGCACCTCCAGCATGGCCTGGCGCACATCTTCGGCCAGGCCGCCCGGCGGAATGGATTCCACGAACTTCCCCAGGGCCCGGGTGGCCGTATCGCGCAGTTCCAGCTCGGCCGAACGCGCCGCCGCGATCGCGATCGGTACGGCCTTGACGATCTCCGGCGATTTGATCTTGCCCAGCGCATAGAGCAAGAAGGCACGACACGACGGCTCGGGGCAGGTGGACGTATATTCGACAAGCAGAGGATCAATCGCTCGCGCGCCCATCCAGCCCAACGCGGACGCAATCGCCATCTGCGCCTTGACATCGCCCATCTCCAGGTTCTGGATCAGGGTCGAGATGACTGCCTCGCCCAGGCCGGCCACGACATGAATCGCCTCTTCGATCACCGGCATGTGTTCTGGATGATCCAGTGGGTCAATGTAGAAAAGCGGCAGGATCATGTCGCACAACTGGCCACACAGCTCCGGTCCGGCCTCGCGGGCCGCCTCGCGAACCAGAGCCAGCCCGCGCTGCAGGTCGGCCGGGTCATGACTGGCCAGCAGCTCGCGAATCGTGCGATAGGTTTCTTCGGACATGGTCACCTCCGGGCCTGTCAGGCAAGCAGGCGCTGCGCTACGCTCGCCACAGCCTCGCTGATCGGCGCATCATCGGGCAATTCCACCAGCGGCCGGCCCTGGCCATCGAATTCCACCAGCAGCGGGTCGTAGGGCAACACCGCCAGCAACGGTATGCTCAGCGTCTCGGTCTTCGCCCTGAGCGTGGGCGGCATTTCGCCGATCACGCGGTTGATCACCAGGTAGATGTTGCGGACGTTGATCTCCAGCTCTCGGCTGAGGCCGACCATGGCCTCGGCTGCGGCCATGCCGCGCAAGCTGGCATCGCTCACCAGCAGCAGGTGATCCACGTCGCGCGTGGTGCGCCGGCTGAGATGCTCCATGCCGGCCTCGTTGTCCATCACCACGTAATCGTAGCTGGCGGCAATGCCATCCATGATGCTGCGCAGCATGTGGTTTGCCGCGCAGTAACAGCCCTGGCCCTCGGGCCGGCCCATGGCCAGCAGATCGCAATCATCCCCCTCTTCCACGGCCATGCGCACCGCATAGTTGAGCCACTCGGTGCGCGATTGGCCAGGCCCAACACCCGTCCGCGACTCCTCGCGGATATCGCCGACGGTCTGCGTCAGGGGCAGGCCGAGCACGAGATGGAGGTTGCTGCTCGGATCGGCGTCAATGGCCAACACCTTCTTGCCGGGCCGATTCCGAATCAGATAGCGTACAAGCAAGCCGGCCAGGGTCGTTTTTCCCGTCCCGCCCTTGCCGGCGACCGCGATGGTGACTGTCATGCAGTGCTCCGTTCAAAAGCTATCGGTCGGCCGCTTCAAATAGTACACGAGCACAACCATGTCCAGCGTTTCGCCATCGGGCGTCATGAACATGTCTTTCCAGGCGAATTGACGCTCGAAGCCGAGCCGTTCGAAGGCATGGATCACCTGCGGCTGGCTCTCGACCACCTCGGCGATCAGCTGATGGAGGCCGAGCTTGCGCGCAATCTCTACCTGCGCGCGGATCATGGCCGTGCCGATGCCGTGGCGGCGATACTCTTTCATGAGAAAGATGCGGATCTCGGCGATATGTCGGGTATAGCCTTTACCGAAGTGGAGGGTTGCATTGCCGACAATGCGATCGCCGACCACCGCCACGAGCGGAAAGACGCTGGTATAATCCGGCTTCTCGGCCCACAAGGCCACGACCTGCGGATCTGCGATGTTGCTGCGGAAATACTGCGTCTCAGAAGGCGCCAGGCCGGCAAAAAGCGCCACCAACGCGTCACGATCTTTGGGTACCAGCGGCCGCAACAACACACGCATCCCATCAGGCAGCGTGATCAGGTGACGATAGCTGGTCAATTGTTCGACTGGCAGGGTAGCGGCAGCCATATTACCTCCTCACTGATCGGTCACCGCTTCAGGATCGCCTCCACCGTCGGGAATTGTCTGATATCGGTGTGGGGCAAGAACATGGCCGACATGAATGCGTCGTAGAAGGTGTTGTCAGCAGACAGCTCCAGGTAAGTCATCATGCGGGCCACATCGTTCAGATGGGCGCGCACATCGCGGCGCAGGAGCGCCATATAGGCACCGCGAATGGCCGTGTTGCCCAGGAATTTGAAGCGATCCCACGGCGACGCGCTGCCGGGCGGCGCAGGCAGATCGGGCAGGAGGCCGATCTGCACCGCCTTCTCCACGTTGATGTACTGGCCGAACGAGCCGCCGATCAACATCGTGGACACATCGGCCAGATCCACGCCGACGCTCTGCGCCATCACGGTAAAGCCGGCATAGATGGCGGCCTTGGCGCGCATCAGGTTGTCAATGTCCACTTTGGTGATCGTGATGTCTTCGCCGGTGGCCGTCTCATGGCCCCAGGCGACCACATACTCCGGCCCGTGACGGCCCTCGCGGATGCGCGGAGAGGCACCCATCTGCAAATTGCCGGCCTTGTCTATCACACCGGTCACGAACATCTCGGCGAGCAGAGACAGCAGGCCAGAGCCGCAAATGCCGCGCGGCTTTTCGCCCTCGCGGCCGATCACGCGATAGGTCGGTTCGATGGTTTCGTTGTTGATCCACACCTCTTCGATTGCGCCCACCGTGGCCCGCATGCCGTGTTCCACGCCGGCGCCCTCAAACGCCGGCCCGGCCGAACACGCGCAGGTGACCAGCCAATCGGCATTGCCGAGCACCGTCTCGCCGTTGGTGCCGACGTCAATGAAGAGGGTCAGCTCTGGTGTCTCGTCCATGCGCGCGCTGAGCACGCCCGCGCTGATGTCGGCACCGACGTAGCTGGCCACGCCGGGCAAGATATCCACCACAGCCTGCGGATGTACGATCAAGCCCAGCTCGCCGGCCGAGAGCGTCGGCGGACAGTTGACCACCGGGATGAACGGCGCCAGCCGGATAGACTCCGGCGGAATCGCCAGCAACAAATGGATCATAGTCGTGTTGCCGGCGATCGTCAACTTCATGATCTCGTCCGGCGTCGCGTGCACCTGCTGGCAAACCGCCTGGAGCAGGCGATTCACCGTCCCGACGACCAGATCTTGCAGCTCGACCAGGTGGCCCGGCTTCCGGGCGTAGATGATGCGCGAGATGACGTCTTCCCCGCGGGCGATCTGACCGTTGTAGTCGCTGGCCTGCGCGATCACCTCGCCGCTTTCCAGATCCACCAGCCACACGGTCACCGTGGTGGTGCCGATGTCAATTGCCGCGCCGAGGTTGCGGTCGGTGCGATCGCCGGGCAAAAGTGCCAGCAGCTGCGGCGGGCCATGCGGCCGATCCCAGGTGTCCAGGGCGACAACCGCCGTCACCTGCCACGGCTCGGCGGCAGCGCGCCAGAGCTCGGGCACCTCTTCATCCGCCGACGGCTGTGCGTCGCTCTTCTCCTCTGGTGAAATGGCGCGCAGGATGCGCGGCATCTCGCGCAGGACGGCCAGGCTAACCTGCGGGTTTTCCACGCCGAAGCGAGCCAGCTCGCGCACGACGCGCGACCAGTCATCGGTCTGGTCGGAAAGGTCGGGCGGCGGCAGGCGCAGGTAGTAACGCTGGATCGGCTGGTGGCGTCGCGGCTGATAGTCGAACGGTGCCTCGATACGGGCCGCGGCTTTGTGCGTGGTCAGCCGGCGCTCGATGGCCTGCTGGGGCGGCACGGTGACCCAGGCATCGCCCTCGATCACCGTTTGGCAGGCCAGCGCGTAGCCGGCCGCCACATCCTCCGCGGACAGGCGCATGGTCGAGCGGCGCCGCACGGCCGAGCGGGTCTCATCTACGATCACCGCGCAACGGCCACAGCGACCCTGGCCGCCGCACGGCTGATTCAGGTCAAATCCAGCCAGCCGCGCGGCATCGGCCAGCATCGTGCCACCAGGCACCTGCACGACTTTATCGCCAGGCTGAAAATGAACGGTGTAGATACTCATCGCTTATCGCTGCCGGACGCTAAACCACAGCCGACGTGCCAGGCATCTTGCAGAGTGCCTGGCACGTGATGGCCCAGACGTGCCAGGCATCTTGCAGAGTGCCTGGCAC
>OGCI01000639.1_pt1 | contig 36717 bp, 34 predicted proteins | sample 1570021 | NCBI WGS metagenome assembly OGCI01 (sample SAMN06264664, study PRJEB24512) | hot springs metagenome | isolation source: Hot spring water | place: South Africa: Tshipise | collected 2015-06-21 | reverse complement strand
GCTCTTCACCGCCCTGGCCCCGCCGTCGGTGACCTGCTTGAGCCCGTCGAGCGGCCCGCCGGAGGCGCAGGTAGAGATCGTCGGGACCGGGTTCGGCGCGCGCGAGGGTCCCGACAACTATGTCCGTTTCGGCGATGCCAGGCCGGTCGTTTACGATTACTGGTCGGACACGCGCATCGTGGTAAGAGTACCGCGCGGCCTCTCGGGTTCCGTCCCCGTCACCGTGCACACGCCCGTCGGGGTCTCGTCTCCCGCCGTTTTCGTGGTCCGCGCCCACGACCTGCGCGCGGCGGCCGCGGCGGGAGATGTGTTCTGGGCGGTGGGAGAGGGCGGAACGGTGCTGCGTTCCACCGATGGTGGAAGGACCTGGGAACGTCAGGCGACGGGGACGCTGCTGTGGTTATACGGCGTGGCGGCGTGGGATGCCGCCCGCGCCTGGGCGGTTCTCGGCCACCACCGTCTGGCCGAGGCGGCGGCCCATCTCCTCGGCCAGAGCGCGCGTCAGGATGTCGGCGGCCGAGCCGGCGCCGATCGTCACCAGGATGCGGACGGGCCGCGAGGGGAAGCCCTGCGCGGCAGCGCCGGCAGGCAGCGCCAGCAGGAGCGGCAGGGCGAGCGCCGAACGGCGAGAGAGGTTCCTGCTCATGGCACCACCGCGATCCCCTGGATTTCGACAAGGATGCCCGGGCGGGCGAAGCCGCTCACCGTCAGCAGCGCGCTGCAGGGATATTTCCCGTCCGGGAAATGCTCGGCCCGCAGCTTCACGAGCCCGTCGCCGTGCCGCGGGTCGAGGATGTAGGTCGTCGTCCACACGAGCGAGGCGAGGCTGCCGCCCGCGCGCTTGAGCGTGCGGTCGATCAGCGCGTAGCAGGTGCGCACCTGCGCCTCGAAATCCCAGGAGATGTCGCGCCCGTCGGCGATCAGGTCGTTGATGGCTATCAGCACCACCGGGTCAGGCTCCGCCTGCAGCACGGTGCGCAGCACCTCGTTGAAACCCGCTGGGTTCTTGGCCAGCAGGAACACCACCTCGCGCCCCTCCATCTGCACCAGCGCCCGCCTCAGCCCGTAGCGTCGGAGCGTTTTGAGCGCCTGGTCGCACGCAAAGCCCTTGGCGATACCGCCGAGGTCTAAGCGCATGCCCGGCCGTTCCAGCCGAACCGCTCGACGGCTCGGGCTCAGTTGCACCTTGCGCCATCCCGTGCGTTTGCGTGCCTCTTCCAGTTCGGCAGGTGTGGGGAGCTGGAGTGTTCGGCGCGCCTCACGCCACAACGCCACCAGCGGTCCCAGCGTGATGTCGAACGCCCCGTCGGTCTGTTGTGTCAGGCGTTGGGCGCGCCACAACACGAAAAAAAGCTCTGGGCTGACCTCGACCCATCGCCCGACCGCACGCTCGCACAGGAGATTCAGCTCGCTATCGGTGCGATAGTCGCTCATCTGGGCTTCCAGCTGGGCGATGCGGTGATAAGCTTCACGGCAGGTGCGCACTGCCAACGGCTCATCAGGCGCGTACACCACAATCCGCGTGTCCACCCCCATTCGTATTTGATTGAACTCAAAGCGTTGAAGGGTTCGCATCGCCCTACTCCAACAGCATCTCAACCAGTCGCCAACCCTCCTCCACCAAAGGCACGCTCGACTGGTCTAAGATGGACTCGTCATACGGAAGACGATTGGCACGGCGGTTCTGCGAGTCATACAGCAGGAAGGGCACGGCGCCTTCAGCGTGCGTGCGTTTGGTGATGGGCGTGAAGTGGTCGGGCACGACCATCAGGCGGAAGGGGTGTGCCCCGGCATGCAGGTGCGCCACCATCGGCGCGAGAATGTGCTGGTCTATTTGCTCAATTGCCCAGACCTTCGCCTCCGCGTCGCCGTGATGTCCCGCCTCATCAGGTGCCTCAATGTGCACATAGACGTAATCGTGCTTATCAATCATTCGGAGGGCATACTCGCCGATGGCACGGTAGTCGGTATCCACATAGCCTGTAGCGCCGGGCACGGTGGGCACTTCCAGCCCTGCCAGTATGCCCAACCCTTTCACGACATCCACTTCGGCGACCATCGCGCCAGTGCGCCCCCAGCGCAAGGCGAACAGCTGGAGTTTGGGAGCGCGCCCCTGCCCCCACAGCCATATCATGTTTGCAGGAAGTTTGCCTTCCTCGCGCCGACGGCGGTTAATCGGGTGGACATCCAAGATTTCGTACGAGTCTTCCATCAGTCGTCGCAGGGTGATGTCGCCTTCGCCCTTTGGATAGTGGTCTTGTAGTGGCTCACCTTGCATTTCGTGGGGCGGAATGCAAGCGACTTCCACGGGTCCGTTGCTCCAGCGCATCACATGCCGATACCCTACCCCCACGAAGAACCGAATGCGCGGAGTGCCCAACTTGGTGTCGATGATTTCAATCAGCGTTTGGGCTTCCTCTTGGCTCACTCCGCCCCCACTGTAGTCCAGCAAGCGTTCGCCGTCGGTGCTGATGAGCGAACAGCGGTAGGCGACATCGGTCGGCTCTAACGGCACGCCCATCGCCGAGGCTTCAATCGGACCGCGCCCAGTGTAGTGGGTGCGCGGGTCGTAGCCCAGCAGAGCCATATTCGCCACATCACTGCCGGGGTACATTCCTGGTGGAACGGTAAGCACCTTGCCCACAAGGGCGTTTGGAGTGAGCTGTTTGAGAGTCGGGGTGCGTGCTCGCATCAGGGGCGTATCACCCCCAAGCTCGGGCACTGACCAGTCCGCCATCCCATCGGGTACGACCATGACCGCTTTCATCGCCTAATGTTGTACCCACTCTGCCCTGTGAGGGTGTTTGAAAAATCTATATTGACCTCACCCCCGACCCCCTCTCCGCTTACGGAGAGGGGGCGCAGGCACGCAGGCGCTCCCCCCTCTCTGCTTGCGGAGAGGGGGGACTAAGGGGGGTGAGGTTCTCTGGAAAGACGAGGAGTGAACAAGGTGCAAGGACACTCAGCTATTTTTCAAACACTCTCTCGCCCTGTTGATCTAGAGCATGGGTATAATCCCTACGCCGATGATGCGCCGATTCGATTTGCGGGTGGACTCCGAAGAGCAGGTACGCCAAGCGCTTCTCCAAGCCGTTGCGTTTCCCTCTCCCGAAATAGAGGCTCAAGTGCGCGCTATTGCTCAGCAAGTGCAGGCGGAGGGCGATACGGCACTCCTGAGGCTCTCGCGCCAGTGGGACTGCCCCACGCTGGAACACCTCGAGGTCACCCCCGAAGAGTTTGACCGCGCCTACCAGCGCGTGCGCCCTGAGGTGGTGGAGGCAATCCAGCATGCGATTGCGCGCGTGCGACGCTATCACCGCCCGATGCGCGCCAGCTCGTGGTGGAACCCTGAACCTTCAGGCGGGCTCCTGGGGCAGATGGTGCGCCCGCTGGAGCGGGTGGGCATCTATGTGCCCGGCGGACGCGCGCGCTATCCCAGCTCGGTGATAATGAACGCTGTACCCGCAAAGGTGGCAGGCGTGAACGAAATCGTTCTCTGCTCACCCGCTCAGCCCGATGGGAGCCTGCCCGACTCGGTGCTGGTCGCCGCGCAAGAAGTGGGCATCCAGCGCATGTTCAAAGTGGGAGGGGCGCAGGCGGTGTTTGCGATGGCGTTCGGCACACAGACCATCCCCGCGGTGGAGAAAATCGTCGGTCCGGGCAATTTGTATGTGAACTTGGCGAAGCGTATGGTGTGGGGGTTGGTGGGGGTTGACCACTGGGCAGGTCCCAGCGAAGTGGCTATCGTTGCCGACGAGACCGCCAATCCCCTGTATGTGGCGAGCGATTTGCTCACCCAGCTGGAACACGGCGCCGAATCGGTCGGGTATCTGTTCAGCCCCTCCGCCACTCTTGTGGAGCGCACCCTGCAGATGATGGGCGAAATGCTCCCCCAGCGCGCTCGGCGCGACATCTTGGAACGCTCGCTGAGCCAGAGCGTTGCGGCCATCACGCGCAACCTGCCAGAGGCGTTTGAGCTGGCGAACCTGTGCGCGCCCGAACACCTCTCGCTGATGGTCGCCGAGCCGATGGGTTGGCTCAGCTTCGTGCGCAACGCAGGGTGCATCCTGCTGGGCAATGACACGCCCCAATCGGCGGGTGACTATGTGGCAGGACCCAGCCATACCCTGCCAACAGGACGCTCCGCGCGCTTCGAATCGCCCCTGTCGGTGGAGACCTTCCTCAAGCGCAGTAGCGTGATTATGCTCACGCGCAACGCCCTCCAGCAGGTGGCGCCCGACATCCTCACTTTGGCGGGCGAAGAAGGCTTCGAAGCGCATGCAAACGCCGTCAAAGTGCGATTAGACCCCTCTTTACAGTAGACTAAAGGACAGACCTCTATGAAAAGCGCAGGCTCTCGGTTTGGAATGTATGAGCGTGAGACGAGCGAGACGCGCGTCTATGCCTCGGTGGACTTGGATGGCACGGGCAAGGCACAAATCAGCACGGGCGTCGGTTTCTTTGACCATATGCTTCACCAAGTGGCTCGGCACGGCGCGATAGACTTAGTCATCAACGCCACCGGCGACTTGGAAGTGGACGAACACCACACGGTGGAGGATGTGGGCATCTGCTTGGGCAAGGCGGTTCAGCAGGCGCTGGGCGATATGCGCGGGATTTACCGCTACGGGTGGGCGATTGTGCCGATGGACGAGGCGTTGGCGATGGTAGCGATAGACATCAGCGGGCGACCCTACCTGCATTTTGAGGCGTCGTTCCGGCGCGAACGCGTGGGCGACCTGCCCAGCGAGCTGGTCGCCGAGTTCTTTCGCTCTTTCAGCCTGCACGCTCATGTCACACTCCATATCCGACTGATACACGCTCAAAATGACCATCACGCCATAGAAGCCATCTTCAAAGCGTTCGCCAAAGCGTTTGAGATGGCGACCCGCTACAACCCGCGCCAGAGCGGAGTGCCCTCCACCAAAGGCTACTTAGAAGGCGCCAGCGAGAACCCCGAAACGAGCCTATGATCGCGATTGTGGACTATGGGATGGGCAACTTGCGCAGTGTACAGAAGGCGTTGGAGTACCTCGGCGCGGAGGCGGTCATCACCGCATCGCCCGAAACGCTCTTTAGTGCAGAGGGGGTTATCCTGCCAGGGGTAGGGGCTTTTGGTGCGGCGATGCAGAGGCTCAATGAAGGGGGCTTCACACACGCTCTGCGCCAAGTGATAGAGCAGGGCAAACCCTTTCTGGGAATCTGCTTGGGACTTCAACTGCTGTTCGAGTCGAGCGAGGAGAGTCCGGGCGTGCGAGGCTTGGGCATCCTGCTTGGGCGCGTGGTGAGCTTCCAGAGCCAACCGAACTTCGCCCTGCCCGTGCCCCAAATCGGTTGGAATGCCCTCCACCTGCGCCAAGCCGATAACCCCCTGTTTCGGGAGGTTGCCGAGGGCAGTTATGTCTACTTCGTCCACTCCTACTACGCAGAACCTGCAGAGCCGACGATTGTCAGCGCCACCACCCAGTACGGCGTAGAGTTCGTCAGTGCCGTCTCGCGGGGCAACCTGCATGCGGTGCAGTTCCACCCTGAAAAGAGTAGCCAAGTTGGCTTGAAGATTTTGAGCAACTTCTTAGCCATCGTTAGGTCTTAGGCGGGGTATACTCTCACTTAGGTGAGTATGACGATGGCACAGACAGTTAGCGCCACCCAATCTAAGCGCACAGCCCGGCGCCTGAAACGCAAGGCGCAGGAGCCGAAAATGCCCTGCCTCGTGCCTACCCCACCCACCGACCTCGTCGTGGAGGATGATGAACCCTTGGAAAGCGATTGGCACATCCAACAAATCCACCTCTTCACCGACCTCATCCACCAACTCTGGAACCCAAAAACCGACTTCTTCGCAGGCGCCAATATGTTCGTCTACTACAGCCAAACCCAAGCCGACGCCATCAAACAAAAACGCACCGCCTACAAAGGTCCCGACTTCTTCGTCGTCAAGGAGGTGGACGGCACCAAACCCCGCGAATGCTGGGTCGCTTGGGACGAGGAGGGGCGCTATCCCGATGTGATTTTTGAGTTGAGTTCGCCGTCTACGGTCAAGAAGGACAAGGAAGAGAACCTCGTGTTGTACAGCAGGACTTTTGGGACCCTAGAATACTTCATTTATGACCCGTATAGGGGCGAGTTGCTGGGGTATCGGTTGACGGCTCGGAAGGATTATGAGCCGATTGTGCCTGATGAGCGGGGTTGGTTGTGGAGCGAGCAGTTGGAGGTGTGGGTCGGGTTGTGGGAGGGGGTGTATCGCAACCGTCGTCGTGTGTGGGTTCGTTGGTGGACGGTGGATGGGGAGTTGGTGCCGACGCCGTTTGAGGCGGAGCGAGCGCGTGCGGAGGCAGAACGCCAGCGCGCCGAGGCGGAGCAAGCGCGTGCTGAAAAACTAGCTCAACGCTTGCGCGAACTGGGCTTCGACCCAGACACTGTCTGACCTGTTTTGGCTCACGGGCAGGATGCCCGTGCCACGATTTTTCAAACACCCTCCACTCAGGGGGGCAGGGTGAGGGCTGTCATTCTGACACCCCCTTCTGTCATTCTGAGCGCAGCGAAGAATCTCAGTGAAACTCAAAGCAGAGACCCTTCGCTGACGCTCAGGGTGACAGGATGGGGGATTGTCATTCTGACCCCCTCTTTTGTCATTCTGAGCGCAGCGAAGAATCTCAGTGAAACTCAAAGCAGAGACCCTTCGCTGGCGCTCAGGGTGACAGGGTGGGGCGTTCGGGTGGCACTAAAGCTCGCTATGCGGTGTTTCCGCCTACATCTAAAAGTAAGCAAATATCCCCTTTCAGAAAGAACTACTCTCTGCAGACCTCCTCCAGAAAGCCGGTGCGGTCGTCGCGAAGGCGCCAAGAGCGCAGTTCCTTCGGAGTACCCTGCTGAACCGAAACAATCACATAAGAGTAGTACGGCAAGGCGTGCTGACGGTCGTACTCGGAAGGGATTGCCGGGTGGTCAGGATGCGAGTGGTAGAACCCCAGCAACAGCAACCCTTCCCGCGAGGCGGTGCGCTCCACCATCAACACCTGCTGAGGGCTAACGAAGAAGCGTCGCTCACGCTCGTCGGTGCGCTCGTTGCTCAGGCGCACAATCGCAGACACATGGCGCTCGTTGTCCTTCTCGGTGCCCAATAGCGCCCCACAACACTCGTGCGGATAGTCTTCTTGGGCGTGCTCACGGATAGACTGAGCCACCCCCTCGTCAAGAGTCAACCTAAAATCGCTCATCATCCCAGAAAGGGTCAGACAGATACTTATCTGCCGAGTCGCACAAGATGGTCACAATCACCGCGTGCGGTGTGCGTCCTTCGGCTTGCGCTTGGGCGACCACCTGCTCTGCGACTTGGAGACTCATAGCGACCGCCGCACCCGCCGAGATGCCCACCAGCAAGCCCTCCTCACGCGCCAAACGCTTGGCCATACGATAGGCTGACTCAGTAGAGATGCGCAAATCTTGGTCGGCCAAGGTCGGGTCATAGATACCAGGCACAATCGCGGTCTCCATATGCTTGAGACCTTCGAGCCCGTGGAACGGCGAGTCGGGCTGGAACGAGATGCACTGGATGTTCGGGTTGTACTCGCGCAGGCGTCGCGTGGTGCCTGTGAAGGTGCCCGAGGTGCCCAGCCCTGCTACGAAGTGGGTGATGCGCCCCTCCGTCTGGTGCCAGATTTCTACGCCAGTCGTCTCGTAGTGGGCGAGCCAGTTGGCGGGGTTGTTATACTGGTCCGCGTAGAAGTACCGTTCGGGGCACTCGGCATACAGTTGGCGTGCCTTTCGGATAGCGCCGTCCGAACTTTCCAGCGGGTCGGTCAGGATGACCTCCGCGCCGTAGGCTTTGAGGATGCGCTTCCGCTCCTCGCTCACATTGGCAGGCATACAGAGCGTCACGCCAAACCCCAGCGCAGAGCCAATCATCGCGAAGGCAATTCCTGTGTTGCCCGAGGTCGCATCCAGCAGACGCTTGTCAGGGGTCAAGTCGCCACGCTCGATGGCGGTGCGCACGATATTCCACGCAGGGCGGTCTTTCACCGAACCGCCGGGGTTGAACCACTCCGCCTTCCCATAGACTTCCACCGTGTCAGGCAGGTGCGCCGTGACTCGTCGCAGGCGTATCAGTGGGGTGTACCCAATCAGGTCCACCACATCCGTCACCTGCTGGAGGTGGTGCGGTAGTCGCATATAGCACGGATAACTCATAATCCGCTGTGATACCTCCTAATCATAGTGCCAACCGATAGTTAGCCACACTAAGGATACCTAATTATAGCCTTTTTTGGGCATCAGCCCACCCGTATAAGGGGCAGGTTTTATCGCCGACGGTTGCGTGCGCGAACGCCCAAATCGGGATTGTCCGTGAACAAGCCGTCCACGCCGTAGCGATGGAAGAATCGGTGCATCACTGCCTCCTCCGCCTTGAAGGTCCACGGGTAGACCGCCAGCCCCCGCCGATGACACTCCCGAACTAAGCTGGCGTTGTTCACGGCGCGCCCTGTATCGTCCTCAATCAGTCGGCGGTTTGAACCGACCCCGTTCGCCGTCTTGGCGATACGGTCTAAGTCGCTCGGCGTGAGGGGGTTCGCCGAGAGGAACACCAACGGCAAGTCGCACCCAAGCGCGCGCAACCGCGCCAGTGCGTCCTCCTCAAAGCACTGCACCAGTGCCATCGCTTCACGCCCCCGATAGCCTGCCTCGTCAAGCACCTTCAGGATAGGCTCCTCCATCGGCTTGCCCGCGCGCCGATGAAACGAAGGCGCTTTCATTTCGGGCACAATCCCCACCGAGCGGTTCAGCTGACGGTTCAGGTGCTGGATGAGCCGTATCATCTCCTCCAGCGTGGGCACTTCACAGGGCGGGATGGAGGCTTGCTGTTCGGGCTTGGCGCGTCCCCAAGCGCGCAACCGCTTGATTTCCTCCAGCGAAAAGTCAATTGCGTAGAAATGTCCGTCGGAGCGCGCTCGCCCTGGAAACTTCTGGGCGACATCGGTCGTGGTCTCCAGCCAAAGGTCGTGCAGGCAAATCGGGATACCGTCGCGCGTCAGTACCAAGTCGGGTTCAATCATATCAGCGCCCTGCCCGTATGCCAGCGCATAAGCTTCTAAGGTATGTTCGGGTAGATACGAGCTCGCCCCACGATGCGCAATCACCTGCTTCTGTTTTGCCATATTTTAGGTGTACCCCAAGCGAAGTTAACGCGATGTTAGCTTTCCCATCGGGTAAAATATGGCGTATGCGCAAACCGAAGAGCCTACCGCCCGTTCGGTTGCTTCATTTAGACCACCTATTGACCCCGCTCGGTATCTGGCAACACACGCGCTACGCCGAGCCGTGGGTCGAACACGGCTTCTCAATCGATGACCAGGCGCGTGGACTGATTGTGGGTGCGTGGCTCTATCGTTTGGCGCCCACGAACCCCACTTGGCTTGCTCTGCACGACCCTACCTTCCCCGAACGGCTGATTGAGACCACCCTGCGCTATATTGAGGGCGCGCAACTGCCGAACGGACGCTTCCACAACTTTCGCGATGCGGAGGGCAACTGGTTGGACGAGGTGGGGAGCGACGACTCGTTCGGTCGCACGGTGTGGGCGTTGCGCACGCTCCTCAAACTGCTCCCGAACGCCGACTGGGCGAAGCGCGCCCAAGCCCTTCTGGAGCCTGCGACACCCCACATCCTCAAGATGGAACCCTCACGCACCATAGCGTTCCTGCTGATGGAAGAGGAGGACACCCATCGGCTGTTGGCGCTGGGGCGTGCGTTAGCCGAGCGGTATCAGATGACCCGCGAACCCGATTGGCGCTGGTTTGAGCCGTTTCTCACTTACGACAACCCGCGCCTGCCTCAGGCACTGCTCCATTCAGGACTGCTCACTCGCATGCCCCGCTGGATGGAAATCGCAAAGGAGGCGTTTGAGTTCCTTGCGGAGACCACCTCCGCCGAGACGGGCTATTTCCAACCTGTCGGCAGTGAGGGATGGTACTTTCGGGGCAAGGCGCGTGCGGTGTTTGACCAACAGCCCATCTGCGCAGGGGCAACCGTAGAAGCCTATCTGGACGCTTGGCAAGCCTACGACGGCTACAAACCGTTCCTGCGCTTTGCTGAACGCGCCCTGGAGTGGTATCACGGCGACAACATCCACCAGATTGCGCTCTACGACCCTGAAACGGGCGTCGTCTACGATGGGCTAACCCCCATCGGGGTCAATCTCAATCGCGGGGCGGAATCGGTCATCAGCTATCTGATGGCGCGCATCAAGTGGGAACTGTACACCCAGCCCTAAGGGGTATAGTATAGGGGTGAACCCAAAACGCCATCGCGAGGAGGTGATTGCGCGACGATGGAGCCAACCATGCACGAACCCGAAAACGAGGTGAGCACGCAACAACAGGCGCAGACGGTTGCCGACGATTTGGAACACGCCTTTGCGCGCCTGCAAGAGATGGAGCAGGCGTTGGAGGAACAGAAGAACCTCTACCTGCGCACCCTCGCCGATTTCCAAAACTACCGCCGACGCCAGCAAGACGAGATGGAGCGCCAGCGCGCCCTCCTGCTGGAGTCGCTGATGGAATCGCTGATGCCTATTCTGGACAACTTTGAGCGCGCCCTCCAAGCAGCGGAGATGACCCGCGAACTGGAACCCTTATTAGAAGGCGTGCGCCTCACCGAACGCCAAATCAAGGCACTGCTCGAACGCTACGAGATTCACCCCATTCACGCCATCGGGCAACCGTTTGACCCCAACCTGCACGAAGCCATCCAACGGGTGGAGACCGACGAATACGAAGACGGAATCGTCATCGACGAGGTGGAGCGGGGCTATCGACTCGGCGAGCGCGTCATCCGCCCCAGCCGAGTGATTGTGGCAAAACGCCCCGAACCACCGCAAGCAGACCACAAAGGACTGGACATCGAGATATGAGACGCTATTTCGGAACCGACGGCGTTCGCGGTGTGGCGAACGAGTTGCTCACGCCTGATTTCGCGCTCGCTTTGGGGCGCGCGATTGCTCACCAACTGCTCCGACACAGCGAGCCTAACCACACGCCCAGCGTACTCATCGGGCGCGACACCCGACGCAGTGGAGCGATGTTGGAATGCGCGCTCGTGAGCGGGCTGTGTGCGGTTGGGGTGAATGTGACCTCGGCAGGCGTCTTGCCCACGCCGGGCGTCGCCTACCTGACTCGTGAGGGGCACTATGACCTTGGAATCGTGCTCTCCGCCTCACACAACCCCGCCCAAGACAACGGCATCAAGCTCATCGGGGGCGACGGCTACAAGTTCCCCGACGAGTACGAAGCCGAAATAGAGCAACTGCTGGAACAGAATTCATTCCCCAACGCAGAACCCCACCGAATCGGCTTTTGGCACTACGACGAACGCGAGAGCGAGCATTACCTCCACTACCTGCTCCACACGATGCGCGAGCTCACAGGCGAGCGCGAGCCACTTCGGGGTCTCCACATTGCGGTGGACGGTGCGAACGGGGCGTCCAGCCAGTTCGCTCCTGTGATGCTCCACGAGCTGGGCGCACGCGTGAGCCTGTTCTATGCCGAACCCGACGGCGACAACATCAACGCCGAGTGCGGTTCCACTCACTTGGAGAGCCTCCAAGAAGCCGTGCGCGAGACAGGCGCACAACTTGGCGTAGCCTACGACGGGGATGCCGACCGTGCGCTGTTCTGCGATGAGAAAGGGCAAATCGTGGATGGCGACGCCGTGATGACCTTGTGGGCGCTCACCCGCAAGGTGCAGGGCACGCTCAACCCCCCGATGGTGGTGGCGACCGAGATGAGCAACTTGGGGATGGAACGGCGCTTGCAAACCGAAGGCATCCAACTCCTGCGCACGCGCGTGGGCGACCGTTATGTGGTGGAAGCGATGCGCCAACACAACGCCCTTATCGGGGGCGAGCAGTCGGGGCATATCATCTTCTCGGAGCGCGCCACCACGGGCGACGGGCTTATCACCACCTTGGAGGTGTTGGCGCTCTTGCGTCAGGCTCAGCGCCCCTTCTCTGAGATAGCGCATCCGTTCACGCCCTACCCGCAGAAGCTGGAGACAATTCCCGTGCGCGACAAGCACGCGTGGCAAACCAACGAAGCCATCATCGCAGAGAAGGCGCGCGTGGAGGCGAAACTGGGCGAGCGCGGTCGGCTCAACATCCGCGCCTCAGGCACCGAAAGCGCCGTGCGGGTGATGGTGGAAGCTGAAACGCCTGAACTCGTCGCCGAGTGCCTCCGACAGATGGTTCAGGTCGTGCGCGCAGAGTTGGGGGGCTAACGGTTCAGCAGGGGCGATTGCCAGTAGTACTGCGATTGGCAGGCGCTGGGCGTCTCGCAGGCATCGTTATTCTTGCGTGCTGAAAACGCTGCCCATAAACTCAGCAGGGCAATCGTCCACAAAGTCCACAGGATTGCTTTCTTTAGCATTATCAGTCTCCAATATACCTGAAAAAAGGGGCGTGAGCCATACTGCCCACGCCCGATACTGGCTTAGAGTTTCACAAAGCCACCCAGCAGGAACGCCATCGCCCAGCCGATGACCCCCACCAGCAGAGCGCCGATCAGCCCCACGAGGAACGGCTTCAAGCCCACGCCCTTGAACACGCTGAACGAGGTCGCCAGCCCAACAGCTGCCATCGCCGTGCCCAGCGCACGGGAACCCCAAGTTTCGCCAATCGCCTTCGTGAACTGCTTCCACGCCTCCTCGTTCCAGATACCGAAGGCGACCCCGCCGTTGGCGATGTAGGCATCCCCAATGGAGCGCAGAACCGCCATCAAGATGAAGCCCAACACGAACGACGGCAAGAGCTTCGCGATGTTGACCTTGCTCGCCTGCCCGCCCTCCTGCACCGCCATACGGCGCAGGTAGAGGTACGACACGAGGGGCACCACAATCGCTAAGAACAGATTGCGCGTCAGCTTGGTCACCGTCGCCGCTTTGAGCACGGTCTCGTCGTTGAACACCTCCTTGTAGGTCAGCGCGGCGCCGACCACCTGCGAGGTCTCGTGAACCGCCGTGCCCAAGAACAGCCCAATCTGCTCCGAGGTGTGCAGAATATGGGGTGCTAAGTACGGATACAGGAACATCCCCAACAGCCCGAAAAGCGTCACATTCGCCACGGCATAGGCGACCTCTTTCTGGTCTGCCTTAATTGCAGGCGCGGTGGAAACAATCGCCGTGACCCCACAGATGCCCGTGCCCGCTGCGATGAGCGTCCCCAGTCGTTCGGGCAAGTTCAACTTGCGGTTAATCCAGTTGATGAAGAACAGCCCGCTGAATATCGCCGTGACGACCACCGGGATGCCCCACACCCCTAACTTGAACACATCCATAAGACTTAGCTTGATGCCCACCAGAATAATGCCCAGTCGCAAGATTTTGGTGGTGCTGAAGGTAATCCCCGCCTCGATGCTCTTGGGCAACGGTAGTAAGTTGCGCAAGAGAATCCCGATTACGATGGCGGTCAATACCGCCGAGATGGGGCTGGACTTGCCCGTCGGGTCAATCCCTTGCAGGCTCAGCACCCACTTGCCAATCAGGTCGGTCAGCGGGATTGCCACCAGCATAATCGCAACCGACAGCAGAAAGCCCGGTAAAATAGAAACCACTCCCTTCCAGTTTGGCACACCCAGCAACGCCTTGAGCAACCAATTTTCTTTCTGGGCTTCTGTGGGTGTGCTGACTGAGTTCGTTGCCATCGTTGTAAACCTCCTGTTGATATTTGCTTTAGGTTGATGAGTCCCTTTAGCGGAGGGGGGCGGTCTTCAACCGCCCCCCGAAACGCGCTCTGCACTGAGGCTATTCAGTTAGTTGTATGCGTCAGCTAAGGCGCACACATTCTTGCCGAGCTCAAGCTCGCTCGCCTTCTCCTCGTCGGGCACCAGTAGCCCACCGTTCACGCGCTTGATGTCCACATACTGGGGCGGGAACACGGGCAGGGTGCTGAGCATGAACTCAATAAACGCCTCCTTGCTCGGTGCGAGGTACTCCTTCGGGTTGTTGCGCTTGATGTTGCCCAGCGTGTCGTAGAAGGTGCCATCGGCACGCCCCTCCTTGCTCGCCATCGCAAAGTGCGCAGGAAGCACCACCGTCTCATCGGGCAACACCAACAGCTTCTTGTAGAGGGACTCGTAGTGGATAGGCGCCCACTCCTGACCGCGTCCACCAAGGTCGGGGCGTGCGACCGACACGATGAAGATGGAGTCGCCCGTGAATAGGTAGCGGTCGTTCACCAAGAACGCCATGTTGCCCAACGTGTGTCCAGGGATATGGATGCCCTTCAGGGTGGCGTTGCCGAACTTGAAGGTGAAGTTGTCTTTCAGATGCTCATACTCAAAGGTGGCAGGGAGCATATCGATGGGGTGGATGCCGTCGTAGGGGTGCAGGAAGTACGGTACGCCGAGCTCTTTGGCAAGGCGCGGACCGCTGCTGATGTGGTCGGCGTGCGCGTGGGTGTCAAAGATAGCCACAATCTTGAAGCCCTCGCGCTCGGCAAGGCTCGTGTAGACCTCTGCGTGGCGGGTCGGGTCTATCAGCACCGCTTCGCCATTGCTGACCACCGCATAAGCGAGGTCACCGCGTGCCACGCGAATAATCTGGTAGATTGCCAGGTCGGTGCCCGTGTCTGGGATACGGCGCGTGCGATAGTAGTTGCCCCAAGCAATCATTCCGCCTTCCAGGTTCACCGCCTCGTACCCGCGCTCACGCAGGAGGTTCGCCACATAATCCGACGAACCGCCCTTCGCGCACACTGCCACCACGAGCTGTCCTTTGGGCACGCGGGCGATGTTCTCCTCCTCGTTCTCAAGGAAGGCGAAGTAGGGGATATGGATGGTCTCAAACGGATGGCGCCCTTCTATCTTCCAGCGCTCGAACTCGTCGGCGTTGCGTACATCCAAGAGCAAGAACTGATTGCCTTGCTCAATCATCTCATCCAGCTCTGCTACCGTAATAGCGGTTTTGGTTGAAGTTGCCATAATCGTTCCTCCTTGTATAGTTCGTTTTGATTGACCCGTTTTGTGGGTGTCATAGGGTTAGAGGCAGGCGGTTGCGAAAAGGATTCAGATCCGCCGACACTCAGGTACCCTATATCGTGAATGGAGCGACCGATTCTCACCGTTCAGATTGTGAACTGGAACGCACGGGAGCATCTGCGCCAATCCCTACGTTCCATTTTGGACACCCCGCCCAAGGTGCCCTACGAAATCATCGTACTGGATAATGCTTCGCATGACGGAAGCGTGCAGATGATTGAGAAGGAGTTCCCCCAAGTGCGTCTGCTAGTGAGTGAGCAGAATCTGGGCTTCTCGCGCGGGCACAATCTGATAGCGAAAGGCGCGCAGGGCAACTACCTGTTCCTGCTTAATCCCGATACAATTGTGATGCCCAGCGCGCTCGACTTGTTGGTGGCGTATGCCGAGCGTCATCCTGAGATGGGCATTATCGGTCCGAAAATCCTCAATCCTGACGGGAGCCTGCAGTACTCGTGTCGGCAGTTCCCGAACCCCACGGCGGCGCTCTTCCGCAACACCCCGCTGGGCAAGCTCTTCCCCAACAACCGCTTCACACGCGACTACCTGATGACCGACTGGGACCACAACAGCGAACGCGAGGTGGACTGGGTTTCGGGCGCAGCGCTGTTCATCCGCCGAGAACTCTATGAGCGGTTAGGTGGGCTGGACGAGCAGTTCTTCATGTATTGCGAGGACACTGACCTTTGCTATCGGGCGTGGCAGTTGGGCGGGCGCGTAGTCTACTACCCTGAAGCGAAAATCGTGCATGCGATTGGGCGCAGTACCGACCTCGTGGCGAACCGCATGATCCGCGTGTTCCACATCAGCATGTACCGCTTCTACAAGAAGCACTATGCGCGCAAGACACCGTTCTTTTTGCGTCCGTTCGTGCCGGTGGGGTTGGCACTTCGGGCGTCGCTGTTCCTGTTGAAGAACTACAAGGACGCCTTCGTGAGGTGGCTTGGGCGCGTGCGATAGGTATACTTCTGTCTATGCTAACTTCTGGAAGGAAGGCTTGGTCGCTGTCAACGACGGTCCGGAACCCTGAGCGGCTATCGGGTTTCTTGAGAACGCTTTGTCAGTTCGAGGGCAAACCTTTTAACGAGCAAATACAGAAAGACTACCAGATTGCTTTGATACAGGCACGACTCTATAGACCTCAAATTATTCCTGAACATATATCTGATTTATTTAACGACTATGATGTAATGTTAGATTGGCAAACTGCTGAGACAGTGTTCGAAGCCCAGCACTACAATGACCCTCCAATGCGAGGCAGACAATCACTCAATCCGCTGAAAAAGTTGGGCTTTGTGAAGGTAATCGGCGTGGATAAAATAATTCAGATAACAGCGAGCGGCAAGCGCATTCTGGAAAACCCCGAGACTTTCCAAGAAGTTTTCTTTCGAGCGATGCTGAAGTTACAGTTCCCTAACCCTCTCAATCGGGACTTTTCCGAGAAGATTGGATTTAACATAAAGCCGTTTATAGGCACTCTGAAGTTAATCAAAGAACTTCAAGAAAAAACAGGCACAGGTATTACTCGTGATGAGTTTTGCTTGTTCGTGCCTACCCTTTTGCAAGCTGACCGTATCTCGGAGCATGTCAAGTTAGTAGAAGCCTATCGAGATAGGAAATTATCCGCTTTGGACTGGGTTATAGAATTCTATCAGGATAAATCTATTGACGAACAAAATAAATATTTTAAGAACACATTGGATTACGGGGATAACATTCTGCGTGCTTTCCATCTTACTGGTTTCCTTCTTGTCAAGAGTGACACATTTGGAGGCGAGTATAGCATCCAGATAGACCCCACACGAACTGCTCAAGTAGATCAGCTTTTGGAGGCTTTTGACGCCAAAGCCGAGCGATTCTCTTCGCTTGATGAGTATGTTGAATATTTAGGTGACCCTGACAAGCCTACTCTGCCTTGGGAACAGCAACACGAGATATACCGCGTCTTAGAGGCACTGGTTCAGGTGATCAAACAGGAGCCGCGAGTCTTAGGATTGATCGACCCCGCCCTTCTTGAGTTGCCTGCACCCGATACAGATACTCAATCTCTCATGATGCTAGAGGCAAAGTTGCGCCAGGCTCTGCGCGAATCAACACAAGATGTATTGAGAGCGGAACTCCGCCATAACTGGCAGGCTCTTCTGGAGATTATAAACCGGCTATCTGATATGAAAAAGCCTATTAAGTTAAAGCCAGAGGATTTCGAGAAATTTGTACATGACTTGTTCGTAATCTTAGACGATGAGATCTATGTCAAGCCTAATTACCCCTCTGACACGTATGGAAACCCCTTAACGCATGCACCTGGCAACCGAGCGGACATTGAAGTTGTTTACCAGCAATTCCATCTCCTGATAGAAGTAACATTAGACTGTTCGCGAACGCAATGGATTCGTGAAACCCAGCCTGTGATGCGACACCTAAAGGAGTACGAGGATCAACACCCTGACAAAAAAGTGTATTGCCTGTTCCTCGCCCCACGCATCCACACAGACACCTATTCTCAGTTTTGGTTTGCTGTAAAGTATGAGTATGCTGGTGTTCGAAGGCGCATCGTGCCACTGACAGTACAACAGTTCAGGCAGATTTTAGAACCGATTGCAGACAACATAAGAAGCTACGACCACACTTTGTTTGGGAGTCTACTGGATGAACTCTTGGCAGTAGAGAATGTAGAGAACTATGAAAAATGGAGCAGGAAAATCGCAGAACGCATCGAACTCTGGTCGGAGAGGCACGAGCATGAAAACTAACATCATCTATCTGGGCGACTGTATCGAGGTAATGCGCAGCTGTGTGGAGAGGGAAAGCGTCGCTCTTGTGTATGCCGACCCACCTTACAATCTCTCGGGCAAATCCCTTACATTGGTCAACAACCAAACGGGCGGGCCGTTTTACAAAATGAATGAAGGCTGGGATACCTGGGACGAGCAAGAGTATTGGCAGTTCACTCAAGAGTGGGTTAGTTTGACGAATGACATTCTCATGCCAGGTGGTAGCTTGTATGTCTCGTGTACCTACCACAACATCGGTGAAGTAGTGATGGCAGGCAAAAAGGTAGGACTGCGAATCAATAATATCATCACGTGGCGCAAAACGAACCCGATGCCTAACCTCACGAGGCGTACTTTCACCCACGCCACAGAGTATGTGGTTTGGTTTGCCAAAGGCTCAGGCTGGAAATTCAACTACGAGGCAGTGAAGGCACTTAACCCTCATAAATCTGCTGGAGGCATCACAAAACAGATGAGCGATTTCTTAGACTTCGTCGATTTACCATCTGTTCAGGGGGCAGAGCGAATACGCAGAGCAGATGGACGAGCACTTCACCCAACCCAAAAACCTGAAAGATTGTTAAGAATCATTATCACTGCATCTTCTGACCCAGACGACATCGTTTTAGACCCTTTTCTCGGCACAGGCACTACTGTGGCTGTAGCGCACCAACTGGGGCGTCGATGGATTGGTATTGAGAAAGACCCTATGTATTATGAAATCGCACAAAAAAGGATTGCTCGGGTACAAACACAAGGGGTGCTAACGGATGGCTGAAACGCGTTTGATTCACGGTGATGCTCTCGAATGGATGCCCAAGTTGGAACCCAACAGCATCCAACTCATCTTTGCAGACCCACCGTACAACCTCTCAGGCAGTGGATTTCTAACTTGCAAAGGTGGCAGACCAGTAGAATGCAACAAGGGTCAGTGGGATCAGGTAGACAATCTCCACGAGTTTAATCGCCGATGGGTTGCCGAGTGTGTGCGAGTGCTGGCAGAGGATGGCACGCTGTGGATTTCGGGGACGCTTCACAATCATCCTTCTATTGGGATGGTACTCAAAGAACTTGGACTGTGGATTATCAACGACCTAATCTGGTACAAACCCAACGCTACCCCACTTCTCCAGCGCAATCGGTTGGCGCCCTCGACCGAGCTCATTTGGATTGCGAGCAAATCGAAAAAATACTACTTCAACTATGAGTTGGCAAAGCAGTTGAACGGAGGCAAACAGATGCGCAATCTCTGGACAATTCCAGCAGAGAAACATCAGACAGACCACCCTGCCGAGAAGCCAGAGAGCCTGCTTACACGAATCCTATTGATTGCCTCCCGAGAAGGTGACTGGGTCCTTGACCCGTTCATGGGGTCAGGCACAACAGGTGTCGTTGCTAAGAGATTGGAGCGACACTTCATCGGGATTGAGATTGATGACCATTATTTCACCACCGCCATCCAGCGGATACAGGAAACCCCTGCTTCGCCCTTTTGAACAGGCAGGGGAAAGAGCTTAAACCCTGCTTCCGAGGGTGTTCGAAAAATCGTAGCACGGGCATCCTGCCCGTGAAAAATCGGGTAGGTCAGGGCAGAATGGGTCCGCTGAGAGCGCAGGCGTCTCGCCTGCATTGTCGTTGAGAACCGCTTGGTGAGGGATGCCCGTGCCACGGATGCGGGCGGGACGCCCGCGATCCCAGTGATTTTTCGAACACCCTCCCTGCTTCCTGACAAGGCTTGAAGCCATCGGGTACACTTCAGAAGCGATTCACCAACCATAGAAGGGGACTGCTAACGAATGAAGCGGGTGAACTTTACTTTAGATGAGGCGACGATTGCTTTGTTGGATGAGATTGCGGAGCGGTACTACCATTCTAACAAATCGCTCACGGTGCGTGCTGCGCTGGAGTCGCTGGCGACCCACCTGGGGCACAACGGCTGGATTATCGCCGGTTTCACTCCCGTAGTGGCGGAGTCGGAGGCAGAGTGCCATTCCTGCCACCATACCTATCCACCCGGTACAACTCTGTACCGCCCCGTGTTCACGCGTGGGCGCGCACAAAACGCTCTCCAAGAGATTCCCAAAGAGGTCTGGCTGGAGTGTGGCGAGTGTGTGAGCGAGGATCTCCGACCATAGCACGCCCGCTTTGGGGTATTCTAAAAGCATGGGCACCGAGGCTCTGATTGTCGCTGTGGCGCGTACCCCGATTGGGAAAGCGCCCCGAGGTAGTTTTCGGCACACACGACCTGATGACTTAGCCAGTTTTGCCATCCGCGCCGTTTTGGAGCGCTGTCCCGCCCTAGACCCCAACGAGATAGACGATGTGATACTGGGCTGTTCCACCCCCGAGGGCGAGTCGGGCATGAATGTGGCACGGGTAGCCTCTTTGCGGGCGGGTTTGCCGATTAGCACGCCGGGTACAACGGTCAACCGTTTCTGCGCCTCAGGCTTGGAAGCGGTGGCGATTGCCAGCGAACGCATCCGCACAGGCGATGCGGAGGTTATCATCGCAGGGGGCGTGGAGAGTATGACGCGTGTGCCATTCTTGGACATCCACACCCATCCAAACCCCACCCTCTTCCAGAACGCCCCGAACACCTATCTTAGTATGGGGCTGTCAGTGGAACTGTTGGCACGCAAGCACGGCATCACACGCGAGCAGAGCGACGCCTTCGCGCTCCAAAGCCATCAAAAGGCGATACGCGCCCAAGATGAAGGGCTGTTCCGCGAAGAGATTGTGTCGGTGCAGACCGAACTGCAAGAGTTGGACAAGCAGGGGCGCCCTGTGCGCATCCCCATCACGGTGGAGCAGGACGAAGGTCCCCGACGCGACACGAGCATGGAGGGTCTGGCAAAGTTGCGCCCTGCGTTTCGTGCAGACGGTCAGATTACGGCGGGCAACGCCTCCCAGCGGAGCGACGGCGCCGCAGCGGTTCTGCTGATGAGCGAGCGCAAGGCACAGCAGTTGGGCATCAAGCCCTTGGCGCGCTTCGTGGGCTATACGGTCGCTGCGCTCCCGCCCGAAGATTTCGGGGTCGCGCCCGCTTATGCGATTCCCAAACTGCTCCGACGGCACAACCTGTCGGCTGGCGACTTAGACCATATCGAATTCAACGAGGCGTTCGCCGCGCAGGTGCTGGCGTCCCAGAAGCTGTTCGAACTGCCGATGGAGCGGGTGAACCCTCTGGGTGGGGCGATTGCGTTGGGACATCCGCTGGGATGCACGGGCGCGCGTCAAGTCGCCACGCTGGTGTGTGCGCTTCAGCGCACGGGCAGGCACTATGGCTTGGTCACGATGTGCGCTGCGCTCGGAATGGGCGCTGCGGGGCTTTTCGAACGAACCTGAGCCTCAACGGTTGATTACTTCCACCACCTCTTGCCGACGACGGTTCAGCAGGGTCAGCACGATGCCGATGATGATGAGACCTGCACCCAGCCAAATCGTTGGGTGCAGTTGCTCTTTGAGCAGGAAGTAGCCGATGAACGCCGCCGCAGGCGTCTGAGCGAAAATCGTGATGCCCATCCCACCTACGGGCGCACGCTCCAAGATGTAGAACCAGGCCGAGAAGGCGAACACCGTGCAGACCACCGTGAGGTAGAGCCACGCCCCCCAATCGGAAGGCGTCCAATTCGAGTTCGGGGCGCCCGCCACCAGCCACGAGACCAGCGTAAGCGCCACCGCCGCCGAGACCGCCTCAATCCACAGCAGGGCGACCCCCGAATAGCGCATCGCCATCGTCTTCGCCACGACTGCCATGATGCTTTCGGTCAGTACGCCTGCCAGCACCAGCAGACCGCCCCCAGTGGCACCTGTGAACGCGCTGAGCCAAAGCCCCTTGTTCACAATCACCCACACACCGAGCAGTCCAAACACAATCCCCAGCACCTTCTGGGCAGGGAACGCCTCGCGCAACACCAAGCGGGCAATCAGGGCGATGAAGATGGGCGTGCTGGAGACCAACAGCGTCGCCTCGGTCGCCGTGCTGAGCCGTGTGCCCCAGAAATAGCAGATGTAAGTGGTGGTGATGCCGACCGTGCCCAAGGTAATGGGCACCATCAGGTGGGGCAGATGCCTTGGGAACCGACTTGCCACCGCGCGCCGAAACGCAGGGATGAGCAGCAGAAGTCCTAACAGCAGAGCGGTGCCGATGAAGCGGAAGCCTGCGACCCATTCAGGGCGGTGGTTCTGCATCATCACCAGCGCTGCGGGGTTCGCCCCCGCCCACAGCACATTCAGCAGAACCAGTGTGGCGACCGCGCCTGTGCCCGCCGAGCCATACTGCTCGCGCACTTCGGGCACCTTAGCCATTCAGCCCTCCCTTCGCCTGCTGGATGAAGAGCCGAATGCGCACTGGGTCTTTGATGCCCGGCGCCTGTTCCACTCCCGAACTCACATCCACCCCATCGGGGCGCACGATGCGAATCGCCTGCGCTACCGTTTCGGGGGTAAGCCCACCCGCCAGCACAATCGGGCGAGGTGCATGCTGGCAGATTCGGCACGCCCGTTCCCAATCGTGGGGTTCGCCCGTACCGCCGGGCAAGCTGGGATGATAGCTATCTAAGATGAACCGCTCCACATAGGGCGCCCACTGTTCAAGGGTTGGTAGGAGGGGGTCGGGGATGGTTTCGTTCCCTTGTACCCTCTCCGTCGGAAGGGAGGTGTTGACCTCACCCCCTAACCCCCTCTCCGTAAACGGAGAGGGGGAACCGGCTAGCTCTCCCCCCTCTCTGCTTGCGGAGAGGGGGGCTGGGGGGGTGAGGTCTGCTCCCCCCTCTCTGCTTGCGGAGAGGGGGTCTGGGGAGGTGAGGTTCTCCAACGGCGCAACCCGCAACGCCAACCACAACGGCAACGGAGGCAACAGCCGTTTCGCATCCCCCGGCGTGAAACCTTCGGGCAAAGTTAACTGAATAGCGTGAAACAAATTCCAATCGGCAGGCACCTGGCTTGGGTCTGCCAACACCAGCACGCGTAAAGTATCCAGCGTGCGAACCCACGACTGCCAACCTTCGTGAGGGGGCAAATGGCGCTTACTGCGCGGCTCGAACACGAAGCCGAGCGCATCGGCACCCGCATCAATCGCGACCTGAGCGTCTTGGAAACGGGTGAGACCGCAGATTTTGACCCACATCTCAGCCGATACGGTTCAAGCGCACACGGTAGACCCGTGCCGAAGCGGAGCGCGGAATCCCACAACGCGCATAGGCTAACTCAATCTGCTGTTGGGGGCTTTCCACATTCGGCAGGGGCGGCACCAGCGCACTCGCCTGACCCTGCCACTCGATCAATACGCCGTCGCGGTGGGGGTTCACCTGACTTAGGTCGCGCAACGGCTCATACGACTCCACCAGATAGACCACATAGCGCAGGGTGGGCAGTTCGTGGCTCTCAACGGGGGGACAGCGCGGGTCCAACAGCGCTGCGCGCGTGGCATGATAGATAATCTCGTGGGCGCGGGTGGGCTGTTCGGGTGTGAGGTTCCCCATCAATCCCCGCAGTTGCTCGTCTTGATAGATAGCCACATACACACTGCCCGACTCCCGAAGCAGGGGATGAAGTGCCTTCAGGTCAGGCTCGATGCGCGCCCCCTCTTGCACGAACCGCTCCACCGCACGCCGGGCTAAGCTGAGGCAGTCCTGCTCCAAGTTCGGCTTGTGCGCCCGCAGTTGCAGTTTCGGCTCCTCGCCCCGCAAAATGCGTTGGATGTTGGAGCGATGTTTCCACACGATGACCGCCACCACCGCCGAGAGAATCGCCACCACCGTTGGCGAGTGCCCCACTAAATAGGCGGTGATGGGCACGGTGAGCGCCGCCAACACCGAACTCAACGAGACCCAGCGCGTGATGAGGAACACCACCAAAAACACAGGAAGCGCCACCGCGAGCGTCATCGGCGAGAGTGCCAACAGCACTCCCAAGCCTGTGGCGATGCCCTTGCCCCCCTTGAAGCCGATGAAAGGCGAAAAGGTGTGCCCTAGAATCGCCGAGACCCCTACCAGAACCGCCGACACATCGTCCGCCCCGATGCGCATCACTACAAAAGTGGGAAGCCAGCCCTTGAGGGTATCCAGCAGAAGCACGGGAACACCAACCTTGGCACCTAAAATGCGAAACACATTCGTGGCGCCAATGTTGCCACTCCCGACCTTCCGAATGTCCACCCCCCTCAAACGAGCGAGCCAGTATCCGAACGGAAGCGCGCCCACCCAGAACGCAGACAGGACAGCGACCAGCAACACCTGGAGTTCCATCGTAACCCAAATTATACCGCTGGGAACATCACCTGCGCCACCGTCTGATCGTCGCGGGAGTACATATCAAACCGCCCGCGCAGGGTGCCTCGCACGAGGTTGTCTATAATCTTGATTCCCAGCGTGTTGCTTCGCACCGCATCAAAGTCAGGTGGGAGTGGCTCGCCGTCGTTGGCGACGGTGAGCGTGACCTGGTCGCCCTCTTTGAGCACGCGTACCGCAATCTGCCCTTCGGGGCGCTCTTTGAAGCCATGCTCGATGGCGTTTTGGATGAACTCGTTTAGAATCAGCGCAACCGCCGTCGCCTGCTGGAGCGGAAGGAGCACATCGTCGCCCTCCACCGACGAGATAATCTGCTTGCCCGGCGCCATCAACGCCTGCTTGGTGTTGTGCAGGATGCTGGAGGCTATCTTGCGCAGGCTCACCATATCCAAATCTTCGCGTGAGAGCAGTTCGTGCACCTGCGCAATCGCCAAAATTCGGCTCAAGCTGTCGTGGATGACCTCGTCCACCGTTTTGTAGCGCGAGTAGTGCTTCTGCAGGCGCATCAGGCTGGCAATCTGTTGCAGGTTGTTCTTGATGCGATGGTGCATCTCTTGCAGGATGGCACTGCGCACCATCAGTTTGGCGTGGTCAATCGCCAGCGCCGCTTGGCTGGCGACCGCTTCTAAGGTGCGCAGTTCCTCGTCGGTGAACAAGTGGGGACGGTCGGTGTAGCAGTTGAGTACGCCGATGACCTGCTCGCGCACGCGCATCGGCACACAGACCATCGAGTGAAGCCCTTCCCGCTCGGCTATGTCGGGGAACCGATAGTCGGGACTTTTCTGCACATCGTTCACCACAATGATACGCCCTTCGGCTGCTGCACGCCCTGCGATGCTCTCCCCAAGGCGCAAGGGGGGCTTTTGGCGATACTCATCGCTCTCGGCTTGGGTCGCCTTCAGCACCAGCTCGCCCCGCTCTTCGTCAATCAGCATCACCGTCACAATCTTGTAGCCCAGCGTCTGGGCGGTCATATGCACCAGCAGTTGGAGTACCTCTTCCAAGTAAAGGTTGCCTGTGAGCGTTCGGCTGATTTCGGACAGCGTCACCACTTGGGTTGCTGTACGCTCCAGCTGTTGGATACGGCTAAGCTGATTGAGCGCGCCGGCGAGGTGGCTAGCGATGCCTGACAGCAGGCGAATCTCCTCCTGTTGGTACTCTTTCGGCTGACGCGTGCGCACGCTAATCACCCCAATCACCTCGCCTGCGACCACCAACGGCACTGCCAGCATACTCTCGTACTGCTCCTCGCGTAGGGCGGGATAGTTCTTGAAGCGGGGGTCTTTGTAGGCTTGGCGGGCAATCGCAACAGGCTTGCGCTCACGAGCCACCCAGCCCACGATGCCCTCGCCGGGCGCCAATCGGATTTCGTTCACGAACCGCTGGTCTTCGCCCGTCGCGGCGCGGAGCACCAACTGCTCGCGTGTCTCATCGAACAGGAAGATATAGCAGACTTCGGTGTCGGTGATGCGCATAGCAATCTCGGCGATGGAGGGCAGGATTTGTTCGGAGGCGAAGGCACTTCCAGTCGCTTCGCTGATTTTGCGGAGGGCTTCAATTTCCGCTTCGCGGTCGGCAAGGCGATGTTCCAGCTGCTGGATGGTCTGTTGCGCCTCTTGGAGAGCGCGCTCGCGCACTTGCAGTTCCCTCAACAGTTGGGCAGGGTCGCTGGTGTCCCAGATGCGCCGTTTTCGTCGCCAAATTCGCATTGCCCTTGCTCCTACACATTGAACCGAATGTAGACGACATCGCCGTCGCGCATCACATAGTCGCGCCCTTCCAAGCGCACCTTATTGGCTTTCTGGGCACCCTGCCAGCCCCCGTGGGCGAGCACATCCTCCGCCGAGCAGACCTCGGCGCGAATAAACCCGCGCGCCAAGTCCGAATGGATAGTGCCCGCCGCATCTAGCGCCGTGCCCCCAATCGGCAACAGCCACGCCCGTGAGTCGTTGCCAATCGTGTAGAACACCTGCACGCGCAGTTGACGATACACCGCGCGCACCAGCTCGGGCAGTCGGCTCTCGCTAAGTCCCACCATCGCTAGAAACTCGGCGCGCTCCTCCTCTGATACTGCCTGCAGGTCGCGCTCAAAGGTCGCACACAGGGTCATCAGCGAGATGTGTTGGCTCTCACAGAACGCGCTCAGCGCTTGGTAGCGTGGCTCTTTCGGTTCGTTACCAAGCAGGCTCTCGCCCACATTGGCGACCACCACGATCGGCTTGCGTGTCAGGAAGCCGAACCCACGCAATCGCGGTTCCAAGTCGCGGGGAATTTCTATCTCTTTGAGCGACTTGCCTTTATCAATCGCTTGGCGCATTCGCTCCAGCAGGGCGTATTCGGCGCGGTCGCCCGCGCTCTCCTTGTGCGACTGGAACAGCTTCTGCAGACGTTCCAAGCGGTTCTCGATTACCTGCATGTCGGACAGCAGGAACTCATCCAGCCAGAAGCGCAGGTCGCGCACAGGGTCGATGGAGGTATGGTAAGGCGCGTAGGGGCTATCAAACAGGCGAACGACCAACACGAGGGCGTCCGATTGGCGTGCAACGCTCAAAGGCTGGCGCACGGTTTCGGGCTTGTCGGGTTGCCAGAAGGGCAAGTCGTCGTGCCATTCCAGCGAGACGGGCACGATTTTCTTGGCGCCCGCCTGCTGGGCTAACTGATGAAAGCGCGGGTCGGGCAGGGGCACGCTGGCTATCCCGTCGCGCCCGTGCCCGCCCGAAAGCGCCTCAAACAGCGTGGTACATCCGCTCAGTGGTATTGCGATGAGTGCGATTTTCATGGCAGGAACTGTATCTCCAACGGTTTCGGCGGTTGTTGGGCGGGCTGGTACCAGAACCAGTACCCAATTAGCCCCAACACAATCAGCAGGATAAGAATGCGCAACCGCCTTGCCCACACACTTTTTGGATGGCTCATCGTCTATAATATTAGATAGGGCATCTGCTCGCCCCTCGGCGGGAGCGAATTGGCACTAATTCGCCACTCTTTTTGCAGGAGAGGGCGCGCCCATGCCGAAGAAGAAGTATACCGAATTTCGAGGAGGCAAGAAAACGGATGCGAGCGATAACCAAAATCGGATTGGCAGTCGTCGGTGCGACGGTGGCGGTCGTAGGGCTGTCGGCACAAGCGCGTCAAGCCGCGGGGCGCGCCGAAGTGCGTCTGTTGGGCGTGCGCGTGATGACCACCACCGCTTCGGAAGTGGTGCGGTTGTTCGGCAATCCCAGTATGGTCAGCAACACCCAAGTGACGGTGCAAGAGCTCACAGGGCAAGGTCAGGGGCAACAGGGAGCGCCGACAGGCTTCGGTGATGGGCGCGGTGAGGCAGGACCGATGGCGCCGGGGGGCGGACCGCCCGGCTTCAGCGGAGATTTCGGGGGCACAGGCAACACAGGGCAGTCTCGCGTAGAGAACGAAATGGTGTATGTGTTCCGCGCTAAGGGCGGCTCGGTCTACACCTTCCAGTTCAACAAAGACGGGCGCGTGGTGCAGATTAGTGCCTACGGGCGACGCCCCGACCCCAAAGTGCGCACCAATCGCGGAATCGGCTTCAACGCCACCTATGCTCAAGTCATTCGCGCCTATGGCTACCCCACCGAGCATGTGATGCAAGGCGATGTGTATGTCGTGCGCTACAACCGACTGGGGGTCGCCTTCCAGCTTGAGACCCGAACCAACCGCGTGACAGGCATCTTCGTTGCGGCAGGTATTCCCACGATAGGCGCAGGCTTCACAGGGCTGGGCGGACAACAACAGCCCGGTGGGTTCGGCGGTCCGTCGGCACCAGGTGGTTTCGGCGGTCCCCCAGCGCCAGGCGGGATGCCCGGCGGACGCGGGGGGCGTGGAGGTGGCGGTGCCGCTGCCGCTCCTCAAATCTGAGGAGGCGCACCGTGCATGCGCAACCTGCGCGAACAAATCCGTGAGCGTATTGATATCGTCGAACTCGTCTCAAACTATGTGAAGTTAGAGCGGGCAGGGCGCAACTACAAAGCGCTCTGCCCGTTTCATACCGAAAAGACCCCCTCGTTCCATGTCAGCCCCGAACTGAACCGATTCCACTGCTTCGGCTGTGGCGCCTCGGGCGATGTGTTTGAGTTTCTGATGCGGATTGAGGGTCTCAGCTTTCGTGAGGCGCTCCGACGGCTCGCCGAAAAAGCGGGCATCCCGCTCCATCTGCAGGAGGAACCCAGCGAGGCGACCGACACGCTGGAACGCCTGCACAAGATTATGTTTTCGGCGCACTTTTTCTATCGTCAGTGCCTCCAGCGCACGCCCGACGCGCAAAACTATCTCGCTCAGCGGGGACTGACCCCTGCGACCATTGAGGGGTTCGCTTTAGGCTATGCGCCCGATGGTTGGGAGCATCTGGTGCGCTTCCTCCAACGCCACCAGATCGACCTGCGCGAAGCCCAGCAGCTAGGGCTGATCGACGAGGGGCGCAACGGCTACTATGACCGCTTCCGAAACCGCATCGTGTTCCCTATCCACGATTCGGCGGGACGCGTGATAGCGTTTGGGGCGCGCACGCTGGGGGACGACGAGCCGAAATACCTCAACAGCCCCGAATCGCCTCTGTTTGTGAAACGTCAGACGCTCTACGGTTTCCACAAAGCACGAGGCGCCATCCTGCGCCAGCGCGCCGTGCTGATTGTGGAAGGCTACTTAGACCTGATTATGCTCCATCAATACGGCTTTGAGCATAGTGTGGCTACGCTGGGAACCGCCTTCACCGACGAGCACGCCCAAAAGCTCAAACGCCTAATAGACCGCGCTTATCTGGTGTTCGACTCCGACACGGCGGGCATTCGGGCGACCCTGCGTGCAGGCGAGGTGCTGATGAGCGCCGAAGTACCGACCTATGTGGTGCGCCTGCCTGAAGGGGAAGACCCCGACAGCCTTCTGCGCTCGCAGGGTACGGAGCCGTTGGAACGCGCCCTGCAACAGGCGACGCCCGTGTCCCAGTTCGGCTTGGAGCAGATTATGGAACGCCATCGGCACGAGGAAGGAGTGCGAACCCCTTACGAGCTGAGCGTGTCGGGGCGCACGCGTTTGGTTCAAGAGGCACTGCGCTGGGTCGCCACGATAGCGAGCGAGACCGAGCGCGCGCTGTGCTTAGACCTGTTGGCGCCCCTCTCCCCACGCTACCTGACGAACCCGCAGGGCGCACGCCAGACCCTTCAGCAGGAGTTGAACCGCCTGCGCAGGCAGGTGCCCTCAAGGCGTGCCCAGAGGGTATCTGCGCCCGATGAGCATCCTGCCGAACCGCCGTCTGAGGGGCATCCAAGCCGTGCCGAAGCGCGCGTGCCCAAAGCGATGCGCGATGCCGAACGCACGCTCCTGCGCGCCTGCCTTCAGGCGGACACCGTCGCGCTGGCACTGCCTCATCTCTCAGAACTTTCGTGGGCAATCCCCGAACACGCCCAGTTAGCGCAGTGGTTGCAAACCTTGCCTCAGCCTCCCAACCTGTATCCCCAACGCGAACTGCTTGCGATGCTCCCCGATGAAGCGCTCTCGCGTGTGCTGACCGACCTCATCCTCACCGAGAACCTGCCCGTCACCCCCCAGAGCGTGAGCGACTGTATCACCTACCTGAAACGCCACCACAAGCGCGCCCAGCGCATTCGGCTCGCCCAAGAGCTCCTACGCTCGCAAAATGGCGAAAGCCCCGAAAAATGGCAGGAATATTGGCGCCTGCGCGTCGAATCTTAAGGGGTAGAAATCGGCAAGAGGGAGCTCTGATTATGGATACTCTATTCGAGTCGGAAGGTCTGAAACGACTTATAGAAGACGCCCGCCAGTCGGGCTACATCACGGTAGAAGCGCTTTTAGTTCAACTGCCTACAGAGTGGTCAGACCCAGAGACTATCGAGGAAGTGCTGGCTCAGTTGGAAACGCTGGGCATCCAAGTGCTTGAGGAGGATGAGGTACGCGAGCGGGAGCTCAAAGCGCTGACTCAAATGGCAGACCGCGCCATAGAGGAAGTGGAGCAGGAGATGGTGGAAGACACCGTGCATTGGTGGGTCACCCAAGCGGCGCGTATGCCCCTGCTCACCCCCGAACAGGAAAACGAACTCGCCCGCAAAGCACACAACGGCGACGAACAAGCGTTGGAGAAACTCATTCAGTCGAACCTGCGCTTGGTCATCTCCATCGCCAAACACTACACGGGGCGCGGTCTGCCCATGTCCGACCTGATTCAGGAGGGCAATCTCGGCTTGATACGCGCCGCAGAGCAGTTCGACCCCGAACGCGGAAGCCGATTCAGCACCTATGCCTCGTGGTGGATACGCCAGTCTATCAGTCGGGCACTTAGCCAGCAGGCGACGCTGATTTCGGTGCCCCAGCACATGATTAAGGTGCTTCAGCAGGTACGCGCCACCAGCGCCCTGCTCCATCAGGAACTGGGACGCGAGCCGACGATACACGAAGTGGCACACCGCACGGGACTCGCTCCCGAACAGGTGCGCGACCTCATCCACGCCGTCGCCAACCCCATCTCGCTGGAAATGCCCATTAGCAGTAGCGAAGGCTCGGTATTAGGCGACCTGATTGCCCAAGAGGAAGAAGCCGACTGGGAGAGCCTCATCGACCTTGAGAAACTGCTGGAGTGCCTCACCGAGAAAGAGCGCGAGGTCATCCGCCTGCGCTACGGGCTGGAAGGGCATAGCGCGATGACACTCGATGCGGTGGGCAAACTGCTCGGCATCAGCAAGGAGCGGGTGCGCCAACTGGAGGCACGGGCGATACGCAAACTGCGCGAGGCGGTCAAACAGTAGCGATGCCCTCAGGTAAGGTTCACGACTGGGTCACGCTGGGCACGGCGTTCATGGCGATTCCGCTGAGTGGGATGTATCTGCCACCCGAGACGCGCCCGCTGGCGTGGCTGGCGATAGCGAGCTACACCTTCTCGGGCATCTGGCTCTCCAGCGATTTGGATGTGCGCTCCAGCGCCTATCGCCGTTGGGGACCCTTGCGCTACCTGTGGCTCCCCTACCAAAAGCTCGTGCCCCATCGGAGCTGGATTTCGCACGGCTGGGCAGTCGGTCCGCTTCTGCGAGTCGCCTATCTTTTGGGGATGATGATGCTTCTGTGGTTGGCACTGAGTTGGGGGTTGCGCCAAGTCGGTATCGCCATTCACGCAGACCCCCACAGCTGGCTGATGCGTTTCACCGACTGGACGCTCACTTACCGCGCGGAGGTGTGGGCAATCGTCTTTGGGTTGGTGGCAGGGGGTACGGCGCACTCCCTGCTGGACTGGCTCAGCACCCGCTTCAAACGGCTCTTTTGAGGGAGAGCGATGGAGACCTATCTCACCATCCGTGAACTGCCTGCCGAAGAGCGCCCCCGTGAAAAGCTGGTGGCGTGGGGCGCCGAACGCTTGACCGAGTACGAACTGCTGGCTATCCTCCTGCGCACTGGCACCCACAAGATGTCTGCCTTGCAGATGGCACAGCAGTTGCTTCGGCAGTTCAACGGTTTGCGCGGGGTGATGAACGCCAGCGTCCACGAGCTGGCGCAAGTGAAGGGCGTGGGGCTTGCCAAAGCAACCCAAATCGCCGCCGCGATGGAGCTCGGCAGGCGCGTGGCAATCAGTACCTTCCACGAACGCCCGCAAATCCGCTCGCCCGACGATGTGTTCCACCTGCTACAAATGAAGTTTATGGAAGAACGGCGTGAACACTTCGTGGCGGTGTTGCTCGATACCAAGAACCGCGTGCTGAGAATGGAGACCATCTCCATCGGCACGCTGGATAGCAGTCTGGTACACCCGCGCGAGGTGTATCGTATCGTGGTGCGCGAGGCTGCTGCCAGCTGGATTGCAGTGCATAATCACCCCAGTGGCGACCCTACGCCCAGCCCCGAAGACATCGCCATCACTCGGCGACTCAAAGACGCCGGGCAACTGCTGGGGATTGAACTGTTAGACCATCTCATCATTGGAGACGGCAACTATACCAGTTTGCGCTCCTTGGGGCACCTCTAAGGCACATTTTGTGCTATAATAGGGCTGGAAAGGAGCCTAACGATGATAAAGCGTCTCGGAGTGTTGGCAACGGCTTGGTTGATGCTGGTGCTGAGCGCGTCGGCACAAACAACCTTGATACAGTTCGTTAACGAGCAAGAAATCAACGACAGCACGGGTCTGGCTACCGATATCGGGGTTGTAGGCGTTTCAGGAAGCCAGCGAATTGTGAAAATCGTGCGTGGACTAATCAACCCTGATGGCGATGTGGACTGGTTCCGCGTCCAAGTCCCCTCCAACGGAACCTACACCGTGCGCGTGGATACTACCTTCGACTCGGTAGTGAGCATCCACAACGCCTCAGGCACGGTGATTGAGGAAAACGACGACGATGTGCCGAGCAATAACAATCTGGGCAATCGCGACACCTCGTTCACCAACGCCGATTCGGGGATCACACGCACGCTCAACGCAGGTACTTATCTGATACAAGTGCGTTCCATCGTACCTGCAGGCGATTTAGCGCGCTTTCGTTACACTTTGCGTATCTTCGACGGCTCGTCCTTCCGCGATAGCGACCCCTACGAGGCGTCGGGCACGAACAACACCTTTTCGACGGCGACCAACATCGCCAACCTCGCCGACGATTTCACCCTGATCGAAAACGCCTTCCTGACCTACCGCCAAGCCGACTTAGACCACTACCGAATCGAGATTGGCAACGGTAACCTGACCGTGCGCACAATAGGCGCCACCGACACGATTCTCACCGTCTACAACTCTGCCTTCTCGCCCCTCGCAACCAACGACGATGACCCCCACGACCCGTTCAATCCGTTCACCTCGCGCGTCTCCCTGACTAATCTGCCAGCGGGCATCTACTTCATTCGGGTGGAGGGCTTCGGCTACGCAGGCGGTCCTGCAGGGGGCTGGTACGATGTGCTGATTACCGACTACACCCCCGTGCGACGCAACCTCACAGGGCGCGTGGAGCTCAATCACAACGCCATCCAAACCGTGCCGTTCGAAATGAAGATTCTTCAGCCCGGCACAAATACTCTGCGTCAACAGCGCAATTTCAGCACCAACTCGGCGGGCAACTTCAACACCTACACCTCCATTATGTCAGGCACGGTGGACATCGCGGTGAAGGCGCCCACCAGCCTCGTGCGCAAAGTCCGAAATGTGTCGCTCAATACCGATGTATCGGGCTTGGTGTTCAGCCTCATCAACGGCGACCTGAATGGCGACAATGTGATTGACGACGCCGACCTGTTGGTGGTGCTGTTCAACTTCGGCTCCAACAACCCGAATGTCGACCTCAACGGCGACGGGGTTGTGGACGACGCCGACCTGTTGGTGGTGCTGTTCAACTTCGGGGCTTTCGGCGATTAATGCGACCGTTAGCACTCCAGTTCGGGGCGGGCAAGATAGGGCGAGGCTTCTTCGCCCAACTCTACACCCGCTCTGGGCTGGAGGTGTTGTTTGTGGAGGCGCGCACCGACCTCGTAGCAAGCCTCAACCACCACAAACTATGCTGGATTGAATGGACGGACGGCATGCGTGAGACCCTCGCTCCCCTCTCGGCAATCGCTCCCGATGACCTGCCCGCCCTGCAAAAGGCGTTTCAGCGCGCACAGGTGGCTTCAACCGCCGTGGGGGTCAACTTGCTCCCCCGCTTAGCAGAGCCGATTGTGGAGGGATTGCGAGCGCGCGTGCCAGCAGGTCTACCCCCCTTGGTGTTGTTGCTGGGCGAGAACGATGTGAACGCCGACCGCATCTTAGCCGAAGCGCTCGCCAAGACGGTCTCATCAGAGGAGGCTCATCTGCTCAACCACCTCAACTTGGTGCGCACGGTGATTGGGCGCCAAGTGGTGGCGGAACTGCCCGGCGACCCGCCTGGCGTGCGCGCCGACCGCTACAGCAAACTCCCGATCGACGCTGACGCGCTCAAATATCCCATCCCCCTGATAGAGGGGGTGTACGCCGTGCGCCCTTTTGAGGCGTATGTCCAGCGCAAGCTCTATGTGCATAACGGTCTGCACGCCCTACTTGCCTACTTGGGGGCGCAACGAGGCTACCAGACGATTCAGCAAGCGTTGAACGACCTCGAAATCCGCGCGCTGTACGAGCAAGGGGCGCAGGCGTTGGAGCGTGCCTTGCTCAAAGCCTATCCGTTCGACCCCACCGAGCACCACGAGACGGTGCGCGACATCCTCCAGCGGATTGAAGACCCCCATCTGAACGACCCGATTGTGCGGGTAGCCAGGGAGCCTTTGCGCAAACTGCGCCACGAAGACCGCTTAGTGGGTGCTTATCGCCTGTTGGTGGAACAGAACGAGGACGCCGAGCCGTTCAAGCGTGCCATCAGGTCTGCCCTCCATTACTATGACCCAAACGACCCCGAATCGGTGCAGTTGGCACAGTGGGTGGCACAAGAGGGCGAACAGAAGGTGCTGGAATCGTGGTGCCATATCGAGCCGTTCCCAGACCTTTTGGCTTAGGATGTAGACCCCCTCTCAGAGAGCCGATGGGAACACTTTCCCTGAGCTCAAAATTACGCCCACCCGCCCACACTCTTACGACCTTTTGTTGGCGCCCCCTCACTGTCATTCTGAGCGAAGCGAAGAATCTCAACAAAACCCCAAGCCCAGACCCTTCGCTGGCGCTCAGGGTGACAGGGTGGGGTATAAGTTGAACCAAGACTCGCCATTCGGTGCGATCGCCTGCGTCTCAAAGTAGGGGAGGATAATATCGAGCGCTCTGTACCACCTCTTGGGCATGCTTCTCAGTGCGGCGCTTCCTTACAGAAACCAGCGCCAACACCCCTATTGCTGTTCCTGAAGCAAGCACGCCCAGCAGAAAATGGGTGGGCATGTAACTCATCTGTACCTCGTGGGTACCGGGCGGGATGGGCACGGCGCGGAAGGCGTGGTTTGCCCGGACTAACGGAACTGGTTGCGCATCGACCCAAGCACGCCATCCCGGATAGTAGGTATCACTAAGCAGGAGCCAACTCACCTGTTGACTGGAGTTTAGCACGCGCAGGCGAAGCGAGTTGGCGCGGTACTCCTGCCATTCTATCTGGGCGTTTGACACGAATGTACCTGCGCCATATTTTTGCAGGGCGTCGGCTCCTTGCTCGGCATCCAGCAACACAACACCTTGTGCCCAAGCTTCGTCAAGCTGTTCGGGGGTGATTGCCTCGGCGAGTTCGGCACGCCCCAGATAAATCCCCCGCTGGTCGCCCTCAATCTTTTGCAAACCGTCGGAGGTGAGGGCGCGCTCCACCCGCAACCAACGCAGACGCTCGTTGAGCTGCTTGACGAACTGCATATTGCCATTTTCGGGGGGCGCGCTGTCAGTGCCGTTGACCCAGTCTAGCACCTGCTTCATCGGGCGGGGCAAGAGCGAGTCGTAGCCCCCGACCTCGTAGTATCGGTTGAGTACGCTGGTGTTCGACGGCATCACGGCGGGAGGCGGTTCATAGAGGCTCCAGCGCGTATTGAGAATAGCGATGCGCTCGCCGAGTTTGACCTCACCCCCTAACCCCCTCTCTGTGAACGCGCTGAGGTGCCCCACCACCTCACGCCCAGCATATAGCGGATAGCGATAACCCTGAGCGAACGGTTCCAGCACGGTCATCAGCCCCAACAACACGAGCGCTCCAGGAGCCGAGAGCAGTTTGCGCTGGAGAGCCACCCCAAGCAACGCCGAAACCGCCAATAGCGCCCCCACACGCGGGAACATCGCCCCGATCGCCTGAATGAGCGGTTCACGAGGCACTCCCCCAGGCAAAAGCGTGTACGCAATCAGCACCGCCAAAAGCCCGAAACCTATATAAGCCCCCAAACCGCGCCAGAAGACCTTGTGCACCTCTAGAAAGCGATTGAAACCGTAGCCAGCCAACACCGACAACCCGAAAGCGAACAAGCACAACACGCGCGCCGGCGAACCCGTGGCGCTAAAACCGGGCAAATAAAAGTAAAACAGCCTCAGCAGGGGTGTGCCCAACGCCAGCAACAACGACAGCCCCACAACCGACCACCAGAAAACGCTCCCACGCGCCCGTCCAAGGCTACTCAACGCCCAAAGTAGCCCCAGGATGCCTAAGCTCAGCGCTAATTCGGCGTAATGGACCGCTCCCCAGTACGAGCCGTTGCGCGGATGACCGTAGGCATCGGGAAACCAGAGCGCCACCAGATGGAACAACGGTAAGGCGTTGCGCACATAGGCTTGATAGCCCTCTTCGCTGGCAACGCTGGCGCGGTGGCTCCAGCCAGAGTACTCCAGCACGGGCAACAGCTGGGGCGAAGCTATCATCAACCCCAAGACCAAACCCCCCAGCACCAGCCCCAGAAACTGCACCCCTGTTCGCCAATCGGTCCGCAACTGGGGCGCGGCAAGCCGAAGCGCATAGAGCGCCGTGAGCAAAAAGCCGTAAAATGCAAACTGCAGATGCCCTGCCAGCACCATCATCGCCACAGGGAGCGCAAACAAAGCAAGCCGACGCCTGCCCCCCTCTGCCAGCGAATTCAGTCCGAGCAACACCCACCCGAACCAGCTCAGCGTGCTGGGCACCGAGGGCAGTTGAAGCCACGCCACGAAAAAAGTGCTGAACATCCACAGCGCCCCACCCATCCACGAAGCAGATCGGAAGAGCGTCGTGT
>OGCI01000635.1_pt1 | contig 36925 bp, 35 predicted proteins | sample 1570021 | NCBI WGS metagenome assembly OGCI01 (sample SAMN06264664, study PRJEB24512) | hot springs metagenome | isolation source: Hot spring water | place: South Africa: Tshipise | collected 2015-06-21 | reverse complement strand
CTATCACACCTGCGCGATCACCGCTGCCAACACCCTCCGCTGCTGGGGTCAGAACCAGTACGGACAGGCGGCGGCGCCGTCCGACCTGGGGGCGGTCAAAGCGGTGAGCGCGGGTGACTATCACACCTGCGCGATCACCGCTGCCGACACCCTCCGCTGCTGGGGATTGAATGGGACAGGTCAGGCGAACGTGCCAGCGAACTTAGGGACGGTCAGGACAGTGAGCGCGGGCTATCGTCACACCTGCGCCATCACCACGGATGACACCCTCCGCTGCTGGGGGGAGAACCAGTACGGACAGTTGACGGTGCCGTCCGACCTGGGGGCGGTCAAAGCGGTGAGCGCGGGCGCCAATTACACCTGTGCGATCACCATGGCCAACATCCTTCGCTGCTGGGGTCAGAACCAGTACGGACAGGCGAACGTGCCGTCCGACCTGGGGACAGTCAGGACGGTGAGCGCGGGCGCCAATTACACCTGTGCGATCACCACGGCCAACACCCTTCGCTGCTGGGGTCAGAACCAGTACGGACAGGCGGCGGCGCCGTCCGACTTGGGGACAGTCAGGACGGTGAGTGCGGGCGCCTATCACGCCTGCGCGATCACCGCTGCCAACACCCTCCGCTGCTGGGGGGAGAACTGGGATGGGCAGGCGGCGGCGCCGTCCGACCTGGGGGCGGTGGTGGCAGTGAGCGCAGGCGCCTATCACACCTGCGCGATCACCGCTGCCAACACCCTCCGCTGCTGGGGTCAGAACCAGTACGGACAGGCGGCGGCGCCGTCCGACCTGGGGGCGGTCAAAGCGGTGAGCGCGGGCGGGAGCCACACCTGCGCGATCACCACGGACGACACTCTCCGCTGCTGGGGGGAGAACCAGTACGGACAGGCGGCGGCGCCGTCCGACCTGGGAGCGGTGGTGGCGGTGAGCGCGGGCAGCGTTCACACCTGCGCGATCACCGCTGCCAACACCCTCCGCTGCTGGGGATCGAATGGGTCAGGTCAGGCGTACGTGCCAGCGAATTTGGGAGCGGTCAGGGCGGTGAGCGCGGGCGGGAGCCACACCTGCGCGATCACCACGGACGACACTCTCCGTTGCTGGGGGGCGAACAACTTTGGTCAGGCGGACGTGCCAGCGAATTTGGGAGCGATCAGGGCGGTGAGCGCGGGCGTGATCCACACCTGCGCGATCACCGCCGCCAACACCCTCCGCTGCTGGGGTCAGAACCAGTATGGTCAGGCGGCAGCGCCAGCAGACCTGGAAGCGGTCAGGGCGGTGAGTGTGGGCAATACACACACCTGCGCGATCACCGCTGCCGACACTCTCCGCTGCTGGGGGTGGAACGGGCAAGGTCAGACGGCAGTGCCACGCCACCCGCTGAGTGTCCTGCCGGTGGTTCAGGCGATCACCCGCCTCGATGCCAATCCCACCGGCGCGGCCGGCGTGGCGTTCCGGGTGGCCTTCTCGCAACCGGTGATTGAAGTGGACGCGGCAGATTTCGCTCTTACCACGAGCGGTGGGATCAGCGGCGCGCAGGTCGTGGCAGTCAACGGCGGGCCGAGCGACTACACGGTGACGGTGGCGACCGGGAGCGGCAACGGTACGCTGCGCCTCGATGTTCGCGCCGGCACGGGCATATACAACGCGGCGCGCAACCCGTTGTACGGCGGCTTCGCAGGCGGCGAGGCGTATACGATAGACCGTTCGTTAGTAACACCCACGGCAACACCCACGGCGACGGCCACGCCCACGGCCACGCCCACCGCGACGCCCACGGCCACGCCCACCGCGACGCCCACGGCGACGGCCACGCCCACGGCCACGCCCACCGCGACGCCCACGGCCACGCCCACCGCGACGCCCACGGCGACGGCCACGCCCACGGCCACGCCCACCGCGACGCCCACGGCGACACCCACAGCGACATTCACGGCGATGCCCACGGTAACACTCACGGAAACACCCACGGCGACATCCACGGAGACGCTCACGGAAACAGTGACGCCTACGGTGACGCCCACGGCGACATCCACGGCTACGCCCACGGAGACATCCACGGCGATAGCGACGCCCACGGCGACACCCCCGGTAACGCCCACAGCGACAGCGACCCTCCCGAGCGGGAGCCAGGTCTACGTGCCGCTGGTAATGCGGTAATACCATTTTTAGATTTTGGATTGTGGATTGCCACGCTGGGCAGCACAACGCCTGAAATCACTTCAGGCAATGCGGCATCATCAACGGTAATTGGTATTGCGTCCTCAGGTGACAGGCAGCGCCTTCCGCCTGCCTGCGCCGGCTCCCGCCCCGCTTCGAGGCGAGTTTGCGGCGTCTGTGCTCCTTGACATGCGCTCTCGTCCGAAAATAGAATAGCCATCAGCAACGCGCTGCTGCCGGCGCAGCGGCTGTCTGCCACCACGGAGGAACCGAACCGTCGCCGGCCCCCGTCGCGCGCGGGGGCCGGCGACGCGCCAGGACGCCGGATCATCGCCCCGGCAGGCGTTCCGCGGCGACCTGAGCGTTGCGCAGCTTCGAGACGACGGAATTGGCATCGACGCAGGAGAGGTTAATGCACATATCATCATCAGCGCCGTGGTTGCAGGGTGTGTACCGACACGGCGGGTGGCTGATCGCCGCCATCACGCTCGTCCTGGTCGGGGTCGTTGCCGGGTGGGGCCGGGCGCCAGCGCCGGCAGCCGAGGCCCCCGCGGCGCAGGCGGCGCTCGCGCAGTGGCGCGCTGCGGAACGCGCGCCGGTCGTGTCGCCGGATACGACGGCGCAGGCGGCGCTCGAGCGCTGGCAGGCGCAGGGGCCCGCCGCGCTGGCGATTGAGAACGTGGGGCAGTTCGATGCGCGCGCGCGCTTCGTGCTGCGCGGGGTGCAGGGCGGGCAACTCTGGTTCGCCGACGATGGAAGCGTCTGGTTTGACACGGTGAGGACGACAGAGACGGGCGAGCGGCAACGCCACACGGCGCGGCTGCGCTTCGGGGCGGGCCCCCGTACGGGGGCGGGCGGCGCAGTGGAGATTGTGGGCGAGGAGCGGCTGCCGACGCGGGTGAACTACTTCATCGGCGACGACCCGGCCCAATGGCGGACCGAGGCGCCGGTGTACGCGCGGGTGCGAGTGCGCGGGCTGCTGGCCGAGGCGGACCTGGTGGCGGACGGGCGCGGGTTGCGCTGGGAGGGGCGCGACGGCTCGACTGAGCTCGCCGAAGTCGGAGCGTCGGTCGCAGGGGGTGCGCCGCTGGACGTGGAAGGGGCGCGGCTGCTGACGCGCGCCGACGGGACGCTGGCGCTGGAGCTGGCGGGACAGGAACTGCCGTTGCCGCTGCAGGCGGCGGGGACGCCGACGGAGGGGGGAGCGAAGGCGCTGGCGCGTCCGCTGCTGCAGACGCCGTTGGCGACGGCGGCGCTGGCGTACGCCTCCTTCCTGGGCGGGAGCGGTGATGACCGTGGCCGCGATATTGCGGGCGGCGACGGGGGGGTAGTGTATCTGACGGGGCGAACCGAGAGCAACGACTTCCCGACGCTGAATGCGTATGATCTGTCGCACAACGGCGACGCTGACGTCTTCGTGGTGCAACTGGACACCACGGTGAGCGGCGCGGCAGGGTTGCTGTACGCCACCTACCTTGGGGGGAGCGATGGTGACTATGGCGACGCCATCGCGCGCGGCGACGGCGGAGTGGTCTATCTGACGGGACGTACCTTCAGCGCCAACTTCCCGACGACGAATGCCTACGATCAAGCGTATGGAGGCGGCGGCGATGCCTTCGTGGTGCAACTGGACACCACGGTGAGCGGGCCGGCGGGCCTATCCTATAGCACCTACCTGGGAGTGAACGGTCTTGAGGCTGGCAACGGCATCGCGCACGGCGGCGACGGGGTGGTCTATCTGACGGGGGTGACCGGGGGCGGCTTCCCGACGACGCTGAATGCCTACGATCAAACGTATAACGGCGGCTCGTTTGACGCCTTCGTGGTGAAACTGGACACGGGTGTGAGCGGCGCGGCGGGACTGCAGTACGCCACCTACCTGGGCGGGAGCAGTAGTGACGGTGGCAGCGCCATCGCGCGCGGCGGCGGGGGGGTAGTCTATCTGACGGGACATACCTTTAGCGCCAACTTCCCGACGATGCTGACAGCGTACGACACGTCGTTGAACGGCGGCGACGCCTTTGTGGTGAAACTGGATATGGGTGTGAGCGGCGCAAATGGGCTGTCCTACAGCACCTACCTGGGGGGGAGCGGTAATGACTTCGGCTACGCCATCGCGCACGGCGGCGAGGGGGTGGTCTATCTGACGGGGGAGACCACCAGCAGCAACTTCCCGACGACGCCAAATGCACTCAGTGGGACGTATGGCGGCGGCATTGCTGACGCCTTCGTTGCGAGACTGGACACAGCGGCAAACGGGTCAGCGGGACTGGCGTATGCCTCCTACCTGGGCGGGAGCGGTGAAGACATCGGCTACGGTATCGCGCGCGGCGACGGCGGGGTGGTCTATCTGACGGGGGCTACCTCGAGCGCCAACTTCCCGACGACGGCGACGGCGCTCGATGAGACGCTCAGCGGCCCTGGCGACGCCTTCGTCGTGCGGCTGGCGCTGGCGCCAGGGGCATTCGGCAAGAGTGCGCCGGCAAGCGGGACGACGGCGGCGCTGCTCACGCCGACGCTGAGCTGGAACGCGGCGAGCGGCGCGGCGGAGTATCGCTACTGCATCGCCACGAGCCCTGGGTGCACGCCGAACATCCCGGTTACGGGCACGAGCGTCACGCTGACTGCGCCGCTCAGCGCCGAAACGATGTACTACTGGCAGGTGCGGGCGTGCGGCGATAGCGCCTGCGCAGCCTTCTCCGACGCCGACGGCGGGACGTACTGGAGGTTCCGGACGGTCACACAGGTGTACCTGCCGCTGATCACGAAGTAGGACATAACCCGCAACAACAGGTGCAGCGCCCCCCTCCCAGGAAACAACCCGCCAGCGGGGAGGGTTTGGGAGGGCTACGCCCTCCCAAGAATAATTATTTTCATTCTGGCGTTGTGCGGCGCAGCCGCGCGGAGGACTGAAGTGAAAATAGCCCCCGCGCGGGAGGGTTTGGGCGCAGGGGCGCGGTCTGCCACTCCGACCGCGGAGCGCACCTTCCCCTGGCTGACCCGGCGCCGCCGTTTGAGCAAGCGCGACGAGGCGCTTCCGGCCAGCAGCGAGGCTATGACCCACTTAAGGCTCCACCAGCTTGTCGCATGACCCTTTTCAGACAGATTATGAGGAGTGAACCGCAATGCGATCCCTGCTCTACGTATCGCTGATCATCTTTCTGGTGCTGGTCAGCAGTTTCGCAACCCCTGTCGCGAAGGCTCAATCAGGCCCCGGCCCGACAATCGGTCAGATTCAGAGCGATCCTGGCGCTTTTCTCGGTCGGGTTGTCACCATCCGCGGCACAACCGGCATGTATATTGATAGAAACGAATTTCTGCTCGATGATGGCACCGGTCAAATCGTGGTAGATCCCGGTCCGCCCTGGTTCCGCCAGATTACGATTGCATCAGGAACACCAGTGGTCGTAACTGGTCGGATCGACCGGATGCGTAGCGGCGGCATTGATCTCGACGCTTGCCGGATCGAAACTCCTGACACTACCATCCAGATCCGTGACTGTTCTTTTAGCGGCCCGCCTCCGTGGGCTGGCGGACCAGAGCGGCGCGGGAGACGATAATAACTGTCCTCTGCAGAAAATCACGCAGAGAGTCGGTCTGGCGCGAGAGAATTTTATCGGTAATACCAATTGGAATTGAACAGGCCGCATTCGCACGCTCACCAGCGCGCATTGCAACGCCATTGCGGCAATCTGCAATCCGAAATCTGCAATCTGAAGCGGAGAGGAGCGTCGCTGTCCGTCTTTCCGTCCAGCCCGGCGCGAGTTTTGCCAGCAGGCGCGCCCGCGTCATCCGCCCGTCGGCGCGGGAGGGAAGGTAAAATTTGGCGGCAAGCACAGCAGGCATGGCGCGGCTGAATCCGCCGGTTACCCCGCAGCTTGCCCCAAATAGAATACATAACCATACCAGGCCGAATACTGGCGGTACACCTCGATTTCAGCGCATGCCAAATCCAGCGCGGCCTGAGCTTCGGGGTGATCGCAGTACACCTGGCGCAACATTTCAATGCGGGCAGCCATCGGGTGATAATAGTTGTCCCACCAGTCACTCTCGGGCAGGGTGAAATGACCCGGGGAACGGTAGCCCGCCGCAGTCAGGCGCTTCAGGTTTTCTTCGATCGTTGCCATATCAGGGTAGGCTTCGCCCCAAAATTTGCGCGCCGCTTCGGGCGGGTCCGGTTTGAGCCAGGAGACTTCAGTCACGGCGACAAGACCGCCCGGTTTGAGCAACCTGCGCCATTCGCGCAGTCCGCGCTCGAAGCCGATGATGTAAATGGCCCCCTCTAACCAGATCAGGTCGAAAGGCCTGTCGAAGTCCAGGTTGAACATCGAAGCCTGGAGCGGATGAATACGGTCGGCTACCCCGGCCTGGGCGGCGCGATGGACGAGATCATCCAGAAAAGGCGGATGCGTATCTACAGCGATAATGTCACTGCTTGTGGCGCGCGCCAGGGCAACTGTCTGCGCGCCGGGTCCGCAGCCAATATCGAGGATGCGCGCAGAAGCAGGCAGTCTGGGAAGCATCGAAAGCGCCCGCGGGGTGGAAGAGTCGCTGCCGGGGGCTTCGCGCGGCAGGTCACAGTGAACCTGCCAGAAGATTTCGCGGTTGAGGATCTCGGTCATGAGATACGCTGTATGTCTTATGGAAATTGAATGGGTTCGCCGACCTTGAGCGTGGAATAGGCATCGGGGAAGGCGCGCTCGAAGGCGGATAAGGCTTCAGGGCTGCTGTCATGCGGCGAGAGGGCAACCAACCCCGGCTGGCGGGATTGCAAAAACGCAATCTGCGGCTGGAGTTCATCCACTGCGGCGTTCTGGTAGTGCAAGCCGCCGACCACACCAACGACTGGCGCATTGTACAAAGATTCGGCGCGTGTCACGAGCCGTTCCAGGCCAGGATGCCCGCAGCCGGTTATCAGGACCAATCCATGCCCGGCGACATGCACAACGAGGGCCTGCTCCCCGCCTCTGGGCGCAAACAGCGACATGGGCCAGGCTTCCAGGTAGGAGATAACGCCGGTGGTAGCAACATCGGGCGCGGGCAGGGTTGGGATGGTGGCGTGAACCGCGCCTTTGAAGGTTGTGACATGCGGGACAAAAAGCAGCCGCTCGCCCAAGCCGCCGGGCAGGGCGCCGAACGAAATCGTGCGTTCGCGCCAGGCGCTCAATCCGCCAATGTGGTCGGGGTGGGGATGGGAGATCACCACTTGATCCACTTCATCCCAGGCGATACCCAGAGCTTGCGTGTTCTGCGCAAAGGGCGCAACCGTCTGGTTTTCGGGATTATCGCCGACATCCAGCAGGATAGTCGCCGAATCGGTGCGAATCAGGTACGAAACTCCGTGTCCGCTGATGAGGTCCGGGCTGACGCTGGCAGCTTCGTACAGCGGGAGAATTTCCAGCCGGGAGGTGGTCGCCAGGGCGGGCGGCTGGGCGTCGAAATTTTCCCATTCCGAGGCCGCTTCCTGACCGGCTTGCCAGCCGCGCAAGTCAAACAGGGCGGCGAGAAGCAGGGGGATAAAGAGCAGCATTGCGAGAACGATTTTCAGTTTGTTCATTTTCAGTTTCCTTTATGTTGAGGACGCAGCGGCGACCAATCCGCTTTCCAGAGCAGGATTGCGCCAAAAATCAGGGTAACGGACATTTGCCAAATGTTGACCAGCGGGCCGAAGCCAATACCCCGCTCGAGAGCGTCACGGACTTCGTCGTAAGCCGAGTGATACACGCTGGCAACCGCCAGGCTTTGGGAGGCCATCCAAACATAGGCGAACAGGACGGCGTTCATCATCGCCGGGAACAGGCTGATGAGCATGGTCACGACGACCGATAGCCAGAGGTTGGCCTGCGCGCCTTCTACCTGCAAGCCGATTTTGACCAGGGCGGGAATGTGCCAGGCCCACCAGATAAAAGCGTGGATGAGCAGGGCTTTGCGCAGGCTGAACTTCTGCGCCAGGCGCGGCAGCATGTAAGCGCGCCAGCCGAACTCCTCACCGAACCCGGCAGGGATGGTCAGGATAAAGCTGGTCAGAAAGCTGCCCAGGATGGCCCCGGCCGAGATGCCTGCCGGCAGGCTGTGCAGGTCCAAGACGGCCTCGAGCAGAACGGGCGCGCCGAAGATAAACAGCGCCAGGCCAAAAACCGCCAGGTAGTGTTTCGGTTTGCCCCAGCACCAGCCCATGTTCTTGAACCCATCGCGGAAGATCCAGCGCCCGGCGATGAAGGTGCCAACCGTGACCATGACCATCGAAAGCGAACTGAGCAGGTAGCCGCTGGTAGGGTCGTTGCCCCACAAGGCATAGGCGATCTGCGGTGGCCACGAAAGGGCAAACACAATCAGCAGGTAGAGGCCGAGCGAAAACGGTCGCCGGGTTTGTATGTGGGCAGCAGAAGCAGTTTGCAGGGTGGTTGTCATGATGTTCTCCTGTTTGGGTCAACCCTTCGGATCTCGAGACCCGAAGGGTTGGGCATGGCTTCTGTTTCACCGATAGGTTGCCGGCAGGACGGTGTCCACCATCAGGCGGTGGAACTTGTCGGCCTCCTGCCAGATCATACCGTGGCCGGAGTCCTCGAAGTAGACGAGCTGCTTGGCCGGGGCCTCCAACAGGTTGAAGTATTCCTCTGGAATCGGCGACGGGTTGTTCATGTCGTGCCGCCCCAGCACAATGTACACCGGCAGGTCGAGGCGGGCGGCGTCCACGCGGAAATCCATCTCCTGCAATTGGGGATAGACGACGTTGAAGGTGTTCATCAGCCCAAGCAGGTAATAGAGACGGTCGAGCCAGCCGTATTCGGGTTGCTTGAGCATCAACAGGATGGCGTCGCCTTCGCGGCGGTAGGTCTCGTCCTGGATGTTTGGCATTTCAAATATCTGATATTCCCGTCCAAACAGGGTGGCATACGGCTGAATGGGGCTCTTGCCAAAATAGGGGGGAGGTCCCTGGGCTTCGAGCGTCTTGACGAAGTCCGCGTCGCCGGTCTGGCGGGAATGTTCCAGTACCAGGTCGTAAATCATCCGGTCGGTTTCCTGCACGTCCACCATCTGCGCTGTGCCGATGTAGGCGTGGAACAGGTCGGGGCGTTCCTGAGCCGCCAGCAAGCCGATAATCGTACCCCAGGAGTGGCCCACCAGGTAGATTTTCTGCTCGTCGAAGCGCGCGCGCAGGATGCCGGTCAATTCGATGATGTCCGCAACATACTGGCCAACGGTCAGGTCGGCTTTGGGATTGATGGAAGGGTACGATTTGCCGCAGCCGCGCTGCTCCCAGATGACAACGACAAAGTGTTTTTCCAGCTCCGCGTTGAAGCGCAAGACGCGCGCGGCTTCGCTGGCGCCGGGCCCGCCGGAAAGGAAGAGCAGCACCGGCTTATTCACGTCATACCCGCGAATGATCAGCCACTGGTCCACGCCGCCCAGTTTGACTTTTTCGAGCGAGGCAATGCTGCCGGGCAGGGGCTTTCCGTCCGCGCCGAGGATGGCGGGCGTGTGGGCCGTGACTTGCGAGACGAGGACGACCGCAGCCAGCAGGGCCACAAGGGTGAGCAGGACAATCAAGGCAATCATGAGACCTCGGGATTTCTTCGATTTGATTGGTGATGTGTTCATCGCGCCGCTCCTTCCCAAGCGTCCTGTACCGGCGCCGGGTCGCGCTGGACAGCAATTAGCTCAAGCCCCAGGTCGCGCACCCGGCTGAGAATGGCGTGCAGCGCCGCCTGATCCAGCGCCGCGGCGGCGATGATCGTGTCGCCGTCAGCGGTGTACGTGAGGGTCAGCCCGGCGAACTGGCGGAACCAGCGCTCATCGAGGCAGCCCCGCAGGTGGATACGGTATTCGTACGTGCTCATGTCTCACCTCCTGGCGTCCAGCTTAACGCGGCGAACCGCGGTCTGTCGCCTATCGAAGGGTAGGTTGCGGGATAGGTTGTGAGATAGGGGAAGGTGCGGGAGGGGGAACTACAGCAGCCCCAGCTCGCGCGCCCGCGCGATCGCCTGGCTGCGGCTAGTCACGCCCAGTTTCTGGAGGACGTTGTGCACGTGCCACTTGGCCGTGCCCACGGTGATGACCAGGCGGTCGGCGATAGCCTGGTTGCTGTGACCGGCGGCGATCAGGCGCAGGATCTCCAGTTCGCGCGCGCTGAGCAGCTCGACCGGCGCGGCTGCGGCTGGCGATGGGCTTGCCACAGGGGAGGGTCCAGCGCCGGGGGCGGGAGACGCTGCTGGCGCCTGGCGCGCCAGCAGCTCATCCACAAAGGCGGTCGCGGCGTCGCGAACGAGGGGCAACAGCGCCAGGGCGGCTTCCCCGGCGTCGAGGAAGGCGCGACGATAACCTTCAGCCGCGGCCAGGGACAACGCCTCACGCAGCGCGGCCAGCGCGGCCCGCCGATCGCCCAGATCCTCGGCCGCGACCGCCTGCCAGATGCGGATCTGCGTCAGCCGGCCGAAATGCCCGACCGCAGCCACATCGCGGCTCAGCTCAGCCAGCGCGGCGGCTGCCTGGCCCGGCTGGCCACGGGCCAGCCACACTCGCGCCTCCAGCAGGCGCATTCGTTCCAGATCAGACCGGCTGCCGCCGAATGAGGTGTAGTCGCGACGGGCCAGGTGGCGTTCTACGGCGGATGGGTCGCCGGCTCGTAGCCGCAGCGCGGCGTCGTGCAGCTCCAGGCGTTCGGCCACAACCTTCACCCCGGCCGCCTCGGCCTCGCGGCGCGCCTCGGCCAGCAATGCGTGCGCCGCCTCCTGGTCGCCGCGCGCGAAAAGGATCAACGCCAGCGTCATCTCCGCGTCGCCACCAAGTATGGCGCGCGAGAAGAGCCGCCGGCAAAGCTCCAGCCCTGTGCGCGCATACGTCTCGGCCCGGGACAGGTCATCCCGCGCGTAGGCCAGCACAGCCAGCGGCACGTAGAGGATCCCCAACACGGGCAACGGCCGGCCCCGGCGGTCCACGTAGCGGGCCAGCGCCTCCTGCGCCAGCGCCTCGGCTTCCCGGAAGCGACCCTCGTCCAGCAGATTGAAGCACAGGTTGGTCAGCGCGCCCAGCGCCGCAAAGGACTGGCCGGTCGCAGCCGCCAGCTCATAGGCCTGGCGGAAGCTGGCGTCGGCGCCGGCTGCGTTCCCCTCGATATTCTGCGCCAGTCCCAGGGCGATCAGCGCCACGGCGCGGTAGAACGGGTCGTCGTCAGGGGTGAGGGCAACCGCCTGCTGCGCCAGCGGCGCCAGGTCGGCCCGTCCCATGGCCGAGGCCAGCCACGCCGCGACGGTCAGGCTGCGACCGTCCCGCTTCCCTTCAATCCGGCTAGCCGTCACATCGGCCAGGGCGTCAGCCCAGCGGCCCGCCTCCTCGAGCTGGCCGGTGAGCAAAGCGGTCAGCGCCCGATGGGCCATCAGCGTCTCGTCGGCCCGCAGCACGACTTCGGGCAGCGCCGCCAGCCAGGCGGAGAGGGTTATCAGCTCGCCGCCGCGCAGCAGGTCGGCCGCTGCCGCCGCGATCTGCGCTGCCGCCAGTTGCCAGTCTTCGGCTGCCAGCGCGTGGACCGCCGCCTCACGCGGGAAGCCGTTGGCGGCAAACCACGCAGCCGCCCGACGATGCTGCTCGCGCTCCTCGTCCCGGCGCAGCTCGGCACGCAGGAAATCGGCAAACAGGCGGTGGTAGCGGTACCAGCGCCGCTCGCCGTCCAGCGGGATGACGAACAGGCTGGCGCGGTCGAGGTGTTCGAGGAGGGACTGCGACCTCACCCCACTCCCTCCAACCCTCTCTCCCTTCTCCTCGCAGGAGAGGGGAGAGGAGGCGACAGGGGTGAGGGGTGAGATCACCGCATCGCACAGCGGGCCGCACAACCGGTCGAGCGCCGCAGTGCCGTGCAGGAAGGCGCGCACCTCGGCAGGCTGACGGCTCAACACCTCTTCCAGCAGATAATCCACAACATAGCGATGGCTGCCGCTGAAATCGGCGATCAGCTCGGCCGCGGCCGTGTCGTCCAGGCCGCTGAGGGCGAGGGCCGCCAGTTGCAGGCCGGCGATCCAGCCCTCGGTGCGGCCAGCCAGCGCCTCGACCGCGGCGGGCGTCAGCGCCAGGCCGACGGTGTCGTTGAAAAAGGACACCGCCTCGGCCGTGGTGAAGCGCAGGTCATCGGCGCGGATTTCGGTCAACTGGCCGCGAGCGCGCAGGCGGGCCAGCGCCAGGGGCGGGTCCTCGCGGGTCAGCAGGAGCAAGCAGCAGGTAGGGGGCATATGGTCGAGAAGAAACTGCACAGCCACGTGGACCGCCGGGCTGGCGATGTACTGATAGTCATCCAGCACGATCAGCAGCGCCTCGGCCAACTCATCCAGCTCGTTGATCAGCGCGGCCATCGGCTCCCGAACCCAACCGGCGGCCGTCTGCGCCGTGGGCGCCGCGATGACAGCCAGCGCAGCCTGACCGATCCCCGGCTCGACCGTTTGCAGCGCGGCGACGAGCTGGGCACAGAAGCGGGCCGGGTCAGCATCGTGCTCATCCAGCGACAACCAGGCCACGCGCGCCACAGCTCGAGCCGCCAGCCAGTGAGTGACCAGCGTCGTCTTGCCGAACCCCGCTGGCGCGCAGACCAGGATCAGCCGGCCGTGGCGACCCTGATCCAGCCGCTCGAAGAGCCGCGGCCGCGCCACCGCGCCCGCGCGTGGACGGGGAATATGCAGTCTGGTGCGCAGCAGTGATGCAGGCATTGGCCAGCCATCGGTTTCGTGGTTACGTTGCGGCTACTATACCGCAACTGGAGCCACACCATCAAAATCCGGGCAGGAAGCACGCCGCATCCTGTAGCCAGAGAAACGCGATGGGAGTCATTTCCACACGCGTTCCGCGGCCTCCAGGTCGTGCCCGTCACCACCGAAATCGGGATACGGATCAGACCAAGGCCGGGGGGGGCAGACACTCGCCGGTGATCAGCGGTAGCCAGGCCGATGGCCTCTCCACAGTCACCGAGGTTGTTGCAAGGGACGTCATGGATCTCGGCCGGATAACCTCCCAGGAACCAACCCGCCAGCGGGGAGGGTTTGGGAGGGCTGCGCCCTCCCAAGCAAAACTCATTTTCATCTTGTCGTTGTGCGCCCTGCGCATGACCGTCTAACGTATCATTAACATCTACGTTAGCGACCATGGCGACCGGTGCGTCCGCTTCCTCGGAGACAGGCTCCTGCCGGGTGATGATCTGGATCCAGGCCGAGGCGGTGTAGTAGCCTGTGCCCTTGTAGGCTTGTACATAGGCGCGCATCGTCGGGTAACCGAGGCACATGTTCACGTCGAAGCCACAGCCGGCGAGCAAATCGAAGCTGGATGCGGTGAGGCTCTGATTGGGCGCGTAGTTCACTGCCAGAATGGCCGGCTTTCCATTCAAGTTGAAAAGTATCCCCGTGATCGTCAGCGGAAGCTCCTCAACAGGTGGTGTAAGCTGTCTGCATTGAATTTGCTCCGCTATCGCCTGATCCTGCGCCATGCCGAACGCTACGTTCGTTGATGCGGAGCACGACCGGCCGGTTGTGAATATCCTCGAATGCATAATGCGCCTGCACGCCGCAAGCATTCACGTCGTAGGCCGCCCCCGGCATTTCCCGCGCCTTCTATGCCGAACTGGATTATTATCGCCAACCTGGCCATCGGAACCGGTTACTGGGCTTACCGGTGATGGTGGCGCTCGTGCTTGCGCTCATCTGGCGCCGGATTCCCGGCGTGTGCACGCTCCAGTGGATGCTCGCCCGCGAGCGGATCCTCTGGACGCAGTGCACGTAGGTGAGTCAGCCCGCCTTATCCGAGCGCTTTTTGACCTTCCCCGCAGCGCTCTTTGAGCGCGTCCGCTACCGGGTGCTGGTCCATTTGCCCGCGCGCCAGGCCGCGCGCACCCGCCTATTCCGTGCCGAGGTGCGCGCCTGAGCAGCGCGCATTGGCGTCGAACCGCGCGAGATTCACATCCGACCGATGAAGCGCAAATGGGCCAGTTGCACCTCGCACGGGCGTCTGACCTTCAACACCGGCCTGTTGCGTCAACCTGCTCGCAAGCGTGCCGAGGTCATCGTCTATGAACTGCTGCATCTCAGGGCGCCCAATCACGGCCCGGCGGTTCGTGCCGTGTGGCGGGTGACCATTCCGGCGAGGGCGGGCAGGTTTTGTTCGGCGCGCCATTGTTCGAGCAGGGGACGCAGGTTCGTGGGCATTAGACGCCTGCAAAGGCGGGGTGATAGCGCACAACGCCGCACCTGCCACGCAGCGCGCCAGGGGTGAGTTCTGCCACCATAAAAACCTCGGCGGGAACGTCAATTTTCCAGCGAATGCCGAAGGGCTGGCTGGGTTGGAAACCAAAGCGGGGATAGTATTCGGGATGTCCCAGCACGATGACGACGTCATGCCCAAGCGTTTTCAGTTGCCCCAGCCCAGCGCGAATTAAGGCGGAGCCGACGCCTTGTTTCTGAAATTCTGGCAAGACTGCCATGGGTCCCAGCCCAACCGCCTGCCATTCGGCGTCGTCATCGCTAATGGTGACAGGCGAGAACAGGATGTGTCCGATGATGCGCCTATCCTGTTCGGCAACCAGCGACAGGACGATCGCGTTGGCATCCCGCAGTTGGTTCACCAGCCGGGCTTCGTTTTCGCGCCCAAACGCCAGACGGTTGACCTGGTCAATGGCGGGGATGTCTGAAGGGGTTTCGGGGTGGATGATTGTTTTTTTCACGGCAGTGTTCCTTGAATCATGTGCTTGGGGCACGACCGGATGACTACAATTGTTTCATCGCAACGGCGCTGACCGCGCCCACCCACACCAGCAGCATGGGCAGGGAAGCGAACAGGACGGCGGTGAGCAGGGGGTTGGCAAAGGCGAAACTGAGTCCGCCGAGGAGGAGGGCGAGGGCGAGCAGGATGCCAAGCCAGTTAACCCAGGTGGGGATAAGGCGGGTGCGCACCCCAAGAATGGATGTGGAAATGCTCAGCAGCGCCAGCGCCATCAGTTTGAAGGTGTCCATCTGATTCACCAGCGCCAGCAACGTGCGGAAGGGAGTCTCCGCCGAGCTAAGCAGGGTAGGGTTGATCAGAGTTTGCTGCGCGCCAGCCTGCGCGAGTGAAATTGTGCCTGCGGCAATCCCCGCACCCAGGACCACGCGAGCAAAAGGCTTTTCGTCTGCGGATTGGAACAGGACGGCAGACGCTACCGCAAAGAGCAGGATGGCTATACCCGCCACACCGTCAATCAGGTAAACCTGTATCAGACGGGGCAGTTGATGGGCGAGAAGCGCCTGCTGAAGTTCCGCATTGGACATGGACGGGGAGAGCGCTCCTGCGGGGATGAGCAGCCCAATTACCCATACCGCCACATAGAGAAAACCGAAAAACGCGAGCCAATTTTTGGTGTGCATTACTGCCTCCAGAGAACCATCAACATTTTGTTGAGGATATAGATACTGCCGAAGCCGGCCGCCAGACCGGCGTTACCTGTGCTGTAGAGCGCCCAGCACGCCAGGGCAAAGATGACGAGTTCGAGCAGGAGCAGCCAGGGTTCGTGCAAGCGCCCGGGTGATTTCGGCGCGAGGAAAGTCCCCCAGGTGACGGCAAACAAGATGGGCGCGCCCAGGCCAGACAAGAACTTCATGAATGTGTTGCTGCCTGTCTGAAAGCCCCAGTAGCTAAAGATGGCGAGGATGCAGAGTTCAAGCAGAAAGCGCACGCCGAGGTTGAGTAATTTGAGGAATGCCATGATTTTCTCCTTGTTATTGACCTTCATTATTGTTCATCTTCGCTTCCACAGACCGGATGTGCAAATTCAAGTTGTGGATGCGGAACAGGATGCCCAGCAAGGCAGATTGGTCGGGCAGTTCGCCGTGCAGGCAGGTGCTGCCGTCCGCTTCGTCGGTGAGGGAAAGTTCGGGGAACCAGGCGGCAAGTTCGGGGTCTAGTTTGCCACGCAGGCGGATACGGTAAAGGATGGAGAAGCATTCTGTCGTCATGTCCCGCATAGTACGCGAATGAGGCGCGTTTCTCGTACCCCCATGGGGGTATTTCGCGGGGGTGGATGGGAGTTTGGCAAAGTACCTCCATTGAGAGATGGAAGCGTGGGCGATTCTCCGTATAGTTGTCGGCAAGGAGAATAAACCATGAAAAAACAACTGTCAGTCTTGCTCGTATTCGTACTTGCGCTCTCAGCCTGTGGTTTCGCTCTGCCTGGCACGGTGACCGGCTCGGGAAAGATGGTCACCCAAACGTTCAACGTGCGCGACTTCGACCAGATTCGCCTTGGCACGTCGGGCGTGATGTACATCGAACAGGGCGACGATTTTAGCCTGACCGTCGAAGCCGATGACAACATCCTGCCGATTTTGAAGGTGGAGGTGGAACAGGGCGTGCTGACCATCCGCACCAGCCCTGAGGTGAGCGCGCTTCAGTTTGAGACGATTATCTATCGCCTGACCCTGCCCGCATTGCGCGCCATTGACCTTTCTGGCTCGGCGGACATTCGCGTGGAGGATTTCACCGCCGACTCGCTGAACATCAACATCAACGGTTCGGGCGATGTGACCTTCGTCAACCTGGAGGCGGATGCGCTCTCCGTCCGCATCAGCGGGTCGGGGTGGATGGATATGGCGGGCGAAACCCAGGCGCTGACCGTGACCGTCTCTGGTTCGGGCGACCTGCTGGCGGAACGACTCAAGGCGTCTGATGTGGAAGTGGCGGTGAATGGCAGCGGCGATGCCACAGTCTGGGCGGTGGACAGGCTGGATGTGTCCATCAGCGGCAGCGGTAATGTGAAGTATCGCGGCTCGCCCAAACTGACCGAAAAAATCAGCGGCGGCGGCGACCTGTCGAGGTTGAGCGATTAGCAAACAATTGACGGTCACCTTCGGGTGGCCGTCAGTTGATTAATCCCAATTCGCGCGCCATGCTTGCCGCTTTCACGCGGTCATCCACGTTCAACTTGGCGTAAATGTGTTTGACGTGCGTCTTGACCGTGCCCACCGAAAGGAAAAGTTTCTCGGCAATTTCGGGGTTGGACATCCCTTCGGCAATCAACGCCAGCACATCCAATTCGCGTTCGGTCAACGGCTCAATCAGGGAAGACTGGTCAAGCGCGGCAGGTTTCTCAAACGCATTCAAAAGTTTCGTGATGTACGTCCGCAGCGTCTCATCCTGCGTTGTTTTCTGCGCCTGCGCCAACAGGTTTTTCATCACATCCCCTTCGTCCACAAAAACGCGCACATAGCCGCCCGCCGCGCCGATTTGCAATGCCCGCGTCAACGCCTGCATGGATTCGGACAAACGCCCCGCTTCTCTTTCAAGGATGGCGCGCACGATGTCAATCTCCATCTCATATTCAACGTAGCCCGCTTCGCGCCCTAGCCGAGCCTGCTCCTCCAAAAGACGCCGGGTCTCATCCCAAGCCTTGTGCCGTACCAAATAGTGCGCATACAGCAGCGTTGCCAGCCGATACGGGAAGAACAGCGGCTGCCGCGGCGGACGATACGTTTGCGCCCAGGCATCAAACGCCGCCCAATCGCCGAGCCGGTACATCAACTCCGCGCGAACGGATTGCGCCCAATCTATGGCGTTGGTCATGCCGCCGCGGTTTGCCAGTTCGACAAAACCTTCCGCTGCTTTGCGCGCATCTTCGTGATTTCCCTGCATGCGCTGTAATTTCGTCCACAATGCGTACAGCCGCATACTCACGTCGGGCATTACCCCGAATTGGTTTTCCAGTTCACGGGTGACATTCGCTTCGCGCCAGGCCGCTTCCAGGTCATTGACCTGATACAGCAAGTGCGCCTGATTGACATGCGTCCAGCCGCGAATGACGCTCGTGCTTCCCCGACTCTGGACAAAATCCAGCAGTCGTGCGTTGAGCGCCATCGCCCGCCTCAGTTCGCCGCGCTCCATCACCACCTGCACCTGCACGCATGCCGCAATCAAGGCTGTGGCGCTATCCCCTGCCATCTGGCACAGGCGCGCAGTGTCGCTGTAGGCTGTTTCCACTTCGGCGAGCGGTCTGCCCGATGTGTGAGTGGCAATGGCAATGCCCAACTGCGCGAAACCGCGCCACAGAAAATCGTCTGGAGCCAGTTGCTGCAACGCCAGATTTGCCAGCCGCAGCGACTCGGACGAGTCGTTGTGCGCGATGCGGAGGAGGGCGCCGCGTACCACGTTCAAGCGTCCGAAAGCCCCGGAATCGCCTTTGTTCTTGCATTCTGCACGGTCAAGCAAAGGCAAAATACGCTCCGAGCCGTAACCCAGCCAGATCCACGACCAACCTAAAAACGCGCTCAGGGATGGGTATTCCGCCAGAACTGATTCGGGCAGTGTTTCCACACGCTTCATCAAACCTGCCAGTTCCACCCGCCCCCAGGTCTGGCTGAGGGCGTGTTCCATCAGGGAAGCGACCCGCCCAGGCTCACTCGCCGCAATCCAATGACGGGTGGCGTCGAGCAGGAAGTTGTTGTTCTCAAACCATTGCGCCGCGCGGCGATGGAGATTCGCAAGTTCGTTCTGGTCAGATTGAGCAAGGCGTCGCTGCAACAAGTCACCAAACAGGTGATGATAGCGATACCAGTTCAACTCAGAGTCGAGCGGGATGAGGAACAGGTTGGCGCGTTCCAGTTCAGCGAGCATGGATTCTGAATTGGATGTTTCCAACACATGGTCGCACAAGGAAGCTTTGAAACGTTCCAGAATGGAAGTCTTCAACAGAAAATCGCGCAGCGAGTCGCTCTGGCGTGAGAGCACTTCATCGGTGAGATAGTCTGCCACATAGCGGTTGCTGCCCGCAAAGGCGGCGATGACTTCGGCGGGGTTGGCGGACTTTTGCAGGGAAAGCGCCGCCAGTTGCAGTCCCGCCACCCAGCCTTCGGTGCGCGCTTCCAAGGTGCGGATATCTGCCACATTCAACGAAAGACCCATCGTTTGGTTGAGGAACTGTGCGGCTTCGTCTTCGGTGAAACGCAGATCGTTGGCGCGAATTTCGGTCAACTGTCCACGCACACGCCAGCGTCCCAGCGGCAGGGGCGGGTCGGCGCGGCTGATGAAGACGAGGTGGATGTTGTTGGGTAGATAGTCAATCAGATAGGCGAGGGAGTCGTGGATGGGCTGGTGCGTGATGTGGTGATAATCATCCAAAACCAATACAACGCTTTTGATTGCAAACTCGGATAAATCGTTGAGGAGCGCAACGGTCAGCTCACGGGGGTTGGCGGAGCCGGCTGTCAGCAGGGCATCAAGCACAGGAACGGGATCAGGTTCGAGCAGGCGCAATGAGGCGGCGATGTAGGCGAAAAAGCGCTCCGGCTCATTGTCGTCTTCATCCAGTGAATACCAGGAAACTTTTTCGTTTTTGTTTTCGGCGAGCCAGGCAGCGAGCAGGGTGGTCTTTCCAAACCCCGGCGGGGCGGAGAGGATGGTCAGCTTGCCGGTCAAACCCGTTTGCAAACGTTCGATTAATCTGCGGCGCGGGACGTGCCCTCTTACGGCAGGCGGCGGATAGAGTTTGGTCAACAGTACAGGAATATGCATGCTGCCAATTATAACTTACAGTGGAGGATATGGCTGAGCGTGTAAATTAGCGTGCTGACCAGGACGACGCCAGAAGCGGCGATGATTGCCTGAAGCGTCACCAATACCCACGCGTAAGCAGGTCATTGCCGTAGTGGCAGGGAAACTGGCGAACGCCACCCATAAGAATCCCTCTGGCCCTCAGCCAAATGCCAGGCAGTTCGAACGGAAGTTGAACAGGCAAACCCGGCTCCATGCCGAACAGGTAACCCTGCCACCAGCCTGCCTGAAAACCCATGCCATATGTCGCCAGCCCTGCGTCTCCCCACCAGCGGGCGACCAGGTCAGCGGCGGGGACGACAAGCAGGAACATCAGCAGAACGGAATAGGGTCTCCAGGGAACTTTCAGCAAACCCTGCCCTTTGGATTCGGCAGGTTGGTAGAGCAGGGAGGAGAAATAGAAAACCTGAAAGGACGGCGGGCGTCATGGGTTATTTCACCAGAATCACGGCAGGCGCAATCAATATCCAGGAATATTTGGCAAGGTCGGGGTGGATGGACGCCAGCCCCACCGAAAGCAGAAAAACAGCAGAGACGCTCAGGGTGCGGGTCATACCGCGACGGACGAGCGCAGGCGGCAGGTCGGGGGCAGTGAGGCGGCTGCGCGTGGCGTGAAACCATAGCAGGGCAAGCAGCAACCCTACTGCGCCCATGGTCAGGGCGTAGAAGACGGTGGCGGTGTAATTGCCGTTTTCGCTGATGACCACCGTGGGAAAGGGAATAAACGCAATACCCATCAGCACGAACAGGTTAATGAACATCAGGCGGGTGTCGTAACGCACAATGGCTTGAAACTGCCGGTGGTGAATCAGCCAGAAGTTGCCAATGACCAGAAAACTAATCATGAAACTGAGATATTTCGGGTAGATGGAGAGCAGCCCCTGAAAAAGTTCTGCATTGCCGAGACCTGCAATCTCTGGCGGGCGGATGTCCAGCGCCAGAAGCGTGATGGCAATGGCAAAGACCGCATCGCTGAAGAAGACCAGGCGCTCCAGTCCCGTCTCGTCTTTTTCCACCTGATGAAGTTGGCGCTTATTCATGGCTGGCGTCCCGATTTTCTCTGGATAAAACGCTCTGCGCTACGATGATGACGCCCAGCGAAATCAGAATGAAAGGAGCAAAGATGTTCCACGGGATGTTCGCCGCAGAGAGCAAGCCAATGACGGCGCACACGGCAAACGCGCTGACTGCCTGTATGTAATTCCCGCGGAAGGCGCGCTCGGCGGCAAGCGCCAGCCCGATGACGAACATGATGCCGGGCCACCAACTGCCTGTCATGACAAGCACGCCCAGACCAATCAGAAAAATGCCGCCGGCAATGCCCGATGTTGTGCGTTGTGTGTTCACAGGTGTTCTCCTTTTTCCCGGATGACCCTTCGGATGGCACGCGCCAGTTCGCCATCCGTTTTTTGTTTGGTGATGAATGCCGCCGCGCCAACCTGTTCGGCGCGTTCACGGTTGGACGGTTCGTCGTACAGGGTCAGGATGATGACCGCACAGCGCGGCTGAGCCTGGCGCAGCCGTTCCGTCGCGCTCAAGCCGTCGAGAAATGGCAGGCGGATGTCCATCACCACCGCGTCGGGCTGGAGTTCGCGCGCGAGACGCAGGGCTTCCCAGCCGTCGCTCGCCTCTCCCACAACTGTGAAGTCTGGTTCGAGCGCCAGATTCATCCTCACTCCGCGGCGGATGTTGGGGTCGTCGTCAACGAGCAGGATTTTTATCATGCCCCCAGTCTATCCAGCAGACTGGCGCCGCGCATCGGCAAAAGGCAGTCCCCCTCGTCTCCGTCTTAAGTCTGAAATACTCTGGGTAAAGAGAAACTATAATTGCGGGCATGAGATGGTGTGCCGTCCTGAAGGTTGGAAGCATGTTTTCACGAGAGAAGGTCATGCGCATGGCGCACACCGCCAGAATGAAAATACTTGTTCTTGGGAGGGCTTCGCCCTCCCAAACCCTCCCCGCTAGCAGGTTGTTTCCCGGGAGGGCGGAGCCCTCCCAAACCCTCCCGCGGGCGGGCTATATTCACCTCAGTGAGGGGGGTGGGGAAACCCGGTTTCCCCATGTCCCAACCGCGGTTGGGAGCGGCTGGCGCCCCTCCAGGCAAGGGCCCGGGCAAACCCGGTTTCCCCGTATGTTCACCTCAGCAGCAAACCCTTTGGAACGTTGCTCTGTAAGGAGCGCTTGTATGTCCATTCGCATTCTGGTTGTAGATGACCACGCGGTTGTCCGTCAGGGGTTGAACATGTTCCTCGGGCTGGACCCAGACCTGGAGGTGGTGGGCGAAGCGGAGAACGGAGAGGAGGCAATCCGCCTGACGCGGGAGTTGAATCCCGATGTGGTGTTGATGGACTTGCTCATGCCCGTCATGGACGGCATCGCCGCCATCGCTGCCATCCGCCGCGATTTTCCCGATACCGAAGTCATCGCGTTGACCAGCGTGCTGGAAGACGAAGCGGTGATGAAAGCCATGCGCGCAGGCGCAATGGGCTATCTGCTCAAGGATACGCAGGCGGAGGAACTGTGCCGCGCTATCAAAGCCGCCGCGGCAGGGCAGGTGCAACTCTCGCCGCGAGTCGCTGCGCGCCTGATGCGCGAAGTGCGCGCGCCCGACAGCCCCGAAAAACTGACCGAGCGCGAAACCGACGTGCTGCGCCTGCTGGCATTGGGGCGCGCCAACAAGGAGATTGCGCTTGAACTCAACATCGGCGAGAAGACCGTCAAGACGCATGTCAGCGCCATCCTGCACAAGTTGGGCGTGCCAAGCCGCACGCAAGCCGCGCTGCATGCCGTGCGGATCGGGCTGGTCTCCATCGAGGGGGCGCCGTAAATGTTCCGCATGAACCGCATCAGCGTCAAGATTACGGCGGGCGTGCTGGCTTTTGTCCTGCTGCTGGCAGCCGCGACCAGCCTGCTCGTGGCACGCGGGTTCGACCAGGCCAGGCAAGCCGCCGTGCAGCGCAGCGCCGATAGTTTGCAGAGTCAAAGCCGCGCCACGCTCATTCAACTGACCGCACAGGAAGCGCAACTCTACGCTCTGGAATTACAGCAAGCCGCGCGTGTGACGAAGATTGCCGCAGACTTTATGACGCAAGCGCACGCTGCTGGCTGGACCGTGGACTGGTCTGTCGTTCCAAATGTGGTGGTGCAATCGTCACAACTGGCTTTGAGCGAGAACGGTCTGCTGTACTTCGACGCCAACCCCGACCGCCGCACGGAAATTTTGCACATCGGCGGCATCACGCCCGACGCGGTGACCGACCGCAGCCTGCGCGACTCGGCGGCGCTGGAAAACCTGTTCCCTTCCCTGCTGGCGCAAACGCAAACGGGCGTGGGCATTTACTTTCAGGGACCGCAACTGACCTTCCGCTACTACCCCGTGCGCGGACTGCCCGAACTCGAACTGCAAAACGGCGCGGCAGAGGCGGCCCAAACCGCGCGCATCGAAGATTTTCTCGTTGCCCCGAACAACAACCCCGAACGCAAGACCGTCTGGCTGCCGCCATATCTCGACGATGCGGGGCAGGGGTTACTCGTCAGCGCGAACACGCCCGTTTACTACGGCGATGAGTTTCAGGGCTTCATCGGCATTGACGTTTCGCTCGCGCGCCTCATCGCACGACTGAATCAACTCAAACCCACCCCCAACAGTTTCGCCCTTCTGACGGATTTAAACGGTCTCATTGTCGCCGTACCACAGGATGACGCCGCCAGGCTTGCCAGCCGCGCATTGACCGAACAGGAGCGGTCGCCCAATGGCTTGCTCGGCGCGGCGCTGAGCGACATCAACGCAGAACTGGCGTCCATGCTGGAAACAGCCCGAACATCTGCGGGCGATGCGCTGAATATGACCCTCAATGGCGAGCCTGTCCTCGTCACGCACGCTTCGCTCCCCGACCCGAGCTGGACTCTGTCCATCGTCATTCCCCTCAACGAAGTCACCGCCGAATCGCAAAACGTGGCGCGCTCCATCCAGGCAGACGCCCTCGCCACCGTCCGCAACACCCTGCTCATTATGGCGCTCTTTTTCATCGGCGCGGCGCTGCTCACCATCTGGCTCAGCCAGCGTTTTCTGGCGCGCCCCGTTGCGCAAATGCTGGACGGCGTGCGCGCCATCACGGCGGGCGATTTGAACGTGTCCGTGCCGGTCACCTCGAACGACGAATTCGGCGAACTGGCGGCGTCCTTCAACCAGATGACGGGCGAACTCAACCGCCGCACGCGCCAGCTCGCCCAGACCAGCGCGGAACTGCAACTCAAGGAAGCGCAACTCAAAGTGGCGGCGCTGGAGGAACGTCAGCGGCTGGCGCGCGAACTGCACGACTCAGTTTCGCAGGCGTTGTATGGGATTGCGCTCGGCGCGCGCACGGCTCAGACGCAACTGGCGCGTGACCCGGCCAAACTGGCGGAACCGCTCGATTACATTCTCTCCCTCGCCGAAGCGGGACTCTCCGAAATGCGCGCCCTCATCTTTGAACTGCGCCCCGAATCGCTCCAGAACGAAGGGCTGGTCGCCGCGCTGACCAGGCAGTCGGATGCGCTGCGCGCCCGCCACAAACTGGACCTGGTCACGCGCTTCGACCCCGAGCCTGAGATTCCGCTCGACGCCAGAGAAGCCCTCTACCGCATCGCGCAGGAGGCGCTGCACAATGTTGCCAAACACGCCCATGCCACCCGCGTGGTGTTATCGCTGCAAAACAATGATGGGACAATCACGCTGGAAATCCGCGACAACGGCAAAGGCTTCGACGCCGCGCGCGAATACGCTGGTCATCTCGGACTCAAATCCATGCCTGAGCGCGCCGCCCGGGCTGGCGGGACGTTCCACATCGAGAGCCAGCCTGGCAGGGGGACGACGATTCGCGTAGAAATCCCGAAGGATACGGGTCAGGCGAAAGCGGGAGAGTCATCTCCGCCTTAAGACCGAAGATACGCGGGGGGCGCCAGCTACCATGCCTTCAAGATCTCAAATTCTGATTGGAGGCGCCCATGCCAACCCGGCTTTCCATTTCCTCGTCCGACAATTCGCAAAGCGTAGTCAAGGCATTCTTCGCACAGCGCCCGGTGCTGTCTTCGGTGCTTATCCTGGCGGCTTTTATCGTCCTTTCCACGTTCTTCGGCATTGCCGCCAGGGCGCTACTTCCGCAATACCAGCCTGAATTCATCGCCCTGATTGCCCTGTCGGGGCTGGTGGCGGCTGCCCTGTCCCTGCTGGGCTGGTGGAAGGCGGCAGGCTTTAACGCCCCCGCCGAATGGCGCGACAGCCGCCTGATGGTCGTTCCCTTCCTCATCGTGCTGGGGCTTCCTTTCCTGATGGGCGTCAAGCCCAGCGACGCAGGCACATTCTTCTACCTCACTGTTGCCTACGCCCTGACGGGCTTCATGGAAGAAGGTCTGATGCGCGGCATCGTCCTGCGCGTGCTCAAGCCCACAGGCACGACCCGCAGCGTGGTCATCTCCTCCCTGCTCTTTGGTCTCATGCACATCGGCAACCTGCTGTACCGCAATCCTGCTATTGTCTTCGCCCAGATGCTCGGCGCCTTCGTGCATGGCATCGGTCTGAGCGCCATCCGCCTGCGGACAAATACCATCTGGTTTTCTGTCATCCTGCATGGGCTGCATGACCTTGCCCTGAAATATACCAACTTCCTCGCCATCCCGCTGGATGTGGTGCAGGTCACACTGTTAATGTTCTACGGCATCTACATGTTGAAGGGCTGGAAGGAGCCGAGTGAGGAATAAGGAAGCGCGGTAAGCTTAGAGCGGCAAGTGGAAAAGCAGCGCTCACGCAACCACGCCTCTGCATTGCTGGCCTGGAAGGGTTTGGGCCTGGCCATTTCGCAACAAAACAGGTATGGCGAATCTCTTATCGGAACGTGAATCGCTTTATGAAGCTCTCAGACCGACCTGAGTCGCATCAGCTCCATCCCATTTGAACCGATCAGCCTGGCAAGTTCTGCCTGCGCGGCCAGCAAGTCAGGATCACGGCCCTGCTGGAAATCGGCGACGGTGTAAGGAACGGTGATGTCTGGCTGGATGCCGTTTCCTTCAATCAATTGTCCAGAACGGGTGTAGAACGCACCGGTCGAGAAGCGCGCCAGCCCATCGCCAGGGAGTGGGAATGTCAGCGGGTTGCCGCTGGAACCGGCGCTTGGCCGTCCGATGATGACGGCGCGGTCGCTTTCGCTGAAGGCGACAATGAACTGCTCGGCGCTGCTCATGTTGCGTCCATCCATTAACAAAACAAGTGGAACAGTAACGGTCCCGCCGCGTGGTTGGACGCAATACTCGAAGCGCAGGCTCCAGGCGCGGAGGGGAATGCGCTGGCGGAAGTGGTCTTGTCCGTAGCAGAAAGGTTGGGAGAAGAATCGCCCGGCCATGCGCTCAGCCAGACGCGAATCGCCGCCGCCGTTGCCGCGCAGGTCGAGAATCAATCCGGGAGCCTGGCGCACCTGCTCGAGGGCATCGTCGAACTCGGCAACCAGATCGTGACCGTTGCGAGGGGAAAAGGTCGGGATGCGGATGAGTCCCCAGCCGCCTGGCAGGGTTTCGGCAGTAATCAGCGGGCCAGTGGGGGCATTCTGCCGGTCAACAGGCGGCGGCGCCTGTTCAGGACGGCGCAGCACGACAGTTTCAATCGGCCCGTCTGGATTCTGGTACGTGAGTTCAAGGGTGTCTTCAGGCGTGCTCAAGATATGAAAGGCAGCGCGCGCGCGGCGCTGGCGGTCATTTGCCCCGGACCTCAGCGCGGCGGGCAGGGCTGCCAGGGCTTGTTCAGCAGGCAGCCCGTTCACGGCAAGGATCTGCGCGCCGGGCAGGATCCCAGCCGCGCGGGCGGTAGCCCCAACCTGCTCGATGATGATGCCATCATCAAGGCTCATGCTGATCCCGAAGTACAACCGTTCTTCACCGGGAAAGGGGCGAATCAATCCGGTATGCGCGTCGCCTAATTCAGCCAGCAGGCTGGCGACCAGGGCGTGGTATTCGGCGTCGGTTTGAATGGTCTGCACCAAAGGCTGATAGCGCTGGCAGATTTCGTCCCAGTTGATAGTTTTCTCATCAAAATAAGGGTAATGCGCCTGGATGACCTGGCAGAGTTGCGCAAAATTCGCCGCGCGGTCGCTGGTGTTGACCAGGATTTGCCCAGCGGCGCGCATTTGAACAAGGCTCAACATACCGAGGGACAGGACAGAGGCCAGAGTAAGCGCGCCGAGCACGCCCGTCCGTGCCGGTGAGGAGAGCGCCCAGACCCATAAAGCGCCAACAGCCAGGGCAAACCCCAGGGCAACAAGAGCAATCAGCAGCGGGGGCAATTCCAGAATGCCCAGGGCAAACGTCCCGCCGCCGAGAGCGGCAAGGGCAGCGTTGAAGAATATCCACAGGATGTTTTTGGTTTTCATGGGATTGTCAATCTTGCCAGATTTACTCAGTGACGGGAATAAACGTTTGAAACCCGAAGCGGGTGAGTGAGACCGCGCCCAGGCTAATGGCGGCAACGATAATTCCGAGCAGTCCGCCAACCAGAGGGATGGATGCCAGCAATTCGAGGACGAGGACAAAAACCAGCGTCCCGACGAAGGCTGATATTGCGGGCGAGAGCGGACGATTCAGCGTGCGACCGATAAGCCTGCCTGCCGTTGTCCCCAGCCCAATCCACCCGAAGACGACGGCCAGACCGAGGACGAACAATCCCAGCAGACTGACCGGGATGAGCAGGATGGTGTAGGCCATCGTCACCAGCAGGGAGATGCCAACCACGCCTACCAGCAACCCAATCGAGGCGCTGACCAGCGTGTGGCGGCTTGCGGCTTCGCCAACCCGGGCTATGCCGTGAGGATAGTAGCGCGTCAGGAGCGCAGCGGCCAGGCCAAGCAGCAGGGCGTTTATCAGGCTGCGCAGCAGAGTCACGCCAGGCGGGGAGGGATCACGTTTGGGCAGATCAGGGAGCGGGATGCCGCTTCCGGTATGGATGCGGCCCTCGATGACGGAACCCGGTGAAGGGTGGAGCGTTCCGCCGCCCAGATTCAGGTTGCCGCCCAGGCGGGCAGAGGGGCTGAGGGTCAGGTCTCCGCCAAGCAGGGTGACATCCCCAAAAACCTGGCCTTGCAGGTCGAGTTGTCCTGAAACGAGGTGGAGGCTGCCTTGCAGAGCGGCGTCGGGAAGCAGGGTTGCCCGTCCGCCAAGTATGAGCAGGTCGCCGGGGTAGACGCCCGTGAGTTGATGCTCGCCGTCGGTAATGAGCGTGACCTGGTAAAGACCATCGGCGCCGCAGGCGGTCAGCAACAGGGATAGCGAAGCGAGAAGCAAGAGCAAACGGGCGGTTTTCATGCGGCCTCCGTTTTGCGGGTGGGCAGGAAGGCAAAGATTAACAGCGCCAGAAAGAAGAGCATGGCGAGCGAATCGACTATCTGGATGTGGCGTTCGAGCGAAAGTTGTTCACCCCAGGCGATTGCCAGCCCGGTGCTGAGGAAGGTGGCCATCCAGCCTGAGAGAGCGACCCCCAGGGCGGCGTTGAAGGGGATGGTGTCGGGCGTGGACAGGTCGGCCCAGATGGCGAAGTTGAGCACCGTGTAGAGGCTGACGGCCAGGGCGTAGAGCATGGGCATTGAGAGCACGCCGCTTTCGGCTTCGACCCGGATGTGGAAACTGTATTGCAGGTGGGTGAGGGCGAAGATGCCAAAAACCCACAGGAAGAGTGGACGCAGGCGCAGGGAGGAATAGAGCGCTCCGGCGGCCATTGCGCCGATGACATGGGTAAGGGCGATGAACAGCCGGATGTCGAAATCGGGCGATTGCCAGGCGCTTTGCATGTAGAGCGGGGTTTTGAGCAGGCGCAGGAATCCCAGACTATCCACGAAGTAGATGCCAAACATGGCAATGATGAAGCCGAAAAATTGTTTGCGAGAAACGCCACCGCGCGTAAAGCGTCCGATGGCGAATTCAGGACGCAGGTGTTGCGCAGCGAGCGCGTCGAGCCAGGGATGGCGCAGGAAGGCCAGCAGTCCGATGGCAGGCAGCCCCGCCAGCAGCAGGAACAGCGAGATTTGCCGGAAGGTCTCGAAGCGCCATTCGTCGGAGAATGCGGCAGCAGCGAAATAGGCCAGGGCGGTGACCAGGGCCGCCGCCCAGCCGCGCCAGCGCACCGGTACGAGGTCGGTGGCCAAAGAGAACATGACCGGCACGCCGACGCCGAGGGCGAGTGAAACGCCCGCCAGCCAGAGCACGAAGACGGCTTCGCTGTTCACCCATGTGCTGGCGAAGGTCAGCGCCGACTGGAGGACAATAACGCCAAAAGCGAGTTGCAGTTTGCGCCGGAAAAGCCGCCCCCAGCCCTGCCGGGTCATCCAGCAACCGAAAGCCAGGGCGATGATACAGGTCAGCAGGGCCAGCAGAGCCATATCACGGGCGACTGCGGCAGCGCTCAGCCCGAGGAGGCGCGTGCCGAGGTCTTCCAGCCCAAGTTGGATGAAGGTCAGGTTGTAGTAGTACCCGGCGGACATCATGCTAACGAAGAGGCTGATGCCAAACAAGAATGAGAAGTTGCGCGATTTCAAAATTTCAGTCATGGTCACTGTACACAGGATAAGAGAGCCTGAGCGCTCAAATTCGCATTGACGTCAACAAATACTCAGAGTAGGTAGATTGCTCTGAAAGACCGCCAACTCTTTGCGAACATACAGAATGACTACTACGCTAACCATCGTCAGGGTCAAGCCCAGGTTTGCCAGCAGTTGATTTTGCACGGTGACAAAGTAGGAAAACGAGGCGGCGGAATTGTTCAGGACGATGTGCGCTAGCGCGGTGACGAAGATGCTCCCGCTTTTGACGTACACATAGGCAAGGTAGGTAAAGGTGCAAATCGAGCCAACCGCCAGGATGAGATGATTGAGCAGTTGTTCGCTCACAGGCGTTTGCGCCGCGGCGGGGGCAATCAGACCGAGCGGCAGATGCCAGGCGTACCAGAGCAGACCGCCGCCCACGAGACCCAGCCAGGGGTTGATTTTGTAAAGCATGGGGAACATGAAGCCGCGATGCCCGAACTCTTCACCCAGGCCGGTAATCAGCCCCGGCAGGATGTTGAAGACCGTCAGCCCGCCGAAGAAGAACAGCCAGAGCATCATCTGAGGGGTAAAGCCGGGCGGCAGGGTGTCGTTGATGTTCTGCCCGGAGAGCGCAAATTGGGCGGCGAGATTATCCAGGAAGGTCTGCCCGCTCAAATCCCAGGAGATGCTTCCCAGGAGGGTAAAGAGCAGGTAGGAGAGCGCGGTAATGCCAATGCCCGCCAGCCAAACCTTGAGATAATCCCGCCAGCAGCCAGAGCGCAGCGCGGCGTCGCTGAATCTGGGCGCGTAGAAAAAAGCGCGGGTGAGCAGGGCGGCAATCGCCGGGGTGAGCATATACGCCTGGACGAGCATGATCCCCTGCGGACCCAGCGATACCATCATGCCAACCACGCTCGCGCTGAGGATAGTCAGTAGAACAACGTATGCAACAAGAGGGTGGCTGTTCATGTTTTTCTCCAAAATAGAACTCTGTGTCAAATCCTGACGTTGTTGATGTCGCCGACGGGCAGCCAGTCATCCATGTTGCCATAGTCGCTTCTGTCGATTTGGAAGGGCTCAACCTTCTGAACTTTTTCTACTGTTATCAGCGTCAGGTATCGCTTGCCACTCCATCGTTTTTGTTGTTTTTCGGTCAGTTGAAGCGTATCTTGATGGTTTGCCAGCAGTCTTTGCGATGCTTCGGGCGTGAGCGGTTCAGAATTCAGAACCCGGCAAACTTTAGCGCGCGCCTGCACGGACCCTTTTCCGTCATTGTTGATAAAGTATAACAAATCGCCGGGATTCACCCTGCCATAGGGGAGCTTGCGCCCGACGGCTCCGCGAACAATCATTGTTTTTTTGCAGGCGAGAAGATGTTCCAATTCCTTCGCGTGCGTGTCCAGGTAAACGACATGTTCCATGACTTCTCCTTATTTATGCTTTTGACGATTCATCCAGATACGCCAGCAATGCCCTGTAATCTTGCACGCGCAGCGAGGGCAGGCTGGCGACTTGCGCCGCGCCAAAGAGGCAGGTTGCCACACCTGCCGACTGCCCGGCTTGAATGTCGCTTTCGTGGCGGCAAATCAGCAGGGTTTCGGCGGGGCTCAGGGCATGTTTTTCGAGCGCGGCAAGCAAGATGGCTGGATTCGGTTTGCAGGGATAGCCCTGCTCCGGGGTGAAAATATCGCCGAACAAGTCGGTCATCCCGTGCGCGGCGAGCAAAGCGCGGGTGGATTCCGCTTTGCGGGCGGTGATAATCAGGTTCAAGCCGCCGCGCGCCGCGATCCAGGCGCAGACTTCGCGCGCGCCGGGGAAGGGCGCCTGGCGCTCCGGCGGAATCTGATGGTAATGTTCGGCGGAACGCTGGCGCAGCAGAGCGGGGTCGAGTTTGAAGCGCGCCGCCAGCGTATCCACGCAATAATCGAGCGATTGGCGTGCCAGGTCGTCCACCACGTTCAGGGCGATGGCGCAGCCGAGCTCGTTGAGCGATTGGCTGACGGCGTAGGTGACTGCGGGGCGGGTGTCGAACAGCACGCCATCGGTTTCCCAGAGCAGGTGACGGATCATGAGATGGCCCCCATCACGCGAACCAGGTTAGAACGCCGAGCAGGATGGCAATCGGCAGGCGGGCGAGGGCGACTTTGCGCCAGTTCTGGTCCCCGGCAATGGCGGAGACGGCGGCGCGCCCTTACGGGTTGAATATCACCAGCGCGGCCTTGAGCGCCCAGCCGAGCGGGATGACCACCATCAGCAGCCAGCCGGCCCAGCTCTTTTCTGCGGAACCGATGAACGTGGCCAGGGCGGCGAGATACACCCCCACCAGCAAAATGCTGAGAATGATGAACCACAGCGGCCGGCGCTGGCCGGCATAGGCGGAGCGTTCCACCGCCTGCCAGCGCGCGCCCATCAGCGCCATTGCCAGGCTGGTGAACAAGGCGGCAGAAGCAAGCAAGTAGCCGAAGATCTTGATGATCATTTGCGTGTCCTTGTCTTTTGACAGGCGGGATGCCACCCGCAACGGGCAGATGCCATCTGCCCCCACCATCCCCACCCCGTAGGGGCGCACGGCGTGCGCCCCTCGGCGTTCACAGGGGCAAACGCCATCTGCCCCTACCGTTGCGCGCTATCCACCATCTGCTCCAGCAGCGGGAGCAGGCCGGCCAGGCCCGCCTCGGTCGGGGCCCGCGCGTAGAAATCCACGCCGATGCGCCGGCCGCCGTGCTGGAACAGGACGATGATATGCCGCTCGTAGGCCTCGACCTGGCCGCCGGCCTGGCCTTGCTCGACCGGCCGATAGACTGCGACCTCGTGCCAGCGGCCCGCGGCCCAACCCAGGTCAACCGGCTCGGAGCCCAGGCTCTGCGCGTTGGCCGGCAGGAAAATCGCCTCGGGCAGATCCGGTGGCGCGATCTGCGCCCACCGAAAGCCCAACAGGCGGCCGGCCTCGCCCGGCGCAGCCCAGGTCCAGGCGGCCGGGCTGGGCCAGCCGTCCGGCGCCCGGAAGCGCAGGCCGATATCGGCCGCCTCGACCGTCGTCCAGGCCGCGACGAGGCCCGCCTGGCTGCTGTCTCCCTCGCCGGCCACGACCGGCACCACGCGCTCGCCGCTGCCGTGGTACACGTAGGGCACGCCCCCGTGGCTGAGTTCGATCACATAGCCGGGGGTGACCACCTGCGCGTACATCTCGCCCTCCTGCGGCACGCCCAGGCTGGCGTCAGGGAAGTCGCGCGGGGTGACCTGCGCCACCCGGATCGCGTCGGCCTCCACCTGGAGCTGGTCGGCCAGATCGGCGACGGCCCCCTCCACCAACGGCTGGGCGTCACCGTAGGTCGGCAGCACGGGCATATCCTGATCAGGGTGCGGCGTCACCTGCATCGGGCTCATTTGCGCCCCGCCAACTCCTTCGGTCACGGTGAAGGCGGCTTCGATGTAGCCCAGCCCAGGCGCGCCCCAGAAGACCCGATACGCGCCCGGATCCAGCCGGCCGCGCCAGACCGCGGGATCGAGGATGGCGCCCGGCTCGATGGCGATGAGCGAGGTCACTTCCAGGCGAGCACGCAGGATGTTGTGTTCATCCCGTAGTTCCATCACGGCGTTGGCCTCCGGCCGCGGCGATGATCTCCGCTCGCCGACATCCTGCACCTTAGGGCTGATGACGAATTCGCCGGTGACATCATCGAACATATCCACGCGGAAGTGCAGTTGATCGGGTTGGGTCAGGCTGATGGGGACACAGGCCGCGGCGACCAGCGCCAGGGCGGCCAGGGTGAGGGTTACGATAGTGGTTTTCATCAGAATTCTCCTCGGAGCTACGTGCCAGGCACCCGGAAGGATGCCTGGCACGTCTGTCACCTGGCCGAGCAGATCACCTCGGCGATCTTCCAGGCGCCCCCTTCCTGCGTCAGGCGCACGTCGAAGGCGTGGCGGCCGGCGAAGCTGGTCTCCACGCGCACGATGGCGGTCGCACCGGACACATCTGCGGCCGTGGTCGAGACGCTGGCCGGCACGTCCTGCGCGCACAGGATCGGGTCGAACATCATCGGCTGCGCGGTGAACGCGTCCAGGCGGGCGATGAAATCTTGCGTCAGCGCGTCGCTGCGGCGATAGGCCTTGTCCACCAGCGGGTTGCGGAACTCGCCAGTGCTGCCATTGCCGCTGTAGCCCAGGTACCAGGCATAGAAGTCACGCACTACCTGTTCTGGGGGCGCCGGCACCGGCGTGGTAGATTGCTGATTGCCAGCGTAGATGGCAGGCCAGATCACAAAAGCCAGAGTAGCCAGGGCGGCGGCAAACAGGATGATGAGAAATGCGAGTTGGTTTTTATTGTTCATTTTCTCCTCCTTTTTGAACTGTGCTCACGATAAACAAAATCTCCCCAGGCCGCATCGGCGGGCTGGGGAGATTTGTACCTGGTCAGTTGGGCAAGCGTTTATTTGACCAGTTTGTTGTGCAGGGCAATGGCTACGGCTTCGGTGCGGGTGGATGCGCCTAGTTTGGAAAGCACGCTGCTGACGTGAAATTTAGCCGTCGAGGGGCTGACCACCAGCCGTTTGGCAATCTGGTTGTTGTTCAGACCTTCCACCATCAGCGCCAGCACTTCGCGCTCGCGTTCGGTCAGGTCGAGGCCGACTTTTTCGGCAGGGTGGCGGGCAGCCTGAATGAGCGCCTGAGCGGCTTCCGGCGCGAGGGTGGGTTTGCCCATCGCGGCGGCGCGGATGGCGCTGGCGAGTTCGGCGGCGGTCACGTCTTTGAGCAGGTAGCCAATTGCCCCGGCTTGCAACGCGCCCTGCACCAGTTCCTGTTCTTTGAAACTGGTCAGCACAATAACCTGCACATTGGGACAGCATTCGCGCAGTTGACGGGTGGCGGTTGCCCCGTCCATGCCGGGCATGACCAGATCCATCAGGACCACATCGGGCTTAACGAGCGGGCAGCGCTCCAGAGCCTGTTCGCCGCTTTCGGCTTCGCCCACCAGTTCCATATCGTCACAGGTCATCAGAAAGGTCGCCAGGCCGCTGCGCACAACGGCATGGTCGTCAACCACCATGACGCGAATATTGTTGTCCATGAGGGTCTCCGTTCTGAGAAGCTGTGTCGGGGCGCTTTTGACAGGATACACAGATGTAGGGATGTTGTTATGAAGCGTTCTTCTGCACGTCCGCCTTATCCTGTCGCTTTGTATCGGCGACTTTTCGCAACACGACCAGCGTCCCTTTACCGGGATGGCTTTCAACCGTCAGGTTTGCGCCAATCGCTGCGGCGCGCTCGCGCATGATGCCCAGCCCCAGGCTGGCGGGTGGAACCTGAACCGGGTCGAATCCACGCCCGTTGTCGCGCACGTGCAGCAGCATATCGTGTTCTTCGCACCGCAGGGTGATGGCAACCTGCGATGCGGCGGCGTGCTTGGCGACGTTGTTGAGCGCCTCTTGCGCCACGCGATAAAAGACGGCTTTCACATCGGCGGGCGGGTCGGCTTGCCCTTCGAGGGTCAACTCCACCGGCAGGCGCGCCCGCGCTGTGAAGGCATTTGCCAGATGACGCAGCAGATCTGCCAGATCCATCTCTTCCAGCGCGGCGGGCCGCAATTCGAGCAGCAGGGTGCGCATTTCGGAAAGCGCGCCGCGCGTCAGTTGGCGCAATTCTTCCAGTTTCTGGGCGGCAATTTCGGGGTTGCGCTCCCACAGTTTGGGAAGGACTTCGGCAATCAGGCTGGCGGAAAAGAGTGTCTGCGAAACGGCATCGTGCAGGTCGCGCGCCAGTCGCCCGCGCTCTGCCAGCGCCGCGCCTTCGGCAGCGCGTTCGCGCAGCAGGGCGTTTTCGATGGCGATTGCCATCTGCTCGGCAAACGCCAGCCCCAGTTGAATCTGTTCATCATGAAAATCTTGCGGTTCGGTGTAGTAGAACTGCGCCGGGGCGGGGGGCGCGGGACTGACGCCCGCGTTCATCATGAAAATCTTGCGGTTCGGTGTAGTAGAACACCATGCCGCCGTAGAGTTTATCCTGAATGTAGAGCGGCACGGCAAACGAACCGGCGTACCGTTCGCGCAGGGCGATGCGCTCGCGCTTGATGCTTTCCGGGATGGTTGAGTCGCGGCGAATCTCTTCCACCCGCTCCGGCAGGGGCGGGTAATTGCCGTAAATCGGCTGACGGCTGCGCAGGGCTTGCAAGTAGCCCTCCCCGCCCGAAGGTTTGAGGGCTGAAAAAGCGCGGCTGCCGCGCTTTTCAAAGATGCCTTCCATGCCGTAACTGGCTGTCTGGGTAATGACTTCCTGTTCCATGTCAATATGATGCAACACGCACGCGCCCGCGCCCAACTGCCGCGCCGCCAGTTCCACGGCGCGCTGAAGAAAATCTTCCAACGGTATGTTGGAATTAACCATGCGGATAATATCGCGCAGACTCTCGGCAGTGGCGCGCCGCCGCTCCACTTCTTCGGTGCGCACCCGCACGCGCTCTTCCAGCGTGGCGTTGATTTCCTGCAATGCCAGTTCGGCTTCCTTTTGCTCGGTCAGGTCAATCACCATGCCATCGAAGTGAGTCAATCGCCCGTTGGGGTCGTAGCCGGGGTTGGAGATGGTCTGCACCCAGCGCCAGCGTCCCTGACGGGGGTGATAGACGCGCGTCACCTGATTGTACGGTTCGCCGTTTTCCAGCGCGCGGCGATTGGCTTCCAGCACGCGCGCCTCATCTTCCGGGTGCAGGTTTTTGAACCAGGCGCCAAAGTCGTAGGGGTCTTCCACGCCGGTCAGTTCGCGGATGGAAGGGCTGGCGAAGGTGACGCACGCGCCGTGAGGGCTGGCGGAATCGAGCGTGACGCGGTAGATGGCAAAATGACGGGCGTTTTCGACGATGGAGCGCAGGAGCGATTCGCTGGCGGTGAGACGGGTGAGGGTTTCGCGCAGTTGGGATTCATCCAGCGCGCCGGGCAGGAGCGAAGGCATGCCCAGCGCCGGGTCAGGCGTGAAGGCAATGACCTGCTGCCCTGCGGCTTGCGCGGCGGGAAGCAATTCAAATTCGCAGATTTCATCGCCGCAAGCCTGACAGCGCCGCTCGATGCAGACCACATCCCGCCGCTGCGTGACCACGTTGATAAAGCCAACCAGCACCCCGGCGGTGTAGGCGCAAACGGGATCCCGGGGGCGCTGCCCATGCCGGGTCATCATCCAGGCTTCAAACGCGCCGCGCCCTGCGATGCGCACCCGACCCAGGGGCCATTCCGTCTCGATAACATCGATAGGACTTACGCAGTTGGGCGCTAGCGCGCCATTCTGACCTGAGGGAAGCCACGGAGGACGGCGCTCGGGTCACTCAAGAACTGCTGGAGCGCCGGACGAATGATGCTGAGCTTGGCGGCAAAGCGCGTGCTGCCCGTCTGCCCCTCGTGCCAGATCAGACGCAAATAGGTTCGAAGGGCACAGCCAATGTGGTTCCGCTGTCCTCGCTCGCTGCGCACCATACAGCGCTCAATCCCACAAAACTGCTTGATATCGCGATGATACGTCTCAATCGTCCAGATCCGGCGGGCATTGCTCGTGCGGCTATCCATCGTCATCAGCAGGTCGTTCGTTGCCCAGCACTCCGTGTCACCGTCTGGAGTGTCAATCCGAAATACCAGGATGAAGCCATAGCCTGTGAGATGGACGCGCGTGCCGGCGTTGCGGATGTCGCAGTCTTCGAGTG
>OGCI01000633.1_pt1 | contig 36989 bp, 32 predicted proteins | sample 1570021 | NCBI WGS metagenome assembly OGCI01 (sample SAMN06264664, study PRJEB24512) | hot springs metagenome | isolation source: Hot spring water | place: South Africa: Tshipise | collected 2015-06-21 | reverse complement strand
TGAGGTCAACCAGCAGATCACACCTGAGCTTACTTCTGCCCATGGTTCTGCTGGCTGGTTTTGATGCGATTACCCTGCCCTGACCCAGGCAAGGCTGGCAAGAACAGCAACAGCGCGTACAATACGGTTAGTTTTTGTGTCACCAAGTGCTCTTACACCCTGATACGAGGCAATCCGCTTTATGTCGCACCTACGACAAGACTTTCTGCGCACTCTCGAAGCCGGTACGGTGGGCCTGTTCCTGGTGCAGGCCGTGCGGTTCACCTATGCCTCCCTTTACGCGCGTGCCAGCAGCGCCGACCTTGTCCAGCGCGTGCCGGATCGGGCCACACTGCAGGGCGTACCAGGGGTTGTCGAACTGAGCACCGTGCAAGGCGAGGTCGCCGTACTGATCGCGCTGCTACTGCTGCCGCTGACCGCCCTGCTCCTGGCGCGCTGGCGTTGGAGCCTGCCTCTGGCCGTGATTCTGGTGGCACTGGGACGCTCTATGGCCCTGCAATCCGCCGACTTGCAGGTGCCCGCCGCGTCGCTGGTCATTGGTGCGGGGTTGCTCTATCTCACCCTCACCATCATCCGCCGCCCTCTGTTCTTCCCCACAGTGCTTCTGCTCGGCTTTGCCGGCGACCAGTTCATCCGCGCCCTGGGCGACACGTATGATCGCACCTGGCAAACCGATTACCGCATCAACATCGCCGGACTGATTGATATCGAGATGGGCGTCGTCATTGCTCCGGCTGTCATTGCGCTCATTTTCCTGGCGTTGCTGTTGTGGTACCTGGAACGGCGCGCCGACCAGGCCGCCCGTCGCCAGGAAGGCTACGCGCCGCCGCTGGCCGGGCACATGAATGCCTGGGGAGGGCTGGCGCTGGGCGCGATCCTGTTCCTGGAATTCACCCTGCTGGCTCTGCCCAATGCAGTCGCGCGCTGGGCAGACGTCCCTTACGCCGGAGTAGTGCCCTGGTTGCTGGGAGCTACCCTGCTCCCCCTGGTGCCAGAGGTACGCGCGCAGGCAGCCCGTTTCGCTGGCATGTTCGATGCCGCCTGGCGAGGCTGGTTGTGGGCCTTGCTGCTGAGCCTGCTATTGGTAGTCGGGCGTCGCTACGATGGTCTGCCCGCGGCGTTGGCGCTGGTGCTCGCTCAGTTCCTGGTCAGTCTGACGCTCTGGTGGCTAGTGCAGACCGGCCTGCCGCGCCGCAATCTGACGGCCATCGTCATCTTGCTCTGCCCAGTTGGTTTCGCCGCGCTCGCCACTGGCGACTATTTCACCTATGACTACGCCTACGTGCGCGACCTGGGGCAGCCCTACCAGAATGTAGACGACTTTCTGCGCTCGTTCCGCGGCATGGGCCTGGGCCTGACCCTGGTCGCGGCCCTGATACTGGCCATTCCGGTCATTCTCTGGCGTGGACGGATTCCCTGGCGTGGAGGGCGCGGACTCTACACTTTCAGCGGACTGTTGTTGGTGCTGGTTGCCAGCTATGTGGGCGCGCTGGCCGCCTCTGGGGCAATCATCCGCCGCCCCGCCAACCCCGACTGTCTGCGCGTGGCCACCTACAACATTCACGGCGGCTACTCGCAGTTCTTCGACCCCAATCTGGAGCGCGTCGCCCAGCTCGTCGAACTAAACGGCGTGGACATCCTGCTGTTGCAGGAAGTAGATACCGGGCGCATGGCCAGCTTTGGTGTGGATCAGGTGCTGTGGCTGGCCCGGCGGTTGCGCATGGAGTCCGCCTTCTACCCACAGAACGAGAAGTTACAGGGGCTGGCCGTGCTCAGCCGTGTGCCCATTGAGCAGGTGCGCGGCCTCAAATTACCCAGCACTGGCAACCAGGCCGCCGCGATGCAGGTCGCGCTGAGTCCAGAACGACTGGTCGCCGATCCGCTGGCCGACGGGTTGGGCAATCTCTATGTCTACAATGCCTGGTTAGGTTTCCGCCTGGCAGAACGCAATGGGCAGCCGGTGCCCGAAGGCGAACAGGATCAGAACCGACAATATCGCCGTATGCTCGACTGGATCGCCGCTTGGCACAACCCGGCCTGGAAAGACCGCATCATCGTCGGGGGCACCTTCAACTTTGGGCCAGATTCGCCGCTGTACCGTGGCCCGGAATCGCCGCTCTATGCCGCCCTGGGCAATCCGGCTCTGCAAGACCCTATCGCCAGCCTGCGCGCCGAAGAGGCGATGACCGTCTATCTGGTTGACGGCTCGGCAGCTCGTTTCGACTATCTATGGACATACAATCTGCCGCTGACCGGAGCCATGGTAGACAACAGTTCGCTGGCAGCACACACTTCCGATCACCGCTCCACCATTGTGGCGATCAGCCGTCACCAGGGTGTCTCCTGCTCGCCGTAGGTCCTGGTTCATCACCTACCGAGCAGCACTCTATGTTCACCCCCACGCGGCCTTATCGCAAGCCTCCCGGCGATGGTCTGGTCTTGAATCGCTGACCACTGCCGACGAGGTGCTCTTTCCACCACTGAACGCTTTTCTGTACACAGTCTACTGAAACAAACCTGCCGGATCAGCGCTCTTCAAAGACGATCTCGCCCGCCTCGATGGCGCTGAGGGCATTCTGTGCGGCGGATTGCGCGGCAGCCTGCTTGCTCGGCCCGGTGCCTCGGCCACAGGGCGTCGCCCCGATCAGTACTTCGACGGTGAATTGCTTGGCATGATCTGGCCCATGGCTGCTCACTGTGCGATAAAGGGGCGTCTCGCCCAGCGTAGCCTGTGCCCATTCCTGCAACAGACTCTTAGGGTCCTTGTCAGCGGCACGTTCCAGCATATCGGTCAACGCCGGTTCCAGCAACGGCTCGACGAACCGTTGCACTGCTTCCATGCCCTGGTCGAGATACAACGCGCCGATCAACGCCTCGAACGCGCCACACAGAATCTTTTCTCGTTCGCGCCCGCCGGACTCATCTTCCCCCTTGCCCAGCAACAACGCCTCTCCCAGCCGGAAGCGTCGCGCAAAGCTCGCCAGCGTCTCCGTCCGCACCAGCCCGGCCCGCAGGCGAGTCAGGCGGCCTTCGTCCATTTCTGGAAAGCGATCATAGAGCCAGGCCCCCGCCACGAAGTCGAGCACAGCGTCGCCCAGGAATTCCAGGCGCTCGTTGTCTTCCAGCGAGTGTTCAGGGTGCTCGTTTAGATACGATCGGTGCGTCAGCGCACGCTGCAACAGCGACAGATCGTGAAACTGAACAGACAGGCGCTCTTGTAACTTGATCAATTCGGCCATGCTCTCCGACAACGGCTGCTCTGTGCACGAAGCAAAGAAACCGCTACCATCCGTGCTGCTAGCTGAACGACACGCGAATCACCAACCGTCCCAGCCGTAGTTCGTCATTGTCGCGCAGAATACGCGGCTCGTAGGGCATCAGGCGCTGCCCGTTCAGATAAGTGCTGTTGGCGCTGCCCATGTCGGTGACCACTACCGTATCATGATCGCGCATCAGCGCCAGATGGTTGCGCGAAACGCCCTTCTCCAGCGCCCCGTAGGGCGAAAGATCAACGTCCGGCTGCGGGATGCCCGGCTCATTGTGCGCGCGCCCCAAGATGATCTCGCGATCCACGTCTAACACCAGCACCTCATCGGAATCGCGGAAATGAAGCTGAAGCTTGCTGCGCCGGTCGAAATAGGCCGTCCCCCAACGGCGGCGCGGCTCTATCCCCTCATAGAGGGTATCATCGAGCAAACCCGTCCCATCGCGTTCCAGGTCAGCCAGCGCATTGGGCAAGATATGGCCGCAGGAGTAGCAATAAGCATCTGTATCAGGATTCTGGCGGCCACAGTGAGGGCATACCTGCATGACCCACGATCCCTTCATCGAGATAAAGCCTGGTATAAAAAATGTGTGGTCTTAATGATACGGCGCTCAGGCAGAAATTTCAATTGCCGATGATCGTTCATTCCTCCTGTGGAGTCCGTTTCTGTTCAGGCGCATCGGCAAGTGCCCCCTCGACCATGCTCGCCACTTGCTGGCCCTGGACTTCGTCCCCCGCTCTCAGCCATGCCAGGAATTCGATATTGCCCGCCGGTCCACGCAGGGGCGAGCGCATCAGACCATGCACGGCAAATCCTTCTGCCTGTGCTGCTTCCAGCACGTCTAGCAAGACGCGCCGGTGCACCAGTGGATCGCGCACTACACCGCCTTTACCCACCTGTTCGCGACCAGCCTCAAACTGAGGCTTGATCAAGATGATCAGGTCGGCAGGTAGAGTCAGCCAACCGCGCACCACTGGCAACAGATAGCGCAGCGAGATGAACGAGACATCGGCCACCACCAGGCTCACCGGTTCGGCGAGGCGCTCCACATAGCGGGCATTGGTGCGCTCCATCACCACCACGCGCGGATCAGAGCGCAGCCGGTAGTCGAGTTGCCCGTAGCCCACATCAATCGCATACACGCGCGCCGCCCCATGCTGTAGCAAGCAGTCCGTGAACCCGCCAGTACTGGCCCCGACATCGGCGCAGACACGTCCCTCTACTGCGACGGGAAAAGTCTCCAGAGCCGCTGCCAGTTTTTCCCCACCGCGACTCACAAAGCGTGGCGCTTGCTGGACGGTCAGCGTTGCCTCCCGCGCCACGCGCATACCCGGTTTGGTGCGCAACTCGCCATCTACGCGCACTTCACCAGCCATGATCAGGCGGCGGGCTGCCTCGCGGCTGGCGACCAGCCCACGCTCCACCAGCAACACGTCCAGTCGTTCTCGGTCGCCCATGAACTCAGTATCCCTCTTTGACCTAAGTCTAGCGCATCCTGCCTGAGTGCGTGCAAAATGCGTCAGGCAATTTGCGGCAGTTTGCTGCCCCTCACCCCTAAGATCCCCTCTCGCTCGCGACTGCGTTGCGGGGCGAGGGGACTTGCTGTCTCTCGCGCGAGTGCTTCCCCACAGCGCGGGACAAGGGCCTGGGAGATGAGGGTCATCGGGCATAGCAAAGCTGCTGACAACCTCCGCATGCCCGCCGTCTCGCTCATCTACCAGCGACTCTGCTTCGCTGCTATAATGAGCGCTCGTTGAGAAAGAAACGGGTGGAGAAATGCACGTGCACAACCTCAAGTCTGCCCTGCAACCGCTATGGAGTACGTTGCCGGAACCGGTGCGCGGCCTGCTCATTGCCATACGCCCCATTCAATGGGCGAAGAATGGCTTCGTCTTCGCCGGGCTGTTGTTCGACCAGCAACTGACCAAACCCGAACCGCTGGCGCGGGTCACCGCGACTTTCATCCTGCTCTGCCTGACGGCCAGCGCCATCTACCTGGTCAACGATCTGGTTGACATCGAGCGCGACCGCCTGCACCCGCGCAAACGCCTGCGCCCGCTGCCCTCCGGTCAGCTTCCCAAGAGCTGGGCTACCGCTGCAGCCATTCTACTCCCCACTTTTTCGCTGCTGGTTAGCCTGGCCCTCACCTGGAAGCTGACGGTTGTCCTGTTGGGCTATCTGGCCCTGCACCTGGCCTACTCCTTCTTCCTCAAGAACATCGTGCTGCTGGATGTCTTCGCCATCGCCGCGGGATTCATCCTGCGCGTGGTCGCTGGAATTGTGGTGATCCATGTCGCCCGCTTTTCTCCGTGGCTCTATGTCTGCGCGGGCTTGCTGGCGTTGTTCCTGGCCATCGGCAAGCGCCGTCAGGAACTGATCCTGCTGGCCGAAAATGCGCAGGACGTGCGCTCCACCTACAAGGACTACAACATGGCCCTGTTGGACGACATGCTGCGCCTGGTCACCACTGGTAGCGTGTTGACCTACATGCTCTACACCATCGAAGCGCCTACCATCCGCACCAATGGCCACAACATGATGCTCACCATCCCCTTCGTCATCTACGGGGTATTTCGCTATCTGTACCTGATCCACGTGCGGGGCGAAGGGAGCGCGCCGGACGAACTACTCTTCGAAGACCTGCCCCTGCTGGCGACCGTCGTGCTGTGGGTAAGTGCGGTTGGCTTCGTGCTCTATGTGATCTAACCCCCTGCTGATGACTGCTGTGCGCGCTTTCACCGCTTCGGCTCCTGGCAAGATCATCCTCTTCGGCGAACACGCGGTCGTCTATGGTTACCCGGCCATCGCCGTGCCGCTGACCGCCGTCCAGGTGACCGTCAGCGCAGAAGCAGCGCCGTCCGGCAGCGGGATCACTCTTCACGCCGCCGACCTGGGGCGCACTCTTGCCCTAGCCGACCTGCAGCCCGCCGATCCGCTCTACGACGCCCTGGCCTATCCGATACACCTTGCCTTGCAGACTCTGCGCTGTCCGGCTCCCGACTTGCGCCTGACCGTCCGCTCGACCATCCCTATCGCCAGTGGGCTGGGCAGCGGCGCGGCGCTGGCCGCCGCCCTCATTCGCGCGGTCTGGGGAGCGCTCGGCCAGCCCCTAGACGACGACGTGCTGAATCCTCTGGTCTACGAGGTCGAGAAAAGACATCATGGCACACCGAGCGGCATAGACAACACCACCATCGTCTACGCCCGCCCGGTCTACTTCGTGCGCGAGCAGCCGCCGCAGACCTTCACCGTTGCCCGCCCTTTCACTCTGCTGGTTGCCGACAGCGGCCACAGCAGCCCCACCCGCCTCACAGTAGCCGACGTGCGGCATCGTTACGATGCCGATCCCACAGGGACAGGCGCTGTCCTGGCGCGGATTGGAGCCATTGCCGAACAGGCGCGCCAGGCTATCGAGGCGGGCGAAATCGCTGCGCTGGGGCCGCTGATGGACGAAAATCATGCCTTGTTGGCCGAGTTGACCGTCTCTTCGCCCCATCTTGACCAGCTATGCCAGGCCGCGCGCGCGGCGGGAGCCCAAGGAGCCAAGCTCTCCGGCGGCGGGCGCGGCGGCAACATGATCGCCCTGGTGCAGGAAGATAGCGCGGACGCGGTCGCCGAGGCGCTGCGCCAGGCAGGAGCCGTGCGCGTGCTGACCACACGGGTCGATTCCCCAAGCTAAGCAAGGACGTGTCATGGGGTGGATTGCGCTGCTCACTGCGCTGGTGCTGGCCGTGCTGATCATCGTGGTGTTGCTGCGCGCGCTGACATATCTGCGCGAACATCCCGAACTGATCACCAACGGCACGCCGCTGGCCTATCAACGTTGCCAGATCACGTTGGGGCAAATTGTGCAGCGCTACCATCAGATCGCCCCCCTGCGAGACGATGCCCTTCTGCTGGCCTGGCAGGCTCCCTCCGGCGCAACCTACACCATCAGCCCCCAGGGCATCGAGTGTCACCGCGGCTCGCCAGCGACAGTCCCCACTACCACGCTACCCTGGGCGGAAATCGGCGGCGTGGGGGTGCGGATGCAGCCTGGTTTCAGCTTTGCCGATCGCGATGGCGCGACCGATCACGTCTATACCTCGACGTACACTTTCGCGCTGATCATCGTCCCGTTCCAGGGACCGACGCTGAGCATCCCCATCCCCACCGACGACCGCGACGACGCAGTGAACTTCGCCGCTCATTTGCTGGCCCTGGCCGAAGCCAAACAGAAGCGCATCAACGTCTTCGGCTTCGACAGACCGCCCGCCCCCCCGCGCCAGCGTCACCGGCACCTGTGACGCGCTTCCGGCAAGAAAAACAGCGGCCACGGAGCCGCTGTTTGAGCACCAGGTGAGTGAGGGTGTCTGACTAGCCCTTCACCGCCCCCATAGTCAGACCGCGCACGATGTAGCGCTGCACGAACAGCGAGAGCACCAGGGGCGGCACCACAGCCATCAGCAAACGGGTAGACACAAACCCGAAGTGAATGCCGCGCACCGTGCCCGTGCTGATGATCTTCACCGTGAACGGCTGCGCGTCGCGCACTGTCAGCACGCTGGCGAAGAGAAACTCGTTCCACGCAAACGTGAAACAAATGATCCCTGCGGCCACTAGCGCCGGCCCAGCAATGGGCAGCGCCACCCGCAGGAATACCTGGAGATGCGATGCCCCATCTACCAGCGCCGCTTCCTCCAGGTCTTTGGGAATGTCCGCGAAGAAGTCGCGCATGATCAGCACGGCAAAGGGCATGACGAAGGTCGCGTTGACCACAATCATGCCAACGTAGGTATCCAGCAGGTCGAAGCGCTGCAGCAGCAGGAAAAACGGGATCAGCGTCGCCACAGGCGGCAGAAAGCGCTGCGACAGAAACCACGATACCAGGTTGCGGTTGCCGATCCCGAAACGGAATCGCGCCAGCGCATATCCCGCTGTTGAGCCAAGAGTGAGCGCAATGACCGTCGCGCCGATAGCAATGATGGCGCTGTTCTTGAGCGCTTTGATGTTCTCCTCACCGGTGCGCCCCAATTCAGCGTTCCAGTTGTCCATGATCGGCTTGAACTGCAGGAAGGGGATCATGGACGATTCCAGCGCATCGCGCTGAGGTTTGAAGGAAGTGATCAGCGCCCACGCGAAGGGGTAAAGCGCGATGAGCGTCACCAAGAGCACCGCTGCCCACAACAAGGTATGCTCGATCGTTCTCCGTGAAATCAACTGGCTCGTCTGCATCGTCAGTGCCCCTTTTACTGGACCTCGTAGCGCTCACGCACACGCCAGAAGAAGATGGACGACACGATGATGGCCACCACCACCAGCAGATAAGCGAGCGCCGAAGCGTAGCCCATGTCGAAATGGCGCAGACCGGTCAGATAAATGTAGTAGGAGTAAGTTTGCGTCGAAACGCCAGGCCCCCCGCCCGTCAGCGTGTACGGGATATCCAGAATCTTGAAGGTCTCCACCAGCCGCAGCATGGTGACCGTGCCGATGGCGGGCAAGATCAACGGGAATGTGACCTTGCGGAAGAGCGTCCAGGCCGATGAGGTATCGAGCCGGGCAGCCTCATACAGTTCGTCGGGGATAGACTGCATCGCTGCCAGCACGATGATGAAGACAAACGGCGTCCACTGCCACACATCCACAATCAAGACCGCAAACCGCGCTGACCACGGATCAGTGATCCAGTAGACTGTCCCTGCCCCGATGGCCCGCAGCATCTGGTTGACCGGCCCGCTCTGCTCGTTGAACAGGATCATGCCAAGCTGCCCCAACGCAATGGGCGCAGCGAAGATGGGCAGAGTCAGAATGGCGCGGAATACCCGCAGGCCAGGTATATCGTGGTTGAACAGCCAGGCCACCAGAATCCCCAGCACTACCGTGAGCAATACGCTGCCCAGCACAATGAAGACGGTCATCTCCAGCACTTCGGAGACGCGATTGTCGCTGAAGATGTCCGCGTAGTTTTCAAAACCGATGAACTGCACCGGACGGGGGCGCCGCCCAATCCGTTTGTCGGTGAAGCTCAGCCCTAGCGAGTACAGCAGCGGGAAGAGGGTAAAACACAGCACCCACACCACGCCTGGCAACAAAAAGAACAGACCTGCACGGTTTCTCTTCTTCATGGGAACCTGCCTGCTGCGGTTAGTCTTGCACCCCCACCAGGTGATCACAGGTTATCAAAGGGGAGAGGAATGCTCCTCTCCCCTTTTTTGCACGTCAACACAACGTCAGAGAATTACTCCGCCGGCGTATACCCGATCGACGCCTGATAGATTTCCAGCAGGTAATCGCGGCCAATGTCGTCGGTGATCTCTTCCCATTCCTCGGCCACCTGATCCAGAGCTTCCTGCGGCGACAGCTCGCCGACCATGGCCTGCGCCAGGCGCATGTCCAGGATATTCCAGTACTCAGGCGTGCCAGGGATACGCAGGTAGGTCTGCGTGGTCGGGAAGTCGAACAGGTTCTGGCCGTAGGCGGTGATGTAGGACTGCACATCGCCCGCGTCGTACCCGGCGTTCACGTAATCTTCCACAGTCGCCTCGCCAGCGGGCGGGAACAGATGCGTGGTCGAGCTGGGGTCAACGCCCGTCCAGCCATACACCACGTTCCAGAAGAGGATGGGCGGTGTCGCCTGCATGGCCAGGAAGTAGTAGGCCAGGTCCGGGTTGTCCGAACGGCTGGAGATGACACCGTGCCACGATGCACCTACCAGGTTGCTCACGCAGTTGGGATTCTCCGGGTCTTCCACGAACTGGCCCAGTTCGCGATCATACCACACCTCAGAGCACGGGATCGGCGCGCCACCCAGCTTGCCCTTGATGGTCGAGGAGTTCGGGTCCTGCGCCAGCGATCCCACGTCGCCCCACGAGAAGAGCAATACCGCATTGCCCGTCAGGAAGTTGTTCCAGGCCTCGCCCAGGTCCCAGCCGAACTGCGACTGAGAGCCGGTAGCAGCCAGTTCCTTCAGGAATTCGAGCGCCTTGACGTGGCCGGGCGAGTTGATGACCGGCGTCATGTCATCGGGATCGAACCAGTAAATGTTGTCGTACTTGGTGACCTTGGTCGGGTCGTCGCCCTCAGCCGGGGTGATGGCAAAGGGAGCCGACAGCGACATGAAGTGGAAGAAGCCCTGCCCACCGACCTTCAGGTGCAGGCTGATGCCGTCATCGGGATCGCCGTCGCCGTTCCAGTCTTTGCCGTTGAAGAACTTGGCGATCTTGTAAACCTGCTGCCAGGTGCGCGGCGGGACTACCATCGGCTCGCCCATTTCTTCCTCATAGGCGGCCTGCCACTGGGGGTCTTCCAGGATGTCGCGGCGATAGTAGAACATCTGCGTATCGCCGTCGTTCACCACGCCGTACCACTTGCCCTCCCACTGCAGCAACTGACGCAGCGGAGCAGCCACCTTGTCGGGTTCCCACTTCGGATACCCTTCCGCGTTGATGTAATCATCAATGGGGATGATCCACTCGTTGCTGATGTAGTCCCCATAGAACCAGGAGGCGTTGATGATCGCATCATAGGTGTTCTGGTTAGTGGAGAAATCCACTGTCAGCGTGGTCAGCATCTGGTCGAAGGGGATCTCGATGATCTCCAGCTCCGCGCCGGTGACCGCCTCGAACGCCTCGCGCCAGAAGTACGGCGCACCGGAGATCACACCGCGCGTGCCGCTCGCCAGCACACCGATCGTCAGCTTCTGCCCGGAGAACCGATCACGTGCGTCGGGCAGGTTGGCCGCCATCAGTGCTTCCCAGGCCGACTGACGTTCCTGGTCGTCAATAGCGTTGGGGAACAGTTCTTCCGGCGTCTTGCCGTCGAACGGGCCGCCCTGGGCCGAGACGAGCGAGTTGCCAGCGGGCAACAACAAAGCGATCACAATCAGGAGCACTATCAGCTTTCTCATGCCACCCTCCTTGGAGCGAAAGAACTAAAGAGATCTAACGTCATGAACTGCTTACAAGCTGCCTTTTAGTGTACTATTCAGCCTTAGCACTGTCAACAAAAGGGAAGTCCTTGATAATAGAATAATTCACAATCTGATGATTGAAATCACAAAAAGCCGACACTAACACCAGTGAGTGGCTTTTATTCGCCTTTTATGCAAGAATGGTCGCGCTCCCCGCTTTACAATTCCGGTGAATCAGGCGAAGATAGGGACGCATTCTTGGTCTTGTCTGATCCCCCTCTGAGGACGAACAGGAGTTTGTATGATGGCGCTGGATATCCTCACCCTGGGCGAAGCGCTTGTCGAAATCATGCGCACCGGCATCGGCCAACCCCTGGATCAACCTGGCCCCTTCACCGGCCCTTACCCCAGCGGCGCTCCCTTCATTTTCGCGGTACAGGCAGCACGGCTGGGCGCGCAGGTCGCTGGCATCGGCGCAGTCGGCGAAGACGCCTTCGGACGCTGCCTGATCGAGCAACTGCGCGCCGATGGAGTAGACCTGCGCGGCATCCGCGTGCTGAAAGACTATGCCACCGGCGTGGCCTTTGTCGCCTACTTCGCCGACGGCTCGCGCGATTTCGTGTTCCACGTGCGCGAGGCCGCCGCTGGACAGATCGGGCCAGAACTGGTTCAGGAAGAACTCTTCGAGGGCTTGCGCGTGTTACACCTGATGGGTTCGACCCTGTCCATCCATGAGCGCGCGCTGCAGGCCGGACGACGCGCCCTGGAATTTGCCCAGAAGCATGGGGCCAGGTTCTGTTTCGACCCCAACCTGCGCCCTCAACTGATGCCTGTCGAGCGTGCCCGTGAGGTATTCGCCCCCTTCGTGCAGGCGGCTGACGTGATTATCCCCACAGCAGAAGAAGCGCGCCTGCTCACCGGCCAGGTCACGCTAGAAGCGGCCGTTGAGTCCCTGCTCACCGCCAAACCCGACCGCATTGTGATCGTCACGCAGGGCAAAGACGGCTGCACCGTCTACACCCGCAATGGCGCACAACACGTGCCCGGTTTTGCCGTGCAGGAAGTAGACCCCACCGGCGCGGGCGATTGCTTCGATGCCGGTTTTCTCATTCGCTGGCTGAAGGGAGCGTCTCCGGTTGAAGCCGCGCGCTTCGCCAATGCCTGCGGGGCGCTGGCGGTCACCGCCCAGGGGCCCATGAGCGGCGCGCGTCCGCTGGCCGAAGTTGAGGCATTCCTGGCATCACACGAGTGACGCCAGGCAGCAGCTCGCGGGCGCGCTGGGCTTCGCTCAGCAGCGCCCGTATTCATAGCCTGTCTCGTAGAGCGCCACGACGTTTTCCGCGGGGCTGACAGCCTGGATGTTGTGGCAGGGAGCCAGGATATAGCCGCCTCCTGCCCCCAGGATGTGCAGATTGTCAATGACTTCCTGGCGCACCTCGTCTACCGAGCCAAACGGCAACGTGTACTGGTTGTCTACGCCGCCGTGCAGGATCACCTTGTCGCCGAAGTCCCGCTTCAACCCTTCGCGATCCATGCCCTTCGCCCGCCATTGCAGCGGGTTGAGCGCATCTATCCCCGCCGCGATCATATCCGGGATGATCTCGCGGATCGCGCCGTCGCTGTGGAAAAACACGTATGCGCCCGCCTGATGCACCAGTTCCATCATACGCTTCATGCGCGGGATGAACACTTCGCGGATGATCCGTGGCGAAAACAGCAGATTCTCCTGTGAACCGAAATCCTCGGCCACATAGGTGATGTTCACCACACCAGGGATCGCCTCATAAATGCGGCGCGTATGCTCATAGGCGAAGTCGAACAGCCTGTCGAGACAATGCTCGACCAGAGCGCGGTTCTCCACCAGATCGCTGTAGGCCAGCTCCATCCCCCGCAGATTGACATATGTGAGAAATGGTTCGGAACCGCCACCGCGGATGGGCAGGTGATCTTTGCCCTTCACTTGCTCGCGTAACACGGAATAGTCGAACCAGTCGGCGGAAGGCCAGGTGTAGTGCGCTTCGATCTCTTCGATCGTCGAGTAACGCGCCAGGGGATGATACACACACTCCGGATACACCCCTGTCCCATAGTCCACGTCTTTGAAGCCGCAGCCGTACAGATCGTAACCAGGTAGGATGGGGGGGCCGATGTACGCCGGCTCAACGGTGAAAGGCTTGTCAATGTGCAGGCGCGCGAACATCTCCTCTTCGCTGGCGCAGCCCAGGTACTGCATCACTTTCTGCGTGGCTTCTGGGGTCGCCCAGTAATCCATCGGCACCCGATCGGGCGTCTCACGCCGCAATACGGCCAACCAGCGTTCCTTCGAGGTCATGCTGTCCGACATCGCCTTCCTCCAGAGAATCGCTTTATGCGGGCGCGCCGCCATACTTGCGAGCTGACTCCATGAACTGAATCAGGTTCCGCGTGGTGCGCTCTGGCAAGGGGGTCACGAAGGGTGCCGCTGTCGGCAGCAGCATGAATGGCGCGCGATCGCCCACGGCGTCCACCGCCTCCGCCACCAGCCGATCGATCTGCTCCGGCTCCGCCCGTTCCAGGTCATCGAGCTGAATGTTACCCATGATTACCAGGGCATTTTCCACCCGCTCGGCCACCTCGCGCAGCGTGATGTCGCCTGTAGGTGCGGGTGGCGCTTCGCAGGGATCGATCGCGTCAACACCCAGCTTCAGGAATTCGTCCAGCAGAGCACGAATTGGCCCATGACAGTGATACTGCACCAACTTGCCCGCCCGGTGTATCGCTTCCACCAGAGGCCGGTCAAACTCGGTGACCGCATGCTGATAGTAGGACAGGCGCATTTGCGGCGGCTGACAGTACTCCGGGCCGAAGATACGAAAGGAATCGCCGATCCCTGCCGCCAGCACACCCTGCAACCACTCCAGGATGAGTTGTTGCGCCCGTTCCAGCAACGCATCTATCTTCTCCGGCATGGTGCGCGTGCGAATCATGAATTCGGCGTAGTCCATGTTCTCGATCACCAGGCAGACCGGATTCGGAAGCTGCACCTGCACGATCCCTCGCTCGCCCAAAGCCTCTCGCAGCGCCTGATACTCCGCTGGGTCGGGCAGCTTCGGGCGGAAAGGCATGGACAGAAATGCCTCGATGTCGTCGTCTGTCTGCATCAGGTGACGCTCGCGCCAGGTAGACTTGTTGCCGTCAATATCCTTGTACTCGGCCATCAGATCGCCGCGCGGTGTGTGTAGCGTGTAGCGTGTGATAACCGTGTGCTCCTGACGCCATCGCTCGACCGTCACCTGTTCTGGATCGTCCACTGCCAGAATATCAGTCAGTCCAAAGGAGGCGTAATACGAACAGTAGAACGCCTGAATATGGTCATAGCGGTCACTCCAGGCCAGCCCTTCCTGGTACGAGGGATCGTCAGCCATCCAGGGGTGGCTGTAGCGGTCAACCCCATAGGTCGAAACCGGGATATAGCCGGGGTTGCGTTTCTGCGTGAGTAAGGTCAGCAGAACCTCTCGGCGATTCATGATCTCACTATCTCACTGGCCCAATTCCTCAAAGAAAACGCGCGCATTGAACAGATGAAAAGCAACAATGTAGCGTTCGATCGCCCGCGCGATCCAGTCCACCACATAGCGATGTGGATCGCCCATGATCGGGCGCAGATTGTCGTAGAGCTGCTGTCGCGCCATCACAACCGACGGTTCCGTCCAGATGTAGCGCGCACCGGTCTTCAGCAACCACTCGCGCCGCGCCGGAGTCAGCTCGTCCAGCGCTTTTCCCTGTTCATCTGGTTGTAGCCACTTCTGCCAGCGGTTGGAAGCGTCCACCGCCGCTGCCAGTGTTGCATGGAAACGCGAGGGGGTCACCCCGGGTCTGGTGCGCAACAGGTCCTGCTCCCGCTGTTCCAATGCCAGCAGTGCGTCGTATTCCTCGGCAGTGAACTCTGGCCCGACGTTGGCCCCACCCATCCCCGCCAGCGGATAGTCAGCGGGATTGTCCACCCAATCGGTATAGTGCCCTTTCACGAGCGTGCCATATGGCGAGGCGATCTCGTAGAGCGCTGCCGCTGCCTGTCGGTCGAACTGCGTCGTATGCAGGTCGGTGCCCACCTGCGCCACCACGAAAGCTGGCCAGGCATGATCCAGACCACGCCCCGCCAGACCCTGCCGTAGCAACTGCAAGAAGCGCCGAAAAGCATTCAGGTCTACCAGCCCGCCGTGCACTTCCTCGGTGCCCACTTCATAGGCGACCGGGGGCAGGCCCAATCGCTGTCGCTCGGCCTCAGCGTGCGCGATCAGGTCGAGGCTGCGCTCGACGACTGTCTCTACCGGCAAAGGGCCGCCGAGCGTCCGGTCAACGGTAGGGTCAATGTGCAGCAGCGCGTAACCGGCTTCGAGCATGGCCGTGATGGACTCCTTGACCTCAACTGTTGTCTGCTCGAAGGTCAACCGCTCGCGCGTGTGCTTATCCTTGAGCCACTGCCCCCCATGATCCAGGCAGGGATACAGCGCTTCGTGACAGCCGTATTGCCGGGCGTATTCGTGCACCTTGCGCACGAACTCAGCCGGCGTCCAACCTGTGTAGCCGCCATCGCGATCTACCTGATTGAGGGTCGCGGCGAAGAGCATCGGCGCGTTATTGCGAGCCGCCGCCTGCACTGCCGCCTCCAGCACCGCCTCGGAGTTCGGACACACTGCCAGCAGAGTCACATAGATACCCTGTTGGCGCAGCGCGATGATGCGCTCCACCATCCGCTTGATCTGAGCCAAGGTCTTCCTCTCCCTCGTGAGTGTCCGCGCAGGGCTGGTCACCATCAGACCAGCAGCAGGTATACATCCATCTCGCGAATCTGCCGCGCAATGTCTTCGTCCAGGTTGGTGTCCGTCACCAGCGTGTTAATGGCCGACAACGGCGCGAGGGTCGCCAGCGCCGAGAGGTGGAACTTGCTGCTATCAGTCACCAGAATGCGGTGATCGCCACACTCCAGGTACGCGCGGAGAAACTCGGCTTCTTCGGGCGTTTCGGCGCTGATGCCGCGCGTCACCGAGACAGCGCGCGCCCCAATGATGACCTTGTCTACGCACAGTTGCGCCAGCATTTGCCGTGCCAGGGTGCCGCGCACAGCCTGTTCGTTGGGGTCTACGGTGCCGCCCAACATGATCAGTCGGTGCTGCCCCTGGCGCAGCAACTCTTGCACCACCAGCAGAGACTCGGTGATAATGGTCAAACCCATGTGCCGATTCAGATGCCGTGCCACAGCCAGGCCAGTGCTGCCGCCCGCAATCAGCAGCGTTTCGCCGTTACGAATCAGTTCCGCGGTCGCCGCCCCGATGCGCTCTTTTTCAGCAGCGTGCTGATTCTGGCGCTGCAAGATAGGGATTTCGCTGGTGGCCACCGAACCAACCCGCATGGCTCCCCCATGCGTGCGCCGGATCAGGTTGCGGGCAGCCAGAGTTACCAGATCGCGGCGGATCGTGGTCTCGCTCACACCGAACCGCTCGCTGAGCTGCGCGACAGTCATGCGCCCCATTTGATTGACCAGCTCGACAATCTGCCCCTGTCGCTCCAGAGACATCAGATCGTTGGAACTCATCACTGCCTCCGCATCACTACTCACTCACTTTGCGCGGCAACTGGTGCTCGGCGGGCAAATGCTTCGGCGGCCTGTGTCTGGAAGATCTCTACCGCTGCACCGACCATGCCCGTCTCGCCGCGCATCTCACCCAGCACGATCTCTACCCCAGTATAGAAATCCGGCGCAAACTCAGCCAGAGCGCGGTGATAGTCCGCCACCAGCTCGTCGAAGCGACAGCGGCATGCTTCCAGCAGCACTGGCCCGGCCTCCGCCGTGCCGCCGGTCAGTGCTACCCTGTCCGGCAGGTAGATCGAGCAGAGCGTCGCCAGGGCGTGTCCTAGGTATCTGCCGATCTGCTGGATCACCTGCACCGCGCGCGAGTCGGAACCTTCTCTGGCCGCGCGGATCACCTCATGGGCGGCGACGGGATGCCCATACGCCTGCAGCGCCAGGCGCTCGATGCCGGGGACGCCGCACAGCGCCTCTGCACTGCCACGCGCCCCGTAGACATCCGGCGGACCGTCGGGTTCCACGATGACGCGGCCTGTGTCGCCCGCCTTGCCGCCGATGAAACGGAGCGCCTGCCCGTTGATGATCACCCCGGCCCCCAGGCCTGTGCCAATGGCCATACACAGGAAACGTCGCGCGCCGCGCCCACTGCCGTAATGGTATTCCGCCAGCGCATGGGCGGTGAGATCGTTGTTCACCGTCACCGGCAGACCGAACTCGGTTTCGAACAGGCCGCGCATGTTCACACCCCGTAGAGCAGGCGTATTGGCACAGATGATCGGCCCGCGCCGCTGATCGTCTATATACCCGTGCGTGGAGATGCCAATCCCGATCGGGACGACAGGCGCAACAGCCATCAGCGCCCGCACCTGGCCCATCACATCGCTCAGAAACGGCCCCGCATCCTTACCTCTGGCGGCAGTGACCAGGCGCTCGGACGCCAGAATCTCTCCGCTGACAGTCACCAGGCCAATCTTGGTATAACTGCCACCGATGTCAATACCAACTGCCATCACCGAAGGCGTACCCATCGCCTGCCTCTCATGCTGTGTAGACGACCTGCCCTGCCACCAGCGTCATGACAACGTTCAGATCGGCGTCGAGCAAGACCACGTCCGCATCTGCACCAGGGGCCAGCACCCCCTTGCGCCCAGCCAGCCCCAGCGCTTCGGCAGGCGTCGCGGTGACCATCGGCAGCGCCTCCGCCAGCGCAAGCCCCGTGTAACGCATCACGTTGCGCAAGGCCACATCGAGCGTCAGCGTGCTGCCCGCCAGACTGCCACTGGCAATACGCGCGACGCCCTCCCGCACCACGACTTTCTGTCCTCCCAGATCGTAGGTGCCGTCTTGCAGACCGGTCGCCCGCATGGCATCGGTGATCAGGATGGTGCGCCCTGCCCCCTTGGCCCGTACCAGTAACCTGACCATCGCCGGATGTACGTGCACGCCATCGGCGATCACCTGGCAATAAATGCGATCGTCCGTCAGCACACCGCCCAACGTCCCCGGCGTGCGATGATGCAATCCCAACATCCCGTTGAAAGTGTGCGTGGCCTGCCGCACGCCCCAGTTGGCGGCCTCAATCACCTGTTCGTAGCTCGCCCCGCTGTGCCCGATGGCGAACTCGACACCGCGCGCCCGCCCCGCCGCAACCAGTTCCGCTGCCCCCTCTAGCTCTGGTGCAAGGGTGATCAGGCGAATCGCCCCTGTCTCCAGCCAAGCCAGATATTCATCAGGAGATGGAGAGCGAAAGTGATCCGGATGCTGCGCGCCCCGGTAATCCAGATTCAGGTAAGGTCCTTCCAGGTGTACGCCCAGGTGCTGAGCGCCGTTTTCCGGCTGCGGACAACTGGCAACCGCCTGCACCGCCGCCTGAATGTCGGCACTGGCGGCGGTCATCGTGGTGGGTAGATAGCTGGTGACGCCATGCTGCGCGAAAAAACGCGCCATCTGTTGCAGCGCCGCCGGTGTCGCGTCCATAGTGTCCCAGCCGACCGCGCCATGCACATGCACGTCAATGAAGCCGGGCACCACCCACCGCCCGTCCGCCTCAATGACCCGGTCGCCCGCTCCTGGCGCGAGCCGACCTGCGCCCAGAGCCGCGATCCACCCTCCCTCAATGACCAGAGTGTGATTCGCCAGCGCCGTGTGCGGCGTCAGCAGTGTGCCCCCGCTGATCAGCGTGCGCATGACACCCCCTATTTGAGCGACCCCATAGTGATGCCGGAGATCATGCGCTCCGACAGGATGATGTAGATTGCCACTGTGGGCAGCATGATGATCACAATGCCCGCAAACAAGCTGGCCCAGTCGCCGGTGTATTGCAGCGCATTGCGTAGCGCATAGAGACCGAGCGACAGGGTGCGCGTCTTGTCCGTGTTGGCAAACACCAGCGCCAACTGATACTCATTCCACAGGCCGATGAAATTGAAGATCGCCGCCGTTAGCAGCCCCGGCGAAGCCAGAGGCAACATCACCCGCCAGTACACCTGATAGTCCGAACATCCATCTATGACCGCTGCGTCCTCCAGTTCACTGGGCAGTGTGATGAAGAAACCGGTCAGGATGTAGACAGTGAACGGCAGCGACAGGCTGACGTAGACCACGATCAGCCCCGGCAGGGTATTGTCCAGCTGCAGGTTCAGCATCAGCGCGAACAGCGGGATGAACAGCAGCGGATAGGGAATGCCCATGCCCGCGGTAAACAGCGTAGTGATCGTATTGCTGCCCCGGAACTTCACCCGGCTCAGCACGTAGGCCGCCGGGGCGGAAATCGCCAGGATCAGAAACACGGACACCGACACCACAATCACGCTGTTCAGGAAATAGCGGCCCATGTCCACCGCGTTCCAGGCGGTGCTGTAGTTCTCGAAGCGCAGTTGCGGCGGCAGCTTGAGCGGCTCCTGGAAAAGCTGACGATTGGTCTTGAACGATGACATGGCGATCCAGCCAATGGCGAACACCGTGAAGCCGCACCACGCCAGCAGCACCAGGTAACCGGGAATCTGACGCACAAATCGCAGCAACCGCCCTTGCGTGCGTCGGCTGAGCGTCCAGGGTCGGGTGTGTGCTGTCGTTGCCATGTAGCCCTCCTCAGTACTGGATCACTTCGCGGCGCAGTACACGGCGCAGCACCACCACCACCACAACCACCGTCAGCACGAGCGCTACCCCCATCGCCGTAGCATAACCCAGGCGGTAGATAGGGGTGCGCTGACCAAAACCCATCACATATAGATACACGGCGATCGTGTAGGTGTTCGGGGATGGCTCCAACGCCGAGAAGGCAAAGGGGAATTCGAAGATTTTGAGAGCACTGATGCTCCACAACACAATACCCACGGTGATCACGTCCCATAGCAGGGGCACGGTGATGCGATAGAACATCTGCAGTTCGTTTGCCCCGTCTATCCTGGCCGCTTCATAGAGTTCATGAGGGATCTTATCAATGCCTGCCATCAACAACACCACGTAAAAGCCCACGTTCATCCAGATGATCGCGGCCAGCATAGACTCAAAGATATTCTCTGGCGATGTCCAGAGAGTCCTGGAAAGCGACTCGAAGCCCAGGTAAGCCAAGCCATTCTTGAGGATGCCGAAGCGCGGATGATAGATCGCCACGCTCCACATCGTCGTCAGCGCAATGACGGCTACCACGTTGGGCAAGAAGATAATCGCCCGGAACAGCTTGCGCCCCTTGATCCCAGAGTTGAGCAGAATGGTCAGCGCGAAAGCCAGGCCAAAGACGATCACCCCGCCCACAAACACGATCGTCAGCGTGTTCTTCAGGCTCTCAATGAACAGATCGTCGCGGATTAGTTCCCTGTAATTGTCCAGGCCAATGAACTTGGCCTCGTAGGAAAAGCCTGACCAGTCGAAAAAGCTGTAGTAGAACGCCCGTATGGCGGGGTAGAGAAAGAACACCAGATAAAGGAATGTGGCCGGAAACAAGAAGGTGATGATCAGCCTTTTGCGCGCGCGCATGCCCCCTGCTCCTCACTGCCGCGCCACTCCTCGCCGTGGTCAACGGCCCAAGAGCCTCTCTGCAGGCCGATGAACAACTGGGATGGGCTCTTGTGTCCCATCCCAGTCTGTCGTCCGCTCGACCGCGAACTACTTGCCTTTCCAGTACTCCGCCGCGTCAGTGGCCATCTTCTCAACGAACTCTTCAGGCGTCAGCTCGTCCAGGAAGAGCTTCGACCAGTTGACGTAGAGAATGTTGTTGACAAACTCGGAGTACTGCGCCACCGAACCATCGGCCATGCCGAAGACTGCCGTAGCGTTGGCCGCAGCTGTCGCGCCATCCTGGATCGCTTCTGCCCACTGCACACCCAGGCGTGTCACTCCAACCAGCGCTTCATCGGCCATTTTCTGCATGTTTTCTTTGGTCATGATGAAGCGCAAGAACTCGAAGGCTTCGCGCGGATGCTCGGTATTTTTGACGATCATGAAGCTGAGCAGGTATACCATCAGATCGCCCTGCTTGCCCACGCCACCCGGCATCTCCGGGAAGTTGAAAGCACCCCACTCGAAGCTACCCTCGACGATCGGAGCCAGTTCAATGGGCAGCCACGAGCCGACCAGTTCCATCGCCGACACGCCGACGCCCAGCGTCTGCTGACCGGCGGGCCACAGATACCCCTTGGTTTCGGGCGGGATGCAGCCGCGATCCCACAGTTCGCGCATATTCTGCGCCGCCTGCAGGTAGACGGGGTCGCGCCACATCTCACCAGTCTTATCCTCGATAGTCTGTCGCAGGAAGCCCACGCCCTTGTAGCGCACAATCTGATAGGTCAGATAGTCAATCTGATAGAACTGAATGTCGCTCTCCGCGGCAATGGGAGCATAGCCGGCATCTAGCAACTTCTGGCACACGCTCAGGAAATCTTCCCAGGTCTTGGGCGGCTCAGCGTCCGCTTCGGCGAAGGCGTTTTTGTTGTACCAGAACTGCGACGTGTTGTAGATATAGGGCCACAGGTAAATCTGCCCATCCACAGCGAAGAGTTCGAGCGTGCCGGGGGTGAAGACCTCGCGGATCGGCACATCCTCATCCAGCGCCTTCTCTTCCAGAAATTCGTTCAGCGGATAGGCCATCCCTTCCTGCACCAGCCCACCGGCGAGCGGGTCGGCATCCTGATCCACCAGGTCAATCTGCTGCCCAGCGCTCAGAGCGGTGCGTACCAGGGTCTGATTCTGACGACCGTTCCAAGTAGCCTCGATGTCAATGTTGGGATTGGCCGCCTCAAAGTCCGCGATCCAGCTCTGAATAACCCTGGCCTGCGGCTCGGTCTCATTCCACATGGACCAGTAGACCAGCTTGACCTTCTCCTGGGCGCTAGTCAGCCCCGTGCTCACTGGGACGAGCATGGCTACGATGAGCACTAGTGTCAAAAGCCGGAATTTCTTCATGGGATCATCTCCTTCTTACCCTGTAAGTATGAACAGTTACCAAACGTGAACCTGGTAAAAATCATGGCTTGCATTTCTATCGCATAGACACTCTCCGTCCCTATCCGGCCAAACACTGGCCGACGAACAGATAGGCCTTCGGGCAACAGTCAGAGCTCAGCGAGAGGCTCCTGAACATATGACACGCAACCGACAGCTCCTTACAACAGTTTGCTTTCCTAGCTTGTCAATAGGGACTTGAGCACCACCACAGCGTCAAGCCGCGCCGGATGATCGGGATTCTGTTGGTTGGCCATGGCACGGTGATAGGCCAGCAGGTGCAGCACCGGCAAGTACGTCACCGTGCGCGCCCATGCGGGCAGCTCACTGCCCAGCACCACCTCATGCCACCGCGCAACATCTGCGTGCCCTGTTTCCTTCTCAGAAAGCGCCAGCACATGTGCTCCGGCCCACTGCATCTGTTCCAACACGGCTATTTCATGGCGCTGTGCGTCTTCCGACAGCAGACCGATCACCAGCGAATGCTCGTCCACCATGGACATAGGGCCGTGACGGAACTCCAGCGCATGAAAGGCTTCGCTATACGACAGAGACATTTCCTTCATCTTCAGCATGGCCTCGCACGCCATGCCATACAGGAAACCTGTCCCCAGGAAAAAAAAGCGTTGGATCGCCATCGTTTCGCCGAGTGTCTGCGCCAGAGGGCGATACTCGTCCAGCAGTCGCCGGGCAATGGCTGGCAGTGTCCTCAAAACCGTCGTTACATCCAGCCCTGCCAGGTGCCCCGCGAGTGCCTCGGCTAGCAAGGTCATGCTGGAAAACGAGCGTGTCTGTGCGACGCTCTGCTCCTGGGCCGCGCTCGCCGTCAGAACAAAGTCTGCCTGGCGAGCCAGAGCACTGTCACCATAGCAGGTGATCGCCAACACTGGCCCTCCGGCCCGCGTCTGGAAGACCTCCACGGCATCGAGCGTCTCGGTCGTCTCGCCGGAGCGCGAGATCGTGACGAGCAGGGTGCTGGTATCGCCCAATTGCACCACATCGGGAAACAGCACCACCTCCGAAGCTGGGCGCGCCTGCGTCGGAATGTGATTCAGGGCCTGAAACAACGAAGCAACAACTAGAGAAAGATAGTAGGTCGAGCCGCAACCGGTACAGATGATGCGCTCAATGGGATGTTGCTGCCAGAAGCGGTCAAACGCAGGAATGAGGCTCTGGAATTCAGCCAGTGTTGCTGCCCATACGTCCGGCTGACTGTTGATCTCACTGAAAGTGTGAAAGCCCCTCTCGGCCATGAACAAACGACCTTTGCATAGAAAAAGACTGTTTATGCTTGTATAGTACTCTAAAATGCGCACAAAGTCAATATTTCCGAGCACATTCGCGCATAAATAACCACGATCGAGCGAAGCCGACGACTTCTCACCCGTCTTGGAATCGCCCCGATGCAGGCATCAGACTGGGCACGACCGAGGCAACCGCCTCAAAACCAGCTAGCAGAATCGTGGCAGAAGGCGACTGCGCGAAAAAAAGATGACCGACCCGAAACCGGTCGGTCAAAACATCATCGCAAATTCGTCAGCACCCCGTCTACCACATCAAGGGACAGGGTACAGCGGAGAGGATGGTACCCCTAGGCGTCTGCCTGCCAGTCTTCATAGGACTGGAACCACGTATCGCTCCCGGCCAGCGGAGCGTAGAAGTCCGTCCAGGGTCGCGCCAGGCGACTTGCAATGTCCGTAATTCGCCTGAGCCGTTCGACCGCCGTCGTCGCCAGGAAATGCTGCCGCTCCGCCGGACTCATGACGACAGCTTCTTTCCAGATGGCGCGCCCGGCCAGAAAGCCGCTGGCCCCTGCCTCACAGGCAACCCGCACCTGATCTTCGAAGATGTCAAAGTCCACGCCGGCGCTCAACAGTACCCAGGGCACCTGACAGACTTCGCTGATCGCCGCACAGGCCGCTTGCCAGGCGGAGCGGTCACTGTCAAAGGCGGCGTCCATGGGAAACTCCAGCTTCAGCACGTCCGCACCAAGCCCGCCAAGACGCCGTGCCGTCTCGCGCACCACCCGGGGGCGCGTCTGAGCAAAGGCGGCACTTTCCTTGGGTACGCCCGCCTGCAGACTGTAGGACATCGGCTCCAGGAAGAGCGGCATATCATAGCGCTGACATTCCTGGGCCACCTGCCGGATGGTTTCCTCCAGTTCCTCGGCCAGTGCGCCAGTATCCGGATGGTAATAGACCATCAGTTTAACCGCCGAAGCGCCCATCCGTTTGATCTTACTCACCGTCCAGCCGTCGGTGAAAGCAAGCTGACGGTACGTCGAATCGCCGCTGTAACCGCTCTTTTCCAGCGACATCAACAGCCCGCTCGTGCCGGACATGTCCAGGGCCGACGGCAGGCCATAGATCGGGTCGAGCAGCACGGCGCTGGTGTGAAACGACAGGGCCACCACGATCTCGCGCTTGATCTGCACCGCTTGCTCGTACGAGGTACCTTCAGGCAACATACGGCGATAGCTACCGCGCTGGTCGAACGCCAGTATGGTGAAGATATGTTCATCGGTGCTGGTCTGCTTGAGATGCCGCCACTTACCGGGCGTGAGAGTCTGTTTCACGTCAGTTCTGCTCCGCAGTCACCTGTTAATCGCAAGCTCACACATATACAGCCCTGGTCGGTCCAGCGAGGGTCACAGACCAGGGCGCTCGATCCGCACAGCCAAACCCACCAGCGGGCCAGCACGTCTATACAGGCGTGGCTCAGGCCACGTCGAAGCCGCCCACGATGTGCTTGACCAGCAGGTCAACAGTGGCCTCGCTGCGCGGTACTTCGGCCACTTTGCGACCACGCCGCAACACCACCATGCGATCGGCGACTTCCATCACATCCTGCATGGTGTGGCTGATGATGATCACCGGGATGCCCTGCTCGCGCAGCGTCTTCACCAGCGCCAGCACTTTGCGCTGTTCGGGGACGCCCAGCGCCGCCGTCGGCTCGTCCATGATGATCAGCCTGGCGTCCCAGTAGAGCGCACGGGCCAGGGCCACCGCCTGACGCTGCCCTCCCGATAGCCTGACCAGCTTCTGTTTGAGGGAGGGGATGTGAATATCCAGGCGATCCAGCACACCGGCAGCCTCGCGCCGCATATATTCGTCATCGGTGACAGGGATAAGGCCCAGCAGGCGTTTCTCTTTCTCCTTGCCCAGGAACACGTTCGCCCCCACATCGAGATTCTCGGCCAGGGCCAGGTCCTGGTAGATAGTCTCAATCCCCATCTCGCGCACTTTGGACGGAGAGGCATCGGTGATGTCGTGTCCATTGAACAGGATACGGCCTTCGTCGGCGCGGTAGACGCCGGACACACATTTGATCAGCGTGGACTTGCCCGCGCCGTTGTCCCCCAGCAGAGCCACAACCTCGCCGGGATAGACTTCCAGGTCTACCTTGTTGAGGGCAGTCAGGCCGCCGAAGAACTTGGAGACTCCCTCAACCCTGAGTATGGGTTCAGCGGTAGCGCTAGGCATATTCTTCCTGATGCTCCTGCTGCTGCTTTTCGAAGTACTCGCGCAACCGGTTCACCAGCACTGCAATGATGATGGTGCAGCCGATCACGATGAACTGCCACAGGGCGTCAATGTTGAGCATGACCAGACCTGTCTGCAAGACGGCAATGATCAGCGCTCCCACTACTGTCCCGCTGATGCGCCCTTCGCCGCCGAACAGATCGGTGCCACCGATCACGACGGCAGCCACCGAGTCCAGCAAGACCGGTTCACCCACCAGGGGAGACCCCGCCGTGAAGCGAAAGACGTGCAGGATGCCCGCAATGCCAGCGGTGAGCGCAGAGAGCAGATAGATGACGATCAGGTGACGCTCGACGTTAATACCGGCGCGCAGCGCAGCCTCCTTGCTGCCGCCAATGGCATAGGTACGGCGTCCAAACTTGGTGCGGGCCAGCACAAAGGCGAAGACGAGCACCACAACCGCCGTGATCAACACCGGATAGGGCAGCAGCCTCTGCAGGCTGCGCAGTTGTTCGCGCGTGAGATCGTCCGGTTGACGGAACCAGACCAACCCCATATCCTCGATTCGGTAAAGCAGGCTGCCATTCCCCACCTGACGCAACACCGCGCGGACATCGGCGGGCAGGTCGCCCACCACATTCTTGCCGGTCGTCAGCAGGAACGCCGCGCCACGCACAATGCCCCACATGCCCAGCGTAGCAATGAATGGCGGCACCTTCACCTTGGCGATCAGGATGCCGTTGGCCAGGCCCGGTATGAGCACCGCCCCCAGCCCGGCCAGCACACCCGCCGCAATCGCCAGCGTGGGGTCTACACCATTGTTGCCCAGCGTGCGCATCAACTCCGCGCTGACCACCGAGGCCAGCCCCACCGTATAGCCGATCGACAGATCAATACCGCCGGTGATGATGACGTAAGTCTGCCCCGTCGCCATCAACATCACCAGTGTGCTGGTCACCAGGATGTTGGAGAAGTTGCGGACGGTGAAGAAGCCTGTCCCTGTGATCGAGAAATAGGTCACCAGCACCAGCAGGAACAGCCAGGGCCATACCTGAGCGATCACGCTGAGGGTAGTCGCGCGTGTAGAACTTCTGGAGACCCGTCTAACTTGAGTTGAGGTTGTAGCTTCCATTGAGATCCAATCCAGTTACTGCGCAAGATTCAGAGGGCTGCGAGTAGTGGCAGAGGCCGCTACTCGCAGCTTGCGTGATCAGTAGCGGGAAGACGCTGTAGACCTATTGCTCGCGATAAATGAAGCGGGCAATCTCGGGATCGTCCACGTTGTCGGCGTTCATTATAGCGTAACCGGTCGGCCAACGCTTGGGGATACTGACCACACCGCGCTCATTGGCAACAGCTGTCAGCACGGCGAAGAAGCCCATGTCGCCCGGCTTCTGAGCGATCACCTGCGTGACCGTGCCTTCGCGCAGCAGTTCGACAGCGAACTCAGAAGCGTCGAAGGCCGCCACCTCGATGGCTCCGCCCAGACCGGCGTTCTGCACCGCCGCGCCCGCGCCCTGCGCGCTGAAGGTGTTGGCCCCAAAGATGCCGTCAATGTCCGGATTGGCCTCCAGGCGCGCCGCCGTCTGCTGCTGCGCCAGGTTCGGGTCGTCCTCGTTGTAGTCCACACCCACCAGCTCCAGGCCACGCTCCTCGATCGCCGCACGGCAGCCCTCTTCACGTTGATCGGTCGTGCTGATGCCCGGTCGCACATTCTGGATGTAGATCTTCGCCCCCTCACCCAGAATGTCCGCCAGCGTGTTGCACATGATGTAGCCGCCCTGGAAGTTGTCCGAACCGATGTAGGTGATGGGGAATGTCACTTCGCCGTTGGCATAGTCACCATCGCCGATGAACGTGTCCACCGTCAGCACCGGGATGCCCGCATTGTACACCGCCTCCAGCACCGGGATCATCTGCTGCTTGTCCGTCGGGGCGGTCATGAGGAAGTCAATGTCCCCCCGCGCCACCAGCGCCTCGATGATCGGCGTCTGAATGGTCGGGTTGAACTCCTGCGGGTCCTGCTGAATCAGTTCCACGCCATATAGTTCTGCCGCCTCGCGCGCACCGACGGCCATGGTGATATAGAACGGGTCGGGGTTGACGCCCGGCACAAAGGCGATCTTGAAGTCTTCGAGCTTGGGCAACGGTTCGCGCGGGGTTTCGGTGTAGATGTACTTGGCGATCTCCGGATCGTCAATGTTGTTGCGGTTCATGATCGCGTAGCCGGTCGGGATGCGCTTGGGGATGCTCTGATAGCCCTTCAGGTAGGCCACCGCCAGCGACACAGCCAGATAGCCCATGTCATACGGCTTCTGAGCGATCACCTGCGTAACCGTGCCTTCGCGCAGCAGTTCGACAGCGAACTCAGAAGCGTCGAAGGCCGCCACCTCGATGGCTCCGCCCAGACCGGCGTTCTGCACCGCCGCGCCCGCGCCCTGCGCGCTGAAGGTGTTGGCCCCAAAGATGCCGTCAATGTCCGGATTGGCCTCCAGGCGCGCCGCCGTCTGCTGCTGCGCCAGGTTCGGGTCGTCCTCGTTGTAGTCCACACCCACCAGCTCCAGGCCACGCTCCTCGATCGCCGCACGGCAGCCCTCTTCACGTTGATCGGTCGTGCTGATGCCCGGTCGCACATTCTGGATGTAGATCTTCGCCCCCTCACCCAGAATGTCCGCCAGCGTGTTGCACATGATGTAGCCGCCCTGGAAGTTGTCCGAACCGATGTAGGTGATGGGGAATGTCACTTCGCCGTTGGCATAGTCACCATCGCCGATGAACGTGTCCACCGTCAGCACCGGGATGCCCGCATTGTGCACCGCCTCCAGCACCGGGATCATCTGCTGTTTGTCCGTCGGCGCTGTGATCAGAAAGTCAATGTCCCCCCGCGCCACCAGCGCCTCGATGATCGGCGTCTGAATAGTCGGGTTGAACTCCTGCGGGTCCTGCTGAATCACCTCAACGCCCAGGTCAAGCGCGGCCTGGAAGACGCCCGCGCTCATGGTCACATAAAAGGGATCGGGGTTGACACCTGGGACGAAAGCGATCGTGATCTTGTCCTGCGCCTGCGCCGAAGAAGCAGATGGCATCAACGGCAAGGCAAGCGCGACAACGAGTACAAGGATCAGTGCTTTCCTAAACATGACTTCACTCCTCTCGTACACAAACAGATTCGTGAACTGTATCCCGACGTACTTTGTAGAAAACCGATCCGATTTGACTTACGCAGCTCCCCTCCTTTGCCGATTGCCGATCCCGGACAGCGCCGTTACTCCCTCAGACGCGCAATACCTGGACGCCCAGTTCCTCCAGCGCCGCAGTCTCTTTGTCGCCCAGGTTCGTGTCGGTGATAAGCACATTTACTTCGCTCATGGGAATAACGGTGAGTGAGCGCACCTGGCCAAACTTGCTGCTGTCAGCCATCAAGGCGACTCGCGCAGCCCGTTGCACCATAGTGCGCTTGACCTCCACTTCAAGCATGTTGGACGTTGTGACACCATGCTCTATGCTGAAGCCCCCGCTCGCCAGAAACACCCAGTCGGCGTTGAACAGTTCCAGCGCACGCAGCACCTGCGGGCCAATCAACGAGCGGGTGAGGTGTCGCAACACTCCGCCAGTCATGAAAAGCTCTACATTGGGGAATTGTGCCGCCGCAGCAGCTACGTTGAGAGCAGGGGTAACGATCCGCAGGTATTCCAGATCGCGTGAGAGGTGATGAACGAGTTCGACCGTGGTCGTGCCCGCATCAACGATGATTGTCTGGCCGACTTCGACCAGTTGCGCCGCGCGGGCACCGATACGCCGTTTCGCTTCCGGGTGCAGTTTACTGCGTTCCTGCAAGCGCGAGCCGTAATCACCAACGGGGAAACGTTTGGAAACAGCGCCCCCCCACACAATCTCGCAAACGCCCGCCTTTTCCAGCTCGCGCAGGTCGGAGCGAATAGTGGCCGTCGAGACGCTGAGCAGGTCTTTCAGCTCGTTGTTACGCACTACTCCCTCGCGCTCCAGGATTTCCAGGATGATGCGCTGCCGTTCGACAGCCAGCAGGCCGCTCTCAGCGTTCTCACCAAGGCTCATGATTCACAACAATGCCCCCACTCATTTCCTTTCTGACAGTTTAGATTTCTTTCGTTTTTCTGTCAAGTTTTTGCCATTACCTCGCAAAAGCGAAGAAATCTTTGAAAAAACGAGGTTTTGGGCGTATAATGCCAATCATTGGAAAGAATTCGAAACCATTGCGGAGTGCATGTCTTGAGAACCTTGCTTGTAGTCAGCGGGGGCGATGCTCCCGGAATCAACACTGTGCTTGCCCACTATACGGTGCTGGCCACTGCACATGGGGACGAGGTCTACGGTGCTCAGGGCGGTTTAGCGGGCATCCTGTCCGGGCAGATCGAGCAGCTCACGCCCGCCCTGATCACACCCTGGGCTGGCCAAAGTGGTTCGTACCTGCTATCGAGCCGCGATCCCGTCCTAAAACAGACCGAGGCGCGCGAACAGCTAGTAGAGGCCCTGGCCCATCACGGCATTGACAACGTGATCCTGCTCGGCGGCGATGGCACTCTGCGCTATGTGGCCCCCTTGCTGAGCGAGTGGGGCATTGCCTGCATCGGTCTGCCTACTACCATTGACAACGACATCGCCGGCACCGAACAGACCCTTGGCTTCGACTCAGCCTGTAATTACGCTTATCAGGCCGTGGACGGCATTCTGGCCACTGGCCACGCTCTACACAACCGCATCTTCACCCTTGAAACACTCGGCGGTAACACGGGCTTCCTGGCCCTGGAAATCGCCTGGGGAGCGGGGGCGCATGTCGTCTTGGTGCCGGAGTACACCTACGACAACGACTGGCTGGCCGAACGCCTGAAACGCATGGTCAGCAAGCATGGCTACGCGCTGCTGGTACTCTCAGAAGGAGTGCTCGCCAGCCGCACGCTGGCTGAGGACATTTTCAGGTGGACAAACATCCGGGTTCGCGATACGCGGCTGGGACACGCTCAGCGCGGGGCCAGGCCATCTCACAGTGACCGCGCCCTGGCCGCGCACATGGCCCGCTTGGCCTATCAGGCCCTGCGCGATGGACTTCGGACGGGCACAGTGGTAGTTCGGCAGGGAAAACCCCAGTTACACGAAGGGCTGCTCCAGGGTTACCCGACCCGCCTCCCTTCCCGCGACATCTACGATCAGATCAACGGAGACGAACGCTAGATGGGTATTCTGGCGATTGACTTCGGCGGCACACGTATCCGCGCGGGTTGGTTCACGCCAGACCTGGCCCTGGTCCGGCGCAGCGAGACGCTATCGCGAGTGAATGAAGCACCCGCAGCGGTGATCGAGCGCCTGCTCAACACAGCTCGCCAGGTGCTGCCCTCCCCAGACGATCCTCATTTCCAGGCCGGAATCAGCGCCATCGGCCTGTCCGCCCCTGGCCCGCTCGATGCGCAGGCAGGCATCATCCATCACGCCGAAACACTTCCCGGCTGGCAGCAGGTTCCCCTGGCGCGGATTATCAGCGAGGCCTTCGGCGATGTGCCCGTCGCCATGAACAACGATGCCAACCTGGCCGCGCTGGCCGAATATCATTTTGGCGCGGCCAGAGGGGCCGATCCCGCCATTTACCTGACGATTAGCACAGGCATCGGCGGGGGCGCGGTGATCAACGGTCAGTTGTTCACTGGCTGGCGGAGGCTGGCCATCGAGCCTGGACATATGCGCTTCACGTTGCCCGACGGTCGGGTTTGCCGCCTGGAAGAACTGGCTTCCGGCACTGGTATAGGTCGTCTGGCTCAGGAAACGCTGGTCGCCAGTTCGCAACCTTCGTCCCTGCGTTCTGCAGAAGTCATTGATGGTAAGACGGTTGGCGAAGCGGCGCAGCAAGGTGATGCTCTGGCGCTCCAGGTGGTGCAACAGGCCGGATACTGGCTTGGCCTCGGCCTGGCTAACCTGGCGCACCTGTTCAACCCCCAAGCAATCGTCCTGGGCGGCAGCGTCGTACAGCTTGGCGATCTGATTTTGCGGCCTGCCCGCCATGCTATGGAACAGAATCTGCTCGATCCGCGCTTCGACGATCCGGCCCTGATCCGGATCGCTCAGCTAGGCGACGATGTGTGTCTGGTCGGGGCCGCCTTCTACGCGCAGCAACACCTGACCAGGTGACCCGTCCTCATTGGCAGCAGTACCGTCAGCCAGGACACTTCTTCCCGCTGCGAAAGCCGGTTGTCGCTGGCTGTGAGCGTGGGGGCACGCACCCCGATCGTGGGTAATCCTTGCCCTTGGCCCACGCCACGACTATAATCTTGCGTAGCAGTGATGGCACTTCAATTCCCACCGTGTGCGTGTTCAACCAGAACCAACCGGGGGCGTCGGGGCTGAGACGCCCCGTTTACTTGAGCAGGCTTAGGACGAGGACAGACTGATGGACAACTTCTTGCTGGGGCTGGCTTCTTTCGTGCTGGTCCTGGTTCCCCTGGTGATCGTGCACGAGCTGGGGCACTTCATTGCTGCCAAACTGGTGGGCATCACCGTGCTGGAGTTCGGCATTGGCTTTCCGCCCCGCGCTAAGGTGCTGTTCACGCGCGGTGGCACGCTCTACACCCTCAATTGGTTGCCCATCGGCGGCTTCGTGCGCCCCTATGGCGAAGACTTCGTCCGCCCCAAGAGCGAGGCCGAGCTATCCAGCGATCAGCGCGAAATCCAGGAGCGCGGCATCAAGAATCCTAAGAGCGTCTTTCAGGCTGGCCCATGGGAGCGCATGTTTTTCATGGCGGCTGGCCCTGGCATCAACTACCTGGCTGCGTTCTTGCTGTTCGTGTTTGTCGCGCTCGTCGGCCAGCCCTTCGCCCGTGCTGAAGTCACCGTCTACGACGTGCAGCCAGGGTCAGCAGCCGAGCAAGCGGGGTTAGAGGCCGGCGATGTCATTCTCTCGCTCAATGGCACAACCATAGACTCGGCTGATCAATTCAACCGCCTGGTTGCACAGCACACCAACCAGGCTGTGACCTTGCAGGTGCAGCGTGGAAATGAGGTCTTCGAGACCTCGCTGGTTGCCTCGGTTGATCCCGACCAGCAAGTCCAGCGCGTCTATATTGACTCGGTCGAACGCGACATGCCCGCCTACGGGGCCGGTTTCCTGCCCGAAGACCTGATCGTGGCCGTAGATGGCATCGAGGTCACCAGCATCGAGCAGTTGCAGGCTTACACCCAGTCGCACGAAGGGCAGGAAATCGTTGTGACTGTGCTGCGTGGCAATCAGCGGCTCGATCTGCCGGTCACGCCGCGGCCTGATGACAACGGCACAGTGCGCATTGGCATCGGCATTGTGGGCGTAGAACCAGCAGCCATCGGTCTGACGGCCATCAACCGCAACGAGCAGACTTACACCCGCGCCCTACCCCTGGACGAGGCAATCAGCACAGGGGTGGATCAGTTCGTGAACCTGCATAAAATGATGGCGAACTTCGTGCAGGACTTGGTCGAGGGCAACATTGCTCCGGAAGCAGCCCGTCCGGTCAGCCCCATTGGTATCGGGCAACTGGGCGCGCCCGTCTTCGAGCAAAGCTTGGACGAAGGCAAGATGTATCCCATCGTGCTCTTCGCCGCGCTGATCAGCGTCGCCCTGGCTATCACCAATCTGCTGCCCATCCCCGGCCTCGACGGCGGGCGTATCCTGTTCGTCGTCATCGAACTGATCCGCGGCAAGCCCATGGAGCCAGAACGCGAAGGGCTGATCCATTTCATCGGCGTCATGTTGTTGTTGGGCATCATCTTCATCACAGTGCTCAACGACATCTTCAACCCGATCAACATCGAAGGACTCCGCTAGCAGGTAGGAATGCTACATTGACCATGATTCACGGCATCATCAGCGAGGAAGAACGTAACGCCCGGTTTCAGCGCACCGTCACCCTGCTGCGCGACGCTGACGCCCCTTTCACCGCCGAGACCATCTATGCGCTATCCGATCTGGAAGGGGAACACCTGGAGCGTTTCCGCGCCCTGTGGCCAGAACTGCCGGTCGAACGGCGGCGCAACCTCATCTTGCGCCTGGTCGAGACGGCGGAGACGAACTTCGAGCTGGACTTCAGCGCCATCATTCACCCTGCCCTCGACGATCCCGACGACGAAGTGCGCATTGCCGCCATGGAAGGCGTGCTCGAAGATAGCCCGCGTTCGGTGATTGAGCAGTTGATGCGCATTGCCGCCAGCAACGCTTCTGTCACCGTGCGTGCCTCAGCGGTCAAGACGCTGGGACAGTTCGTCTTGCAGGGCGAACTCGGCAAACTCTCCGCCGCGCTCAACGAACGCCTGCAAGATTTGCTCTTCGCGCTCTATCACGATCGGGGCGAAGCCCTCGACGTGCGCCGCCGCGCCCTGGAAGCCATCGGCAACTGCGGGCGCGAGGGTGTCAGCGAGATGATCCGCGAAGCCTACTACGCCGACGAACTGCCCATGCGCATCAGCGCCGTCTTCGCCATGGGTCGCTCGTGCGACGAACGCTGGGCCAGCCAGATTCTCGACGAGCTTTCCAGCGAACACCCCGAAATGCGCTATGAAGCGGCGCGCGCTGCGGGCGAACTGGAGTTGCGCCCCGCCCTGGCCCGCTTGATCGAACTGGCCTATGAAGACGACCGCGAGATTCAGGAGATGGCCATCTGGGCGATTGGTGAGATTGGCGGCAAGCAGGCCACGCGCGCGCTCAATGAACTGGCAGCCCTGGCCGAGGCACAGGAAGACGACGAGCTGGCCGAAGCTGTCGCCGAAGCGCAGGCATTCGCGACACTTTCTGGTGAGGACATGTGGCCGCTGTTCGACTTCAGCGAGTACGAAGAAGACCTGCTCGACGAAGACGGCAACCCGTCCTCCTGGCGGCATTTTCACGTCATCGGTGAGGACGAAGACGACTTCGACCTGGAAGACGACGAAGACTACTTCGACGACGAGGACGAAGACGTCTTCTAGCTGTGCTGTTCTCCAAACTGTTCGGGCCACCCCGCTGCTGACGCGGGCGGTGTGCCTGAACTGTCTTCAATAACACTGTGTCAGTCTGTGTGGAGCAGTAGGACCATGAACGATCTCGATCACGGCCCTCAGGCCGATCATGATCCCGAACCTGACGAACGCGAACGCCTCAACGCACACCTGCAGCAGCTTTCCGAAGAGCAGTTTCGCCGCCAGATGCGCCAGGCGGCTATGCTACTCAGCAGTGGCAACGGGACAGATGCTATCCCTCTGCTGGAACGCTGCTTTGCGCTATACCCCGAAAATATTGACGTGTTGGTCAATCTGGGTGGGGCTTACATTCTGGCCGGGCAACATCGGCGTGCCGTGCCCATCCTGGAACGTGCCAGCGAGCTGGCCCCTCACGAGCCAGCCGTCTGGTCGAACCTGGCGGCGGCTTACCTGGGCAAGCTGATCACCTCTACCCACGATCGTCAGGAAAAAGCCCTGGCTGCCTACCGCCGCGTGATCGAACTCGATGCCGCCTATCCGAACGTTCACTACAACATGGGCCTGATCTATGTTGACCGGCGAGACTGGGATGCCGCTTACGAAGCCTTCACGCGGGCCATCGAGACCAACCCGCACGACGAAGACGCCCATAACATGCGCCGCCGCGTAGACGATCTGCGCTCCCGGCCCGCGCAGCCCCCATCGCCCAACTGACATCCCCCCCCGGCCTTCAGCCAGCAACCCCAGCCTTCAGCCAACACAGGGCCAGAAAGTTCCGCCTAACCGGCCCATTGCCGGGGGCTGACGGCTGTTTCCGGCGCGTTGTGAGTACCCCTCTGCCTTGCTATAATGGCGACGCCATGTCAACCACAGGCAGGAGGAACAGCCATGGCGGACAGGCCGTCTGACGAAAAGGTCCGCCTGCACGCCATCGTACATGGGCACGTGCAGGGCGTCTACTTTCGTGCGACGACGCAGCGCGAAGCGGTGCAGCGCGGACTCACTGGCTGGGTGCGCAATCGCTGGGATGGCACAGTCGAGGTCGTGGCCGAAGGGCCGCGCGCGGCATTGACATCGTTCGAAATCTTTCTGCACCAGGGGCCGCCTGGCGCTCACGTGACTCATGTGGACATCGCATATAGCGAGGCCACGGGCGAATTCAGCGGCTTTCACATCCGCTATTGACGAGGGCTTATGTTTGCATCCAACCCGCAGCGCATGGCCTGGGCGACCATGATCGGCGGACTGATCATCTTCGTGCTGCTGTGCGGGGGTACCGTCGGTTTCACTCATTGGCTGCTGTTCGATTCGCCCACGCAGCTCAACGCCACCCTGCACGTCGGTCAGGGGACGGTCGCCCTGGCCGAGCCTAACTCCACCGACCAGAAAGCGATCCGCAGCTACACCAGCGTTGACGCCAACAATACTCTTACCACCGATAATCTGTCCCAGGGCTATATCGCCTTTTCCGACCCCTATTCAGGGGACATCATCGCCACCGTCACTCTGCGCAACGACAGCATGGCGACTTTGCGCAGTGCCACGCGCCCGCGCTTCAGCCTGAGCGACAACCCTTATGTGATTCGCCTGTCAGGGGTAATTGGCCGTCTGGAAGTATGGGTTATCAGCGACCTGGAGCGCGATCTGCAGATCGAGATTGACGGCCCACTGGGCACCACCCGCATCAGCGAGGGGGGCAACTTCCTGATCGAAAGCACACCCGCCTACCTGCGCGTGACCTCGCGCAACGGCAGCGCAACCCTCATCAGCCGGGCGGGCACAGCGCAACATCTGGCCACCGGCACCGAAGGAGAAGTGCAGCCCGATTCTGCTGAGATTCGCGTCGGCCCTGGCCCCATTGACCTGCTGCCGAACAGCACCTTCGGCCAGAATCAGGAGTGGCCCACCGAATGGGTATGCGCCCACACGCCCGATCCAGGTTTCCCCAACGCGCCCGGCGGCACTTACGACTTTCCCACCGTGGATGGGCGACCGACCATTCACATCAAGCGCCTGCACCCCAACCCTGGCCCGGCCAAGACAGGCTGCATTCAGGTGCTCGGCGAGGGATCGCAAGGGCTGGACGTACGCGGCTACGAGACTCTGCGCCTGCGCGTGACCATGCGCGTGCAGCACCAGAGCCTGAGCGCCTGCGGCATCGCCGGCTCGGAGTGCCCGGTGATGCTCAAGCTGACCTATGTGGATCAGGACGGCAACGAGCGCGTGTGGTATCACGGCTTCTACACTGAGTATTCGCCGGCGGCAGGAGGACGGCGCATCTGCGACTCGTGTCGGGAGCCACACGAGCAGATTAACAAGAATGCCTGGTACACCTACGAGTCGGGCAACCTGTTCACCGACTGGCCAGAGGGCGAACGGCCCGGCATCAT
>OGCI01000630.1_pt1 | contig 37100 bp, 32 predicted proteins | sample 1570021 | NCBI WGS metagenome assembly OGCI01 (sample SAMN06264664, study PRJEB24512) | hot springs metagenome | isolation source: Hot spring water | place: South Africa: Tshipise | collected 2015-06-21 | reverse complement strand
CAACACGTAGACCAGAGGCAGCCAGCCCAGGGCTACCGCTCCCAGCTGGAACTCGGTCTGGATGGTCGGCAGCGCGATGTTGATGGAGGTGGTCATGAAGGCGGCCAGCCAGTTGGCGAGCGAGCAGATGAGGAGCACCCGAGGAGGGAGTCTGCGACCTGCAGCTCCAGACGGAGGGACATTGGCTGCGGGCACCGGATTCCGGGCCGCGGTGCGCGGCCCGGGGGTCTGCGGCTGAAGTGACTTGGGGTTAGGCTCGTCGTTGAAATCCATCCGGGACACTATGAACCTTGAGGCCGGAGTGAGCAAGACCCCCTCGGACCCATTGAGCGCATGCAAGTGGCCGTCTACGGGGGCGGACCCGCACTGACTACTAGGCCCGCACCCACCCAACACTGTTTACATTTTCACAGCACGCGTTATACTTAGGCTGCCCTTACTTAGGAGGTCCTAAGTAGACTGGAGGTCTGGAGTTGACCCCACGATATCCAGCGCCAACTGACGCGGCCGGGCCGTCAGCGATCCCGCACAGAGTGGCCATAGGCGATCTGCCTCCCCGCATGCAGGACTACCTCAAGTCGGCCGCCTCACTCTTCCTCGCGAAAGGCCGAGCTACGGTGACCGACATCGCCGCGGACCGCGGCGTCAAAGTGCCCACGGCCTCGGAAGCGGTGGCGCAGCTTGCGCGTCGCGGTCTGGTGGAACACGAGAACTACGGAGCCGTCGAATTGACCGAGTCCGGCTGGCAAGTGGCCAACGAGTTGCTGGACAGACATGAGCTCTTTGTACATCTTTTCTCTGACATCTTGGGTCTGCCGACCGAGCAAGCCACGCAAGAGGCTTGCGCTGTGGAGCACGCGGTGGCCGGGGAGACCTTGGAGAAGGTGGCTGAGTTCGTCCGCCGTCATGTCCACCGCCTACCGGCGGCTGGAGCTGGGGTGGGCCGGGCGGAGAAAGTGGCTGTGACCGGCGGTCGCGGGGCTGCTGCCGAAGGCGAGGCCGAATCCGGGAGTGCTAAGGACGCCGAAGCGCTTCAGCGGAACGGCGGGGTGGTGCTCATAGATGAGGAACGCATCTTCGCAGTCTTGCGCGAAGCCACCAGTCGCGACGCCGCTTATGTGCGCAAGGTCATCGCCAAGGCTTTGCAACTCAAAGGCTTGGACGAGGAGGAGGTGGCCGCTCTTGCCCAGATCAGTGACTCCGAGCTCCTGGGGGAGCTGTTCGCCGCTGCCAGGCAGGTGAAGGAGCAGATCTACGGTGACCGGCTGGTCCTTTTCGCTCCTCTCTACATCTCTAACCTGTGCGGCAATGAGTGCCTCTACTGTGCTTTCCGCGCCCGCAACAAGGCTATCAGACGCCGGGCTCTCACCCAGGATGAGATCCGGCAGGAGGTCGAGCTCCTCATCGACCAGGGGCATAAGCGGGTCCTGCTGGTGGCGGGGGAGGCCTATCCCCGCGAAGGTTTCCCCTATGTGCTCAAGAGTATCGAGACGGTCTACTCTGTCCGCCGACCCCAAGGACGCATCCGTCGGGTGAACGTGAACATCGCGCCCCTGAGCGTGGACGAGTTCAAGGAGCTCAAAGCGGTCGGCATAGGCACCTACCAGATCTTCCAGGAGACCTACCATCGCCCGACCTACACCCGGATGCACGTGGCGGGCAAGAAGCGGGACTACGACTACCGTATAACTGCCCCCGACCGGGCTATGCAGGCGGGGGTCGACGACGTGGGCATCGGGGTGCTCTTCGGGCTTTTCGACTGGCGCTTCGAGATCCTGGCCCTCCTTCAGCACATCCGCCACCTGGAGGAGACCTATGGCGTCGGGCCGCATACCATCAGTGTACCCAGGCTCGAGCCCGCGGTAGGTTCCGACCTGGCCAGTCATCCGCCCTATCCGGTGTCTGATGTGGACTTCCGCAAGATCGTGGCTATTCTCCGGTTGGCCGTGCCGTACACAGGCATCATCATGTCGACCCGGGAGACGCCCAACATCCGCCGGGAGACGTTCGCCCTGGGGGTCTCGCAGATTTCGGCGGGGAGCCGGACCAACCCGGGCGGCTACGCTGAGGACGAGGAGTTCGATGCGGCCCAATTCCAGTTGGGCGATCACCGCAGCCTCGACGAGGTCATCAGAGACGTGGCCCAGCTCGGTTATACGCCCTCGTTCTGCACGGCTTGCTACCGGGTGGGTCGCACCGGTCAGGACTTCATGGAGCTGGCCAAGCCCGGTGATATCAAGCACATGTGCGGGCCGAACGCTCTCTCGACCTTCATGGAGTATCTCCTTGACTTCGCTACGCCCGAGACGCGCGAGGTCGGCGAAGCAAGAGTGGCGGCCGAACTCGCCCAGATGAGTCCGGCCGAAAGAAAGGTGGCGGAGCGACTTATCGAGAAGGTCCGCGCGGGGGACAGGGATGTCTACGTCTGAGTCGGCAGGCATCGCGAAGGTGAACGACCTGCGCGAGGCGGGCGCGGACCTGCGCGCGACGGACTTGCGCGCCGTGGCCGTGCAACTGGCGCAGCCCTGGCCCCGCGGCATCCGCGTCGAGCGCGATCTGCTCGGGGAGAGGGAGGTTCCGACAGAGGCTCTTTACGGGATCCACACCGTGCGGGCTCTGGAGAACTTTCCCCTGGCTGGCCGGCCGGTCCCAGCAGAGTTTGTCACTGCCTATGGTGTGGTCAAACTGGCGTGTGCTGTCACCAACCGGGGCCTCGGCGCCTGGGCTGACGACCCGGCGAAAGCGGACGCCATCGAGCGCGCTTGCCGCGAGATGGCGGAGGGGAAGTTGACGGAGCATGTCGTGGTGGACCTGCTTCAAGGCGGGGCGGGTACCAGTACTAACATGAATGTCAACGAAGTGCTTGCAAACCGGACCCTGCAACTTCTGGGCGAGCCGCCCGGCAACTACGACCGGGTCTCCCCCCTGGACGACCTCAACCTTCACCAGTCGACCAACGACACCTACCCCACTGCACTGCGGCTGGCTGCCATCCTCCAGCTACATCGCCTGGAGGACCAGCTGGTCGCCCTGCAAGAAGCCTTCCAGACTTTGGAGCAACGGTTCGCTCACGTGGTCAAGGTGGCGCGCACCGAACTGCAAGATGCTGTTCTAATCACCTTGGGCCGGGAGATGGGCGCCTACGCAGAGGCACTCAGCCGGGACCGCTGGCGGGTCTACAAGTGTGAGGAGAGACTGCGGGTGGTCAATCTTGGCGGGACAGCCGTGGGCACCGGCCTGGGGGCACCGCGCCAGTACATCTTCCGCGTGGTCGATACGCTTCGTGAGCTGACTGGCATCGGCTTTGCGCGGGCCGAGAACCTGGTGGAGGCAACCCAGAACGCAGACGTCTTTGTAGAGGTCTCGGGGATTCTCAAGGCGTGTGCCACCACCTTGCTCAAGATCAGTAACGACCTGCGGCTGCTCTCCTCCGGCCCCGAAGCCGGGTTGGGCGAGATCAGGCTGCCGGAGCGGCAGGCCGGCTCCAGTATCATGCCGGGCAAGGTCAACCCGGTCATCCCTGAGGCAGTAGCGCAAGCGGCCATGCTGGTCATGAGTCACGACCAGGCCATCGCCGCCGCGGCGGCCGCCGGTAATCTCGACCTCAATCCTTTCCTGCCCCTCATCGCCGCCTGCCTGCTTGACTCCCTGCGGCTGCTCACGAACAGTTGCGACATCCTCCGCCGCCACTGCGTGGAAGGCCTCGAGGCTGACGAGGAACGCTGCCGCGCTCATGTCGAATCTTCGACCGCCGCGGCCACCGCTCTTCTCCCCGCGCTGGGCTATGAGCGGACTTCCGCTCTCGTAGCGCGAGCGCGCCAGACCGGCAGAAGTATCCGGGAGACGGCGGTGGCAGAAGGCTTCCTTTCTCCCGAGACTGTGGACCAACTGCTGTCCCCTGAGGCGGTCACCCGACTGGGCATGCCGCAGATGTTGCCGCGGATGTCATACCAGAAGGCCCCCGGCCGGGGTGGAGCCGCTCAGCTGGGCGACACAGTGGCCGAGGGGGGAGTGGGCTCTTGTGAGCCCCCCGCCGGCCGCCAGGCGCAAGAGGCTGACCTACCCAGGATGGTGGACTCATGAGTCTTCTCGACACTCCCCGCGGGATGCGGCTGCACATCGCTTTCTTCGGTCGCCGGAATGTCGGCAAATCGAGCCTGCTCAATGCCATCACGCGGCAAGAGGTCTCTATCGTCTCCGACCAAGCGGGTACCACGACCGACCCGGTCGAGAAGCCCATGGAGCTCCTGCCTCTAGGCCCGGTACTTTTCATCGATACCGCGGGGATCGACGATGTGGGGGCCCTGGGAGAGCTGCGGGCCCGCCGCACGATGCAAGTGTTCGATCGCACCGACCTTGGCGTCATCGTAACCGAGGCCGGGGAATGGGGGGAGTTCGAGGACCAGATCCTAGAAGAGCTCAGACAGCGACAGGTACCCGCGGTGGCGGTCTTCAACAAGATCGACACCGTCGATGGCAGAGCGGCTGTGCCTCTGGCTACGGCGGAGCGTCTAGCAGGGCTCAAGGTACGCACGGTGGCCGTCTCTGCCTTGCGGCGCGAAGGTCTTCTCGATCTGCGGCGGGCGCTTTTGGAGAGCGCCCCTGAGCACTTCATCGAGAACCCCGCTATCCTCTCCGACCTGGTGGGGCCGGACGGCTTGGCTGTCCTGGTCGTCCCCGTGGACAAAGAGGCTCCTCGCGGGCGCCTCATCCTTCCCCAGGTGCAGTCTATCCGGGACTTGCTCGACGCCGATGCCATGGCCTTGGTGGTGAAAGAGCGGGAGCTCCGGACTGCTCTCGCCAAACTCAAAGAACCTCCTCGCCTGGTGGTCACCGACTCTCAAGCTTTCCTCAAAGTGGCGGCCGATACACCGAGCGGGGTGCCTCTGACCAGCTTCTCCATCCTGTTCGCCCGCTTCAAAGGTGACCTTACCACCCAAGTGGAAGGAGCTCTGGCGTTGGAGAAGCTCAAGCCGGGTGACCGGGTGCTCATTTCCGAAGCCTGCAGCCATCACCCCATCGCCGACGACATCGGCCGGGTGAAGATTCCGCGCTGGCTCAACCAGTACGTCGGGGGGAGGTTGGAGTTCGAAACGGTCCAGGGACACGATTTTCCTGAAGACCTTTCCCCCTACCAGATGGTCATCCACTGCGGGGCCTGCACCTTCAACCGTCGGGCCATGCTGACCCGCATCTTGCGCTGCAAGCAGGCCGGCGTGCCCATCACCAACTACGGACTTGCCATCGCCTACAGCCTGGGCATCTTCGAACGGGCGCTAGAGCCCTTCCCGGCGGCCTTGGAGTTGGTGCGCGGCTGGAAGACGGCGGCAACGAGCGGCGACCGGCTTGGGCTGGGGAGCCTGGCTCAGAGGCAGGAGGTGGCGGGATGAATCCGCGGTCCCCGGCGCGGGAAACGGCTGGGCTGACGGGGTGTGGCGGACTTTCCGCTGGCGGGGGTAGTAGGGGGACCGCCGCGCCGGTAGATCGTGATTCGCTGCTGGCTTGGCTCAAAGAAGACGATCCCGAGCAGCTGGAGGAGCTCTGGCGCGAGGCGGACCAGACCCGCCGCCGCCACGTGGGCGATGCTGTTCATCTGAGAGGGCTCATCGAGATTTCCAACCACTGTGTTCGGCAGTGTTGGTACTGCGGTCTGCGGGCGGAGAATCGTGTGCTCACCCGCTATCGCATGACGCAGTACGAGGTTCTCGTCTGCGCAGAGAAGGCCTTGGCCTACGGCTACGGTACGGTCGTGCTGCAGGCGGGCGAAGACTACGGACTCACCCGTGAGTGGGTAGCCGAGTTGGTGCGCAAGATCAAGGGTCGGACCGGTCTGGCGGTGACCCTCAGCTTGGGCGAGCGGCCGGAGGCCGACCTAGTGGCCTGGCGGGAGGCCGGAGCGGACCGCTACCTGTTACGCTTCGAGACCTCTGATCCGGCTCTCTATACGGCCATCCATCCACCGGGGCCGCGGCAGAGCGCCGCAGCCAGCCATCCCTCGGATCGCATCGCCCTGCTGCTTCGCTTGCGTGAGCTGGGCTACGAGATCGGAAGTGGCATCATGGTGGGCATACCCGGTCAGACTTACGCGAGCGTGGCCAATGACATCTTACTCTTCCGTGACCTCGACCTAGACATGATCGGAGTGGGTCCCTATATAGCCCATCCGAACACTCCGCTGGGAAAGACCGCCGTCATGTCTGGGGACCCCGGGGGTGCACACTCGAGCGCAAAGGAGCACAGGCGAGCGGGAGCGAACGCATCGCGGTCAGAGAAGAACGAGCAGGTGCCAGCTGACGAACTCATGGTGTACAAGGTCATCGCGCTCACCCGACTGCTCTGTCCCCAAGCCAACATTCCTAGCACCACCGCTCTTGCTACCGTTAACAAGGAGTCGGGGCGAGAGCTGGGACTTATGCGCGGGGCGAACATCGTCATGCCCAACTTGACTTCGCCGGAATACCGGGTCCTTTACGAGATCTATCCCAATAAGGCCTGCATCAACGAGACCGCGGACATGTGCCATAGCTGCCTGAGGGGGCGTATCGAGGCCATCGGTCGCATTGTGGGAACCGGTCCGGGCGGGCGTCGTCGGTAGAGCTCCCGGGCGGACGACGCTGATAGCTCCCCTTGGCAGGCGGCCGTCGCAGTGCTATCATGCCGCGCAATCGCGGACCATGAACAGTGTTCAAGAATATGTCCCCCGTTCTATTGAACATTGCGTGTTCGGAAACGAGGGACCTGAAGAAAGATGGATTCCACGGAACCCAAGGACATCATCGCCAACGATCCTCCGCGCCTGTCTCGCCGTGAACGGCGGCGTCTTCACACACGCACCGAGATCCTCGATGTGGCCCGGGAGCTGCTTCTGGAGGTGGGGCCGGAGGACCTGAGTCTCAGGCAGGTTGCGCGGCGGGCTGATTTCAGCCCCGCCGCGCTCTACACCTACTTCTCCAACCGCGACGAGCTCATAGCCGCTCTCTTTGCCGAGTGCTTCGAGCGCCTGGAGGCCTATGTGCGACGGGTGCCGACCGACCTTCCGCCTGACAAACGGGTGGCGGAGTTGGGCATGGCCTACATGGAGTTCGCGCGCGACAACCCGGTGGACCTGCGTTGCATGTTGCTCTCTACCTCTCTGGATCTGCCGCCCTCGAGCGGCAAGGCGGTAGGGCAAGGACTGGCGCGTCTTATCGGGGAGACCTTCCGGGAGGGGGTCGAGCAAGGAGTTTTCAAACCCCCCGTGCCACTTTCCACCCAGGAGATGGCTTATGGAGTATGGGCGTTGGTGCACGGGATGGTCACCATCGCCGGAGTGGATTTGTCGGAAGTAGCCGCGGAAGTCTCCGCAGACCCGCGGCGTGTACTAGAGGCCTTTGTGGAGTTGCTCACAGGCCGGAGGTAGCAGATGTTCCAAGCGTTAGGCAGATTCTCGTATCGATTCAGATGGCTGGTCATCGGTATCTGGATCATCTTGTTCGGGGTCAGCGTGGTGGCGACACCCTGGCTGGGGGAAGTGCTCCGGGGTAGCTTCGGAAATCCCGAGGCTCCCGGGCAACAAGCCGCCAGGCTGATCGCCGAGAAGTTCGACCAAGGATCGACCAACCTGCTTATAGTGTTCAAGAGCGACACTCTGGAGGCGACCAGTCCTGAGTTCCAGGCGGCTGAGAAGAAGGCTCTGGAAGATCTGACCGCGGCGCGGTTGCCGGGTTTAGAGAACGTCCTCACCTACAGCAACACGCTGAGCTCGCAGTTCATCTCTCGTGACGGCAAGAGCTCGGTAGCCGTGCTCAACTTCTCCACCCCTATGAGCGAGGTGCAGTCCCACGTGGACCAGATACGAGGACTGCTGAAGGACACCGGTCTCACCGCCTACGTGACCGGGGAGCCGGCCGTGAACGCCGATCTGACTGAATACTCCTTCCGGGACCTGCGCCGGGTGGAGCTGTACGGGCTGCCTGTGGCCCTGGTGGCCCTGCTCTTCGTCTTCGGGAGCCTGGTGTCGGCGGCGCTGCCGGTCATCACCGGGGGGTTGGCGGTCACCGTGACCTTGGGCGGCATGTATCTCTTGGGTCAAGCCACCCAGATGTCGATCTTTGCCATGAACACGGCCACCCTGCTGGGCCTGGCTGTAGCCATCGACTATGCCCTCCTCATGGTGTCGCGTTTCCGAGAGGAGTTCCACAAGGGGGCCACGGTCAAAGAGGCCGTGGTCGTGACCACCGCCCGGGCAGGACGCTCAGTGTTCTTCAGCGGGGCGGCGGTGATGGTAGGAGTGGTAGCTCTCTGCTTCTTCCCCTCGCCTGGTCTCCGTTCGCTGGGGATAGGGGGAGCGCTGGTGGTCTTCTTCTCGGTGCTTGCTACCATCACTTTCATTCCGGCACTGCTCAGCGTCCTGGGCCGTCGGGTCGACTCGTTGGCGGTCATCCGATTGCATGAAGCGAGGGAGGCCCGCAACTGGCAGCGGTGGGCCAAGCTGGTGCTGCGGCGACCCTGGATCTCCATCGTGGTAGCGGTCGTCCTCATCGGGCTACTGGCTGGACCGGCGGTGACTCTAAAGACCGAGATGACCTCGGCCACCACTCTTCCCCCCAGTGCGGAGTCACGTCAAGGTCTAGAGATACTAGACCGCGAATTCGCCCGGGAAGCTCTCTCTCCCACCTCGGTGCTGCTCACCTGGGATGATGGTCAGGGTATCGACATGGTGCGGGCAGGCACTCTGTTCTTCTATGGCCAGCAGTTGAACCAGCTGCCGGGCGTGGCCTCGGTGATCAGTCCCTTCACATTGGGTGGTCTGGAGGACTCTACGGCGTTGGCTGCTCTGTGGCCTCAGTTCGAGCAGCTTCTCAACGATCCCGATGGCTTCGTAGTGCCCCAGGAAGGCATCAGTCTTCCCAGCGGGGTTGCCATCACTGCCCAACAGCTCGAACAGTTCAAACAACTGATCAAGTCCTCGGTGACCGAAGATGCGGTGCTGTTCCGGGTGGTAAGTGACGACGTGCCGGGGTCCGATTCCAGTCAGGCTCTGGTCGAACAGCTCCTGGCTACTCCCACCCCGGGCGGCTATACGGCCTACGTGGCCGGGGAGGCCGTCTACAGATACGACTTTTTCAACGAGCTACGGGCGTACTTCCCCTGGGTGATCGTGTGGGTGGTCCTCACGACCCTGGTGGTCTTTGTGGTGCTGCTACGTAGCGTAGTCCTACCGGTGCTCGCCGTCGTGCTCAACCTGCTCACCATCGCCATGAGTTACGGCCTTCTGGTCCTCGTGTTCCAGGGCACCACCTTCGAGAAGATACTGCGCTTCACTTCCACTGGGGCCATCGACGCCATTCTGCCGGTGGTGATCCTGTGCATCCTTTTTGGCATCACCATGGACTACGCCGTCTTCATGCTGACACGCATGCATGAGAGGTGGCGGCGGTCTCGCGACAACCATGACGCCGTGACCACGGGTTTGGTGCGCACGGGTCGCATCATCGTGAGCGCTGCTCTCCTGGTGGTCATCGTGACCGGGGCCTTTGTCTTCACTAGCATCGGCGAGACCAAGATGCTCGGGCTGGGCATCGCTCTTGCCATCATCGTGGACACCTTGCTCATCCGCCTCACCCTGCTTCCGGCAGTGATGGCTTACCTGGGCAGCGTCAACTGGTGGTGGCCGGGGATGGGGCTCTTCCGCCTGAAGCGGAAGGGCGAGCCCAAGCAGCCCCCGAGCCGGGCCGCCGGCAGGATGCGAGTGGGGAAGCCGGCGCCACGCCTGCAGCAGTAAGGGCCACAAGGGCGACGAGCGCAACCAGCACCGGACCGGATGCATGCTACCGGGTTGTCGCGGCCAGCTCCCGACGGGCCCGCGATCAGCCCTGTTACTTCAGCAATCCCTAGGCCGGCAGTAGCACAGTGAAAGTGGAGCCTTCCCCTTGACGGCTGCTCACCTGCACCCGTCCGCCGGCTCGTTCGACAAGACGCTTGACGATGGCAAGGCCCAGGCCGCTGCCTTCGAGCTCTTGGGTCTCTGGACGTTTCTCGCGGAAGAACTCGGTGAAGACACGGTCCAGGTTTTCTGGGGCGATGCCCACGCCGGTGTCCTCGATGTCCAGACGCACCCACTGGTGCTGGCGATAACCGCGCAGCTTCACGGAGCCTCCTTCCCGGTTGTATTTCACCGCGTTGCCCAGCAGGTTGGCCAGGATAAGGTCGAGGTCGTCGGGCGGTAGGAGCACAGAGGGAAGATCGGGCTCCAGCTCGGCGCTCGCGCTGAGGTTGCGGGCGGCTATGGGCTCAGCCAAGGCGGCGAGAGCGGCACTCACTGCCGGCGGGATCTCGACCAGCTGGGGCTCCCCAGGGGCTTGGGCTTGTTCACTGCGGGAGAGCAGTAACAGGTCGTTGATCAGTCTCACCAGCCCGTCGATGCGTTCCTCCGCTCGACGAAGGAGGGGCAGATAAGAGTCAAGGTCGTCACCCAGGCTCTTGTCAGTGGTCACCTCGATGAGGCTGCGCACCGCGCCGAGGGGAGATTTGAGCTCATGGACCATGGTCCTGATGAAGCGCTCCTTCTCCATGGCCAGACGCCTTATCTCCGTGATGTCCGACAGGGTGAGGATGCGCCCCCGGGCTGTCCCGTCCTCTCCGCGGAAGGTCACGATGCTGGAGGCAAAGGTCCTTTCCGCCCAGAGGAGCTGGCCCACCGTGCGGTCTTTGCGCGGGGCTTCCAAGTCGGCTAGAAGCCATGCCAGAGGCGTGCCTCGCAGGACATCTCCCACGGGGCGGAGCAGCAGGGCCTCCTCGGTAGTCCCGAGGAGGTCGGTCATGGCCTCGTTGGCAAGGACGACCTCTCCCTCCCGGTTGACCACCAGGACAGCGTCCCGTAACGAAGAAATGAGTAGGCGGGTCTGCGTCTTCTCTTCGGCCAGGGCCAGGAGGTTGGCTTCGTGCTCTTGGCGCAGGCGCTCAGCCTCCAGACGGGCCTGGAGACGCTCCGACAGCGTCTCGATGACCTCGAGCAGCTCGTCGGGCAGGAAGGGTTTGGCCAGGAAGAAGTCGATCCCTTGAAAGGTCGCCGCGCAAGCCAGGTCGATGTCGGCATACGCGGTGATCATGCAGGTCATGGGCTGATGGCCACGCGCCAAGATCTCCTTGTGGAGGGAAAGTCCATCAGTGTCGGGCAGACGGTAGTCAAGAAGCACGATGTCGAACTGCGTGGGCGTCGGCTGCGCGGCCTGCTCCTCGGAAAGGGCCTGCTCCTCGGAAAGGGCCTGCTCCTCGAGAAGGGCCAGAGCCTCGGCGCCGGTGGCGGCCTCGGCCACCTCGTAGCCTTCGAGCTCCAATATCTGGCGGACGGCCGAACGCACGCCGTACTCGTCGTCCACAACCAGGATGCGGGCGCGACTGCTGTAGGCATCAGTCACGGCCGCCCCCCCAATCCCTATCTCCGAGTGTGTCCAAGGCACTGGTCAGCTGGAGGGTCATTTCAGAGTCCTCTCCACACCGGAACGTCTGGCCGGTATCTCCACGTAGAAGGTGGTGCCTACCCCCGGCTCCGAGTCGAACCAGATGTTGCCGTTGTGCATCTTCACGATACCGTAAGAGATGGGCAGACCTAAGCCGGTACCCTTGCCGATGCTCTTGGTGGTGAAAAAGGGCTGAAACACCTTGTCCCGCGCCGACTCGGGTATGCCCGCCCCCTGGTCGGCCACGCTGAAGCGGATCTTGCCCGTATCAGGTACAGGATGGGCGCTCACCCGGATGGTGCCCTGGCGGCCTTCCATGGCTTCCAGCGCATTCTTGATGAGGTTGATGAGTACCTGGGTCATCTGATCGCGATCAAGGTCGGCTTTGAGACCGGGGGTGACGTCCACTGCTATCTTGACCTGCCAGTCGGAGTCGCTACCAGGATCGCAAGGCGTGGCTTCCACGGCCGAGACGACCAGTTCGGGGACCAAGACTGTCTCGATGCGCACCCGACTCTGGCGGGCGAATTCGAGCAAGCTTCCGATGATCTTCTTGCAGCGAGCTGATTCCTCGGCCATCAGCTTCAGGTCGTGCTCCAACTCTGGGGCAAGGGCTTCTCTGTCCCGAAGTTTGCGCTCCAGGATATGGACGTAGAGCAGGATAGTGCTGAGAGGATTGTTGAGCTCGTGGGCTACGCCTGCCGCCATCTGCCCCATGGAGGCGAGCTTCTCACTGTTTATGAGGTGGCTGTGGATGTCCCGGAGATTGCTCCAGGGCACGTGCAGTTCGTGACAGACCCGCTCCGCCTGTTCGATGATGAACGGCAGGCACATGCTCTCTTCGGCCAGACCTGCATAGACGGCGACCGCTTTGGCTCGGCAGGTGGGGTAGCCGCAGGCTCCGCAGTTGAGTTCGTCCTGGGGGAAGAACTTGTTGGTGCGGGCCAGGATGTCACGGATCTCCTCTTCGGTGGGTTGGGGTAGACGTTGATCGAGAGGCTGGAACGAGCGGGAAAGATCGGGCAAAGCAGCCTCTGACTGGGCTTGTCCCGACAAGAAAGGGGCCGGCGTGGATTGTGAGGCGGCAGCTACTGTTCGGGAGCTGTCCGCCTGTGCTTCTTTGTGCTGTCGGCGAAGACTCTCGGCCGCATACTCCGCGACCCGGCGTCGACGCAGGGAGCCGGGCTCCTCGGAGCTGATGCCTGGGCCCCTGTAGCAGCCGTTACACATGAGCGCCTCGACAAGCAGTGGCTCCTCGCCATCAGGGGGAAGGCCCGCCAAGGTCTCGATCACCTCATCTTTGCCGCTCACTACGATAAGCCGAGGATCAAGCATGCCCTCACCGATATCGGCGCTCTCGAACAACCCGCCCGGGATAGGGTAGAGGCGGGCCTTTCCGGCACAAGGGGGGTCGAAAGTACCTGGGGCGGTGGTGGCCGGGTCGATGCCCCGGGAGTCGAAGACGGCCTTAAGCTCGGTCAGCGTCAATACCGCATCAACGACTCCTGCTACCTCACCGTCGAGTATCTCGGCCTTCTTCGCGACGCAAGGGCCGATGAAGACGCAACGGACTTCCTGGCCATAGCGTGCCTTGACAGCCCGGGCGGTGGCGACCATCGGTGACACGATAGGCATGATGCGCGACGTAAGCTCCGGATGGTACTTGCGGACATACTCCACCACTGCCGGACAGGCGCTGGTTATGTGGACTCCCGAGGGGTGTCCACGCAAGTAGTCTCTGCAGGCCTTGTTAACCTCGTCCGCCCCGTAAGCCACCTCGACCACGTAAGTGAAACCCAGCCTGCGGACAGCCTCTATCACCTGACCTGGCGGCATGGCGAAAGCGGCAGGAAACGAGGGTGCCAGCAAGGCGGCTAGGGGGCCTCCAGCCTGGAGCAAGACCTGCACGGCCTCGATACTGCTTCGGTACGCCTTAGCCCTCTGTGAGCACACCAGGGTGCAGTTCCCGCAGCTGATGCAGCGCTCGGCCACTACTGAGGCCTGGCCTTCTTCTATGCGGATGGCTTTGGCCGGGCAGTCTCGGACGCATGTGTAACAGCGCCGGCAGTTCTGCTTGATGGTGGTGATGATCGCTTCCATCGCGGCTGAGTAAGATGATGTCATTGCCGGCCAGGGGCCTCGACCCAGTGTTATGCGATCCGCATGTCAAGGCGTGCCAGTAGTCTGCCTTCACCCTCAGTCGTTGTCTTTCGCATCAGGCTCCCCGATCGGCCAGGGAGTGCGGGCCGCTTCTGCTCGAGCCAAGAGGACCTGGATGCGGTCGGCCAGCTCAGCCAACCGCACCGGCTTCTGCATGAAGCTGTCAGCAGGCCAATCTTGCCCTTGAAGCGAGGCCAGGACCTTCTCCCGCGCCTCTTTCTGAGCGGTAAAACCAGACAGGATCAAGATGGGGATGGAATGAGTGGGTCCGTCCGTCTTGAGGGCGCTGGCCAGGACCATACCCTCTTCTTCATAGTTCATCATGACGTCGAGCACGATCAGGTGGGGCTTGAACTCCACGATGCGCTCGTAAGCTTCTTTGCTGTTCGCGGCTGTCGCCACCTCATAACCGCGAGCGCGCAGGAAAGTCTCTATCGACAGCACCAGGTCGCGGTCATCATCCACTACCAGTATCTTCTTGGTCTCCATGGCTTTTTCCTCACCCCGCCGGATCTCAGCCGGCCAAATCTGTCAACTGTGTGTGGTCGTGTGTCTTTGTGTGGTCATGTACCTGTGTCTGGTCACGTGCATTGCTCTTGCTGCTTCACCAAGAACGACAGTTTCTCCAACTTCGCCGAGATGTCGATCCGCTCGATGAAGCAGCCGGGGGGAGTCACGGTCGTCCTAGGCACGAAGTTGAGGAAGGCCCGCACTCCGGCGGCGGCGGCCCGGTCGATGATGTCCTGCAACCCCTCTGGTCTCGAAGCCAAGACCATGATGCGGAGGTTCGATTGGGCAATGACCGGCTCCAGCTCGTCTAGGTGGTAACAACGCCGGCCGGCGAACAGTCTGCCCACTTTGGCGGGATCGATGTCAAAAGCCGCAGCGATATGGAAACCTCTCTCCTCGAACCCCCGATACGACAAGAGGGCCCGGCCCAGGTCGCCTACCCCCACGAGCCCCACGTTCTGGAGCTTGTCAGTGCCGAGGATGCGGCTGATGGTGGTGATCATCTTGGCTACTTCGTAGCCACGAGCGATGTTCCCGTAACTACCAAAACTGGCCAAGTCTCTGCGCAATTGGGCAGGGGTGACTCCGACCATAGTGGCAAGCTGGTGCGAGTGAACGAACTCGACACCCTCATGGCTCAACTCCTCCAGCTTACGTCGGTAGACGCTGAGTCGCTCAACGGTGTGCAGCGACACCCGCTGGTCCTCGTTTCTGCTCAAAGCCACGGCACCTTTCCTACGCTTCACCCTTGGTTAGGTGTTATGCGGACTTATAACCGGGGCTCGGCCGGCTGTCCTTATGCTGTTCTCGATTTCACTGTGAAGTCAATCACAGGAGGCGGCAGGTGTCAAGAACCCGTGATCCCGATGGCTCTGCCCCAGTCTACAGCCCCAAGGGGCCCTTCACCTCACGAATGCGATATTTCTCGAGGTCTACGTCAAGGAAAGGCGACCGCTGGAAGCGTTCTTTGAGCGACCAGGGCACTGTGCAGTCGAAGATGGTTTTGCAGGTGATCCCAGGACCTTTGAGCAACTGGTTGTATTCGGGGGTACCCGAGGGATCCAGCGAATGGCCGCGTACGCCCGGGATGAAGATGGTGTCGACGTCGCCTTGGTAACGGGTGGTCATGGCCCACATGACGTCGGTGGGGTCGTAGATGTCCACGTCCTCGTCCACCACGATCACGTGCTTCAGTTCCGAGAAAGCCGTGAAAGCGGCCAATGCCGCTTGGCGTTGCATGCCTTCGTCGTTGGGCCGCCGCTTCTTGACCTGAAGAATGGCGAGGTACTTGCCGCCTCCGGCCGACGGCACGTAAACGTTCTGCAGGAATCCAGGGATGGCGTCTTCGATCAGCCGGTAGATGCTGGCCTCCGTGGGCAGCCCGGCCAGGGTCACATGCTCTTCGCCGGGTCCTACCAGTATCTGGAGGATGGGATTCTTGCGGTAGGTGACAGCGGTGACGGTCAAGACCGGCAGTTGGGTCTGTGCTGGACCCACATAGCCGGGGAACTCGGGCATAGCCCAACCCAGTCCGGTTACTGCGTCCTCGTCGGCTTGATGGTAGGGGCGGAACTCTCCCTCGAGCACCAGTTCGGCGCGGGCGATGGCTTTGGCGTCTTGACTCACACATGACACCAGCTCCACCGGGCGGTGGCGGAGTCCGCCCGCGATGGTGAGCTCGTCGAAGCCCAGCGGGGTGGTAGGGGCCTCGAACGAGGTGGCTACGTAGATGGCAGGGTCCAACCCGATGCTACAAGAGACCGGGAGGGGCTTGCCCATTGCCCAGGCCTTCTCCAGGAACACGCCAATATGGCGGCCGATGCTGAAACTCACACTGATAGTGTCAGGGCCGTGGACGCACATGCGGTGGATGGTGACGTCGGAAGCTCTCGTCTCGGGGTCTTGGGCGCGGAGCAGGCCGAGGTTGAAGAAAGGCCCCGCGTCCTTGGGGGTGCTTTGGATGGGAGGGATGAGCTCGCGCAGGTCGAAGGGGGGCATGACCACGACTTCTTGGCAAGGGGCTTGCTCGGAAGGCACCGCCACCGGGGCTACCGGGTGGCCGAGGGCCTGCAGCAGGTCGAAGGCGAGGCGACGAGGCTCACTGCCCAGAAGGAGCGCAGTGCGAGTCCGACTGGCCATGACCCCAGCTACCACTCGCCAGTCAGGGTAGCCCTTTATGTTATTGAACAGCAGAGCAGGACCGATATGGGTGGGAGGAGCGGTGGGAGTGCCCGAGCCGACCCGCCGGTAGATGCCGGCGACCTCCAGGTAGGGGTCTATTTCCACGTCGGTCGAAGCGAGTTGACCGGGGTGCTCCGCCAAGAAGCTAAGGGCGCTACGCAGATCGGTTATCTGGGAGCTGTCCATCCATCCTCCCGTAGAATGTATACCCGTGTCGTGTGATGATGCGTGGCGATGCCCTGGGACGCATCATGGCACCCAGCCACTATATCAGAATGCACGTTCTGAATGCGAGGCGACCGAGGCGGCATCTGGGCGAGACGGCGGGAAATGATCTGGGAGAGGATCTGGGACAGGCGCCGAAGCCCGCATTGCCTCCGGTCGGTCAGGAGAAAGGAGAGCCATGTCGCGCGGCAAGATCGCGGTGATCGGAGCGGGGACGACGGGCGGTAGTTGGGCTGGTCTTTTCGCCGCGCATGGATTCGAGGTGGCGGTGTTCGATGTACGGGAGGGGGCCGCGGCGGCGGCGCTTGAGCGCGCCGCCGCCGCGGCCCGCTTCCTTGCCGCCAAGGGCCTGGCAGACCCGGTGTTGACGGAGGAGGGCCTGGCCTTGCTGGCGGCGCCGGCCACGCTTGCACAAGCGGTGGCCGGCGCCGCCCTCGTCCAAGAATGCGTCCCCGAAGACCTTGAACTGAAGCGGTCCGTCTTTGCCCAAGTCAGCCGGCTGGCCCCTGCCGACGCGCTCATCGCCACCAGTTCCTCCGGGCTTTCCATCACGAGCATCCAACAGGACGCGCTTTCTCCCGGGCGCACGCTGGCCGCCCATCCGTACAACCCACCCCATCTCGTCCCCCTGGTGGAGTTGGCCCCAGGTGCCCTCACCCTGCCGGCCGCTCTCGAACGGGCCCGGGAGTTGTACCGCAGGGTGGGGAAGGAGCCTGTAGTGATGAAAGTCGACATCCCGGGGTATATAGCCAATCGGCTGTCGGCTGCACTGTGGCGGGAAGCCATCGAGCTGGTGTTGCGCGGGGTGGCCACGGTGGAGGATGTCGACCGCGCGGTACGTTTCGGCCCGGGGCTACGCTGGGCGGTGATGGGACCCCATCTCATCTACCATCTGGGAGGAGGCAAGAGCGGTATCCGCGGACATCTGCTCCATCTGGCTGCCAGCAAGGAAGGGATGCTGCGTGACTTGGCCGCCTGGACGACCTTTCCACCGGAAGCTGCCGACCTGCTGGAGGCGGGGGTGCAAGCCGGGGTAGGGGAGAAAACGCTGGAAGAGCTCGAGCAAGAGCGGGACGAAGCTGTGGCGGCACTGCTGGCAACTCTGCGCCAGACCGCCAGCTTGCAGGAAAACCGCCCCGCTAAAGAGAATGCCCTCTAGACCTTTCCGGCAGCGTCCACAAAGGAGGACCTCATGGCCGAGCCGGCGCAGAAGAAAGGGACGCTCAGTTGGTGGGCATGGGTAGCGCTCGTTCTTCTCATCATCATTGTGATCGTTCTCATCGTGCTGAGGTGGGTGGCCTGAGGCCAGCGTTTGCTCGATCGCAGCGTCTGGCGGGACCCACCTCGCGCCGAGGGTCCTTTCTACTAGGGGGTCCGTTTCGGCTGGAGTCCGCTTTCCGCTCGCGGGGCGCCTCGTGCCGGTGGGGAGGTGAGGCTTGCTCGGACGAGTGACTAGGGAATTCACCACGGGGCCGCGTTGGCTCATCGCGGCCACGGCCATCGCCCTGGCTCTTGGCGTGATGGTGATGTACACTCGCGAAGGGCTTCAGCCGGGTTATCTGTTCTTCTTCTACCTACCGGTGGTGGTGGTGGCTGTGGTCCTGGGCCGGGTCGTGGGACTGCTCATGGCCGTCTTCGCCGTTCTCATCGCTCTTCTTCCGGCCACCTGGTTGGGCGGGGACTACCTCGCAGTCAGCGGGGCTGCCCCTGGCGAGGGCGTCCTCATCCTGGCCGCTTGGGCGGTTTTCCTCTTGGCCACCGCCTACCTGGTGGGCTGGGTGTCGGAGCACGGAGGCAGCCTGAGTTTCGCCAGGGGCCTGGGAAGCCAGGCTATCGAAGCGGTGGAGCGAGAACGGCGCCGTACCGGCCAGGACATCCACGACGGCCTGGCCCAGTATGCGGCTGCTGCCTATCTGGAGACCGAAGTGCTGGCTGGCTTGACCGCGGGGGCTGAACCACAGGTGAAAGAGCAGGTGGCAAGGGTGCAGCATTCCCTCGACCTGGTGGTGAAGGAGGCCCGGGCTATGATCGGCAACTTGCGTCCGCCGGCACTGGAACCCACGGAATTCGCTGCCAGTCTGTCCGCGCTCGCTGCTAAGCTTAAAGAACGGACAGGCATATCCTGTCTGCTCGAGGTGGAAGGTGACTTCGGTCTACATACGAATTCTGCCCGCATATGCGTCTACCGGGTGGCGCAGGAGGCCCTGGCCAACGTCGAGAAGCACTCCGACGCTACCTCGGTCAAGGTGTGGGCCCATGCCGGCAAGGGAGGCATCGACCTGATCGTGCAGGACAACGGCAAAGGCTTCGATCCCAATAGCATCCCCAGCCTGAACGGCCAGCATTTTGGCTTGGTCGGCATGCGGGAGCGGGCAGAATACTTGGGCGGGCGCTTCAGTGTCCGGAGCGCGCCCGGCCAGGGTACGACCGTGGTGCTGCATCTCCCTCGGTACCGGGGAGGCGTGTATGGGGTCTGAGCCCGAAATCTTCGCATCCGCAGTCCGCAGGCTTACCCCTGAACAGCCCATCCGGGTCGCCGTCGTCGACGACCATGAACTTGTGCGTTCCGGCATCCGCAACGCACTCAGCCTCAGCCCCGGCATCACCGTGTGCGGGGAGGCGGGCGACGGAGCGGCGGCCCTCGACCTGCTTGTGAGCACCGAAGTCGATGTTCTTCTTCTCGACCTCCACATGCCGCGCATGGACGGCTTCGCTTGTCTTGAAGCCGTGAAGGCGCGCTGGCCCCAGGTCCGGGTGATCGTGCTTACGGTCGATGAAGACCCGGAGGTAGTGGCCACGGTGATCCGGCAAGGCGCCGCGGCTTACGTACCCAAGTTCGTTCGCCCCAGCGACCTAGCGGCCGTGGTGCGGCAGGTGATGAGCGGCTCGGTGATCGTGGCCGGCTCGGCTCTGAAAGGCTCGAGTCCTACCGCCGTAGGCGAGTCGGCTGCACCTCCCAACCCCTATGGACTCACTGCGCGGGAACTGGTGGTCCTCGAAAGAGTGGCCCGAGGAAGAAGCAACGCTGAGATAGCCCACGAACTCTACATCACCACTAAGACCGTCAAGTACCACCTGACCGGGATCCTCCGCAAACTCGGCGTCCACAACCGCACCGAGGCAGCCACCTTTGCTCTGAGCCATGGCTTGCTCGGCACCCCGCCTTCTGGCTCCCGAAAGGCCCCTGACTCGTGAGTCAGTCGGCAGTCACAGCTGGTGTGGCAGCCGCTGCCTTCGTCGTCGGTCTTGGGGTGGGGGCAGGGCTCGACGTGGCTGTGCGGCGCTTTCCCGCGAGCGACGAGGACGAAATACGGTCGGAGACCTCATGGCTTCTGCGCCAGCGGCGCACTGCACTCCCGGGTCTCACCGCTCTGGCCTTCCTCCTTGCTGGACTCCACTTCGGATTGTCCTGGCGGCTCCTCGCCGCGTGCGTGTTCGTTGCCGTTCTGGTCTTCATCGCCTTCATCGATCTCGAACGCCTCATCATCCCCAATGTGGTCGTTCTACCAGCCGGCGTGGCCGCTCTGGCTGTGTCCATCGGGTCAGATACTGAGCGGTGGTGGGTCTACCTGGTGGCTGCCTGTGGCAGCGGGGCGTTCTTCTTCTTGCTCGCCCTGCTTTGGCCCGGGGGCATGGGTATGGGCGACGTCAAACTGGCCTTCTTCATGGGGGCACTCCTCGGGGTGGAGGTAGTGGTGGCTTTCTTCATCGCCTTTCTGGTAGGGGCGGTGATAGGGCTTGCTCTCATCCTGGCCAAGCGCAAGGGCCGCAAGTCGGCCATCCCCTTCGGGCCCTTTCTCGCTCTGGGAGCAGTGATCGGGCTGCTCTACGGAGCCTGGCTGCTCGAGGCCTATCTCGGACTGCTTTAGGACCAGCCTGCGCGGTGAGCAGGGCCAAGAGACTACTCTAACTCTTCCTAGACTTTAGTCCAGGCCCGGGCTAGAAGATCCTGGACCCTCGCCGCCCAAGAACTAGACCATGGCCCGGGGAAATCGCCGCCCCAGGAGCATAAGATAATTGTTACAGTCAATTCTTCTACGCTGGGTCTCAAGGAAGCGGTAGAAGTCGGGGAAGACGGAGGTAAGGCACATGCTTACGATGCTTAGGACCTATCTGCGGGCTCTGGTCAAGTCCGAGCGGGCGGCGACGGCCGTCGAGTACGGCATCATGGTGGCCCTGATCGCAGTGGTGATCATTGGCGCCGTCACGGCGATCGGTCTGGCTCTTCAGGGCAAGTTCAACCAGGTGGCTGGTGCTGTCGGAGGCGGCGGAGGAAACTGACATTAGCCGCAGCACTAGCTTCTGCTGACAGTGCCAACGGTGGTGAGCTGGCCCGGGCGCCTTCGTCGTCCGGGCCAGCACGGCACCAGTAGCCCTGAGGGTCAGCTCTCCCCCAGATACGAGGCGACGGATCCTAGGAAGAGGCAACTGTATATGCGTGGACGATTGCAGCTCGGACTCCGATTTCGGCCTAGTTCCCAGCGCGGCGCGACTGCCGCCGAATATGCCATTCTGGCCTCTTTGATAGCTGTGGTCATCATCGGCGCCGTGGCTGCCCTGGGGACAGCGGTCAATGGCCTTTTCAATTCCGTGCAAATTCCCTGATGGGCTTGATTGAGTTTTTCGTGGATGGGTAGATACTATAAGTATGAGGCGACATATTGGGTCAGGACCACCGATACGTTCGAGCAAGAGCCAACGAGGCGCATCCGCCGTCGAGTTCGCCCTAGTTCTTCCCATTCTTCTTGTCATCCTTCTCGGAATCATCGATTTCGGTCTTTACTTCTATAACGATCTCCAACTGACCCATGCTGCCCGTGACGCTGCGCGTTACCTTTCGGTGGGGAACACCGACGGAGCGCAGGAGACTCTCGCCGAGGCTGAGGACAGGCTGGTCTCGACGAGCCCGCCTAGGGTGACTATCACCCCGGGCTCACAGGGCGAGGCGGGCACGGTTACCGTGCAGGCCACTTATCGGTTCATCACTCCCTTACCAGCGTTCGTGGGTGTCGGCTCCACAGTGGGCATCGATGCTTCAGCGGTGATGCGGCGTGAATAAGGAGCGGCGGTCATCACGCTTTCGGTTTCGGCCACGGGTGCTTTCCGCTGCTCCAGGTGGCCGGCCCTGCCTGAGCAGGCTAGCCGGCAGAGCCCGGGAAGAGCGGGGCGTGGTAGCGGTCATCGTCGCTCTCTGTTTAGTCATGCTGCTGGTCTTGGTGGCCTTGGTGGTAGACCTGGGCGCGCTCTACGACCACGACCGCGAGCTGCAGGCGGCGGCTGATGCCGCTGCGTTGGCTGGGGCCCAGGAGCTCGTCTATTCCCAGGGCTCCCTGGTCGCGGCGAGCGCTAAGGCAGTGGAGTACGTGTCACGGAACGCGGCGGTCTCCAGTGTGATAGAGGGCAATGTTGCTCCTTGGCAGCCAGTAGTCGATCTGCGCTCGGTGACGGTCGACCTGCGCGAGAACAAAATACCCTTCTCGTTCGCGCCGGTGATCGGGCAGAGAGAGGGGTCGGTTACTGCTCACGCTAAGGCCGAAGTCAAGTATTTGGTCGGCATAAACTCTGTAGCGCCGGTGGCCCTCCTCATGATGAATCCCGAGAAGTTCCGTTTCGTCTTCACCACTACCGGTAAGAGTCCTCAGATCGTCGGCAGCTTTGATATCACCGATGACGATGGGGATGGCAGATACGGCGAAGCAGGCGAAGGCGGGGGAAGTCTGTCCTCTAGCGTCGCGGCGGGCCTGTACGACGTCAACCTGCAGGCGATCGGCACCGTAGACGGGCAGGAAGAGGTGGGACTGGAGCTCGAAGACGTCGGCCTCTGGTGGGTGTCTGACCCCAGCGACAAAAAGGAAGTCATCTACAGGGTGGGCATGGAGAGGGTAGGCAATACCATCAACGTGCAGGCGGTGGTGGCGCCGAGCGTGACCGACAATACCCTGTCGGCAGAGCTAGGGAAGAACAACAGTTTCACACTATACCGACAGGGCTCTACGAACACTTTCCAGGGCTCTGTCAGCGCTCCCACTGGTACCGACAACAACACCGGCTACGGTACGCACGATCTAGAGATAAGAGTGAACAAAGGCATCACCTGCGGTCGTTACGTGGCTTTCCACGATGACGTGCCGCTGAAGTACCTCATGATGGAGCCCTCGTTCTACGCGGGCTACTCCCGCCAGTATGGAGAAAGTGCCTTTATGCGTGGTGAGATAGTGACCGACACCCCGCGCACTGGTGACGGCAAGACCTACACCATGAAGCTGGGTAGTCAGGCCGGGTCTGGTCTCTATGCCGGTAACTGGCGGCTGGCAGACATCTACCTGAAAAAGAACACGCGAGAAGAACTGGCCGTCTTCGACCCCCGGATCCTCGACACCTGGAAATTGGTGTACCCGCTTCGTATCGGTGGACCGCTCAAGCCCGAGACTGGGGCCAGCACGGGCCAGGTCATACACGGTCTGAAAGACCGCGTCGCGAATTCGCCCGACGATGAAGCCTGGCGCTACGTGGTAGTCCCGTTCGTCGATTATGCGCCGGACCTTTCGGGCAGCAGCAAGAATTACACCATCCGGGCCTTCGCGGCTTTTTACATAGAGACCTTCACGGTCAAAGGCGCCGACAAGGGTGACATCACCGGTCGATTCATTCGCTGGCTGGCTCCAGGGGAGTGGACCGATGAGCCGAGCGGTCCTCTTTACGTGGAGACGGCTGTGTTGACTGAGTGATCGGGGTCAGTGATTAGTCGCCCGTTTTTCCCTCCAAGGAATCGGGCGGTTGGCGAGGAATACATCCACAGACGATAGATGTATTCCCGAGCTTCTGGTTGGGCGTATGTGGCCCACAGGATTACAGGCGGATTATAGGCAGGGCTCTGACGAGGGCCGGCAGGGGAACAAAGGAAGGGAGTTGGCGTGCGACGAAGGGTGATCGCCATTATCGCGGCTGTAGTGTTGGCCCTGGTGGCTGCTGGCCTTGTTATTTGGTACGTATCGTCGCTACGTGAGGAGATCAAGGAAGCCGAGCCCACCCGGGTGGTCTTGGTGGCCACGGCGGATATACCGGCCCGTACCACCGGAGAGAGCATCGTGGCCAACAAGCTGGTGGAGCGGAAAGAGATCGTGGCCAGCGCCGTGGCCCCCGGGGCCCTGTCCAGCGAGGCCGATCTTAAAGACAAGATCCTGACAGTACCTGTGGCCAAAGGGCAGCAACTCCTCGCCTCGCAGCTCGGGGTACCCGAGGAGCAGAGTCTTTCTTACCGCATCAAGAACGGCATGCGGGCTCTGAGTCTTGCCATAGACCGGCGGAATGCGGTGGGGGGTGCTATCAAAGTGGGTGATCGCGTGGACGTGATCGCTACTTTTGATGCCGACCAATTCAGCGCGGTGCAGCTTGTCCCCTCGACTACCGTGCCCCCGACTGTTCCCGGGCAGGCTCCCTCTACCATCACTACGCCGCCTGCGGTACCCATGAACCTGGGCATGGTGCTCTCGCCCGAGGAACTCGCTCGGATCAAAGAGCTCACCGAGGTCGATCTTAGCCAAACCATATCGTCGGTCAGCATCACCATCCTTGAACAAGTAGAAGTGTTGGCTGTAGACAACCTACTGCCGGTGGTTACTCGCCGGGAAGGTGGAGGCGGGGTCTTGAGTGGGGGCGGGGAGACGGTGACTGAAGATGTGCCTCCTTCTCCTGTGATCACTCTCATGGTGACGCCGAGGGACGCTGAAAAGCTAGTCTACGCCCAGACCTACGGCAACATAACCTTCACCCTGGTGCCGGCACGGGATACCACGCCAGTGGGTCCCACCGGGGCGGCTCTTCCCAATCTTTTCCGGTGAGGTGCATGTGAAGCTGTTGGTCGCCATTGCTAGCGAACAGGTCCGCGCTGCGGTAGTACGGGGGCTGCAAGGCCAACCCGACATCGAATCAGTGATCGAAGTCGGCGACTCGGAAGCTGCCGTTCAGCAAGCCGAACAGGCGGTGCCAGATGTCATCTTGATGGGGGTTGATCTCAAGCCGGCCGATGGCTTTGAGACTGTGCGCAACATCGTGGCCCGAGTGCCCGGGGTGAGCGCGGTGCTGGTGGCCGTCAATCCTGCACCAGCCGACTTCCGCCGCGCCCTGCAGGTGGGGGCGCGTGACCTGCTCGAGGTTCCGGTCGAGAAGAAGGAGTTGCTGGCTGCCTTGCGCCAGGCCGCGGAGGTGAGCAGAGGTAAGCGGAGCACCCTGCAAGAAGTGGCTGCTCAGCTGGTCAGTCGCCAAGAAACCAAGATCGCCAAGCGCATCGTGGTCTTCAGCACCAAAGGCGGCACCGGTAAAACGTTCGTGGCTACCAACCTGGCTGCCGGGCTGGCCCAGACCGGAGCGCGGGTCGCGCTGCTCGACCTCGATCTGCAGTTCGGCGATGCGGCTATCGCTCTGGGACTGGTCCCGGAGCGGACCATATATGACCTGGTGCAAGCTTATACAGACTACGACCTGACCCTGCTCGAAGAGTTCATGGTCAAACACCCGGCCGGTTTCAGTGTGCTGCCGGCGCCTCTTTACCCTGACGAGGCGGAAAGGATCATGACCTCCGACGTGCAGGTAGTCCTCGATGTCATCCAGACCGGCTTCGACTATGTGATCGTTGATACGCCGCCCTTCTTTGAGGAACGGGTGCTCATGGCTCTTGATTGGGCTGACCACGTGTTGCTGGTCGCCGGTCTCGATATCCCGAGCGTCAAGCATCTGAAGACGGTCTTCCGGACCATGGGTCTGATGGCCTACCCGGAAGAGAAGCTTCTCATCATCATGAACCGGGCTGACAGCAAGGTGGGTCTCGAAGTCTCGGAAGTGGAGAAACACCTCGGGCGGCGGGTGGCGGCCACCCTCTCCAGCTCGGTGGAAGTACCGCGGGCCCTCAACTCCGGAGAGCTCCTGCTTCTGGTTAAACCCAACACCAAGGTAGCCCGGGAGCTTGCCCAACTGGTCAAGCTCTTCGGGGGGCCCGATCACCCGGGTACAGAGAGACCGACTGACAGTGGGACCGGTCTAGCCAGACTGCTGGGCCGGAAGAACGATAGGAATGAGGGGAGTGGTTCGAATGGGTCTCAGTGAGCGCATGGGTAATAGTCCTTCGGACTCCGAGCCCCGCCCGGCGGAGACGGTGGCTGCCCCGGGTGCTGCCGTATCCAAGGACCGTCTAGACGCCGCCTACGAACGCCAGAGCGAGCTCAAGAGCGCCATCCACGCCCAGATCATCCAGGAGCTGGGTCCCCGGCTGTTCAACCAGACCCTGCCGGAAAGCGAACTGCGGCGGGTGGTGCGAACCAAGATCGAGGAAGCCCTCCTCGCCCAACAGACGCCGATGCCGCGGGCTGAGCGTCAGGAGATGATCGACGAGCTCTTGGCCGAAGTCCTCGGCTATGGTCCTATCGAGGAGTTCCTCCACGACCCCACCATAACCGAGATCATGGTCAACGGCTACCGCGACGTCTACATCGAACGCGGGGGCAAGCTCTACAAGACCGACAAGAGGTTCCGCGACGAGGGGCATCTCCTTCGGATCATCCAGAAGATCGTGGGGCAGGTGGGGCGTCGGGTCGATGAGGCTTCGCCCTATGTGGACGCGCGTCTGCCTGATGGCTCACGTGTGAACGTCATCCTGCCCCCGGTCTCAGTGCGGGGGGCGACCCTTACTATCCGGAAGTTCTCCACCGAGCCCTTCACTACCGAGGATCTGATCGAATTCAAGACCGTCACCCGCCAGGCGAGCGACTTTCTCGCGGCTTGTGTGCGAGGGCGACTGAACATCCTGGTGAGCGGTGGTACAGGCACAGGCAAGACGACTACCCTGAACGTGCTCTCCAACTACATTCCCAAGGACGAACGCATCATCACCATCGAGGACGCGGCTGAGCTCAAACTCTGGCACGAACACCTGGTGAGCTTGGAGTATCGGCCGCCCAACATCGAGGGCAAAGGCGAGGTCACCATCCGCGACTTGGTGCGTAACGCCCTGCGCATGCGGCCCGACCGCATCATTGTCGGCGAGATCCGGGGAGGTGAGGCCCTGGACATGCTCCAGGCCATGAACACCGGCCACGACGGCTCTCTGTCTACCGTCCACGCCAACTCCCCCCGGGATGTCCTCTCCCGGGTGGAGACCATGGCTCTCATGGCGGGGATGGACATCCCCATCCGCGCCATCCGGGAGCAGGTCTCCCGCTCTATCCACCTCATCGTGCATCAGAGCCGTCTTCCCGACGGGTCCCGGCGGATCACCCATATCACCGAGGTCCAAGGTATGGAAGGCGACGTGATCACGCTCCAGAACTTGTTCATCTTCGATTTCAGCGCCGGGATCGATGAAAACGGGCAGTATCTAGGACGCCTGAAGAGCACCGGGATCCGACCGGCTTTCCTCCCCATCCTGAAGAACCACGGAATCATCGTACCCGACGATGTCTTTGCGTTCGAGACCTATGACACAGCAGTGGTCTAGCCGGCGCCGGGGCTTGCGCGGGACTGCGATGAGAGACCGCGGGGCTGCCGTAGCTGGCCGCGGGGCTGGCGCAGTGGGTCGCTGGCTGCTCTTCGCAGTGATGTTCGCTGCGCTATTCCTCACGACTGCGGCGGGGATAGGGTGGGCAGCCCAGAACGATCTGACCCTCGTGATCAACTCGCTCGACCTTTCCGCGTATCCGAAGGCCGCGATCACCGTGCAATTGGGCGGCGAGGCAGCTGCCACCCTGGGGGACCTTGGCAAAGAAGCGTTTGCGGTGCGGGTCGATGGCCGAGCGGTTCCCGTGGAAGCTCTGCAGGTCGCAGGCGAGGCCGTGAGCATCCCTACCCAGACGCTGCTCTTGGTCGACGAGTCAGGCAGCATGAAGGGGGAAGCCATCCAGGGCGCAGCGGCTGCAGCTGCGGCCTTCATCGACGCCATGCGGCCGCAGGACAGGGCGGCGATCCAGGTCTTCAACGAGGGCTTCCGCACCCTCCAAGACTTCACGGGCGACAAGGAATCGCTCAAGAAGTCCCTGGCCAATCTGCAGCCGGCCAAGGAGACTGCTCTCTACGATGCCCTCTTGAAGAGCTTCCTTACTCTGGAAGCGTCTTCGTCGGGGCAGGGTCGATATCTGATCCTACTTTCTGATGGAGACGATACGGCCAGCATGGCCAGCCTCGAAGAAGTGCTAGCAGCAGCCCGGGCCACCGGGGTGCCCATCTATGCTATCGGGCTCAAGACCACCGAGTTCGACTCGGCCCCCTTGGTGCAGTTAGCCGATAGCACTGGCGGCCGCTATCTAGAGACCCCGGACCCTGATGCTCTGGTCGCTCTCTATCAGTCACTTGCCAAGGAGATCTACAACCAGTACGTGCTCCAGGTGACTCTACCGCCAGCGAGCTCTGCCGCAGGTGACCTTGCGGTGACAGTGACCGCTTTAGGTAGGACGGTGTCATCAAGCCAAGGCTTCTTCTATCCGACTACCTCGACTACAGCCGCGGACACCACGACTACCACACTCACCCCAGTGACGACTGCCGCGGGGGCGGAGGGTGCCTCCGAGCTGGGTCTGATCAGTCGGTTCGTCCGTTGGAGCGGGAGCACGTTCATAATCGGGGCGGTCGTCTTCTTGCTGGTGCTCTTCTTTGCCTTGTTCCTGTCGCGGGCACTGCTTCCCCGCCGGGATGTGCTTGCTGTATATGCTGGGGCGCTTGAACGCAAGAGGGCCCTTGCTCCGCGGCCCGAGGGCGAAGAGGGGCCGCAGCCGGGCGTGCTTGCCCGGGCGACAAACCGTCTACTTGCCCTGCGCGGCTACCAGGAGCCGCTCCAAAAGATGCTCGATGACGCGGCTCTCAAGATGCGGGCCTCGGAGTTCGCGCTCCTGCAGTTGGTGACCGTGGCAGTTATCGTGATCCTTTCTTGGTCGCTCGGTCTGCCGCTGATCCTGACTGTGCTGCTGGCAGTGGTGGTTATATTGGTGCCGCTTCTGTGGCTGAGCTCCAAGGGGAATGCCCGTCGTCGGGCTTTCAACGAGCAGGTACCCAATACGCTTGTCCTCTTGGCAGGGTCGCTAAAGGCGGGGCAAGGTTTCGAGCAAGCCCTGGCCGTGGCGGCCCGGGAGGCGCCCGAGCCCACCGCCTCGGAATTCAACCGAGCCTTGGCGGAGATACGGTTGGGGGTCCCGCCGGAGGACGCCTTGCGTAGTATCGCCGATCGCATGAAGTCAGAGGCTTTCGACTGGGCAGTCATGAGCACGGTGATTCAGCGGCAGGTGGGGGGTAATCTCGCCGAGATCTACGAGTCGACGGCTTCCGTCTTGCGTGAGCGGGCCAAACTGCACCGCACCATCAAGACTCTCACGGCGGAAGGTAGGTTGAGCGCCATCATCCTCATCATCCTGCCCTTCGCCATCGGCGCCATGATCGCCATCGTCAATCGCAGCTACCTCGCCCCCTTGGTGCAGACGGGGGCAGGCCTAGTCCTGTTGGGCATGGCTGGGGTGCTGATGATCGCGGGGATCTTCTGGATGCGAGCTATCGTGCGAGTGGACAAGTGAACGAGTAGAAAGGTGAGCAGAAAGAGACTGCCATGCAATACGGCTTCCTGATAGCACTCATCATCCTCATCCTCGCTATCGTGTTCGTGTTGGTCACGGGCCTGCGGCGGGGTGGAGTGAGAGAGAAGGTGAGTGAGTCTCTCGACCGACTGGCCGCCTACGATTCGCAGGCCCTGCGTAGGGCCGAGTTGGAACAGCCGGTGACCCAGCGACTGCTGGTCCCAGCGGTGCGCAGGCTGTCAGGTATCGCTCGAAGCATCACCCCGGTGGGTCGCATCCGCAAGCTGGAGCACAAGATACAGATGGCGGGCCGACCTTGGGGACTCGACGTGAATGGTCTCCTAGTACTCAAGTTCGTGTCCCTGGTGTTCGGTGTCATCGTGCTCGTCATTCTTGCAGCTTTCCAGGTCATCCCCTGGCTTTGGTTCATCATCCTCGCTGTCTTTGTGGTCGTCTTCACGTATTACTTGCCTGACCTTATCTTGAGTTCGGCCACGAGCAGCCGCAAACAACAGATCACTCGGGTGCTGCCCGACTTTCTCGATCTCCTGACGGTGAGCGTGGAGGCGGGGCTGGGTTTCGATTCCGCCATGGCCAAGATCGCCGAGCGCATGCGGGGGCCCTTCAAAGAAGAGATTCTTCTCACTCTGCACGAGATCCGGATGGGCAAGCCCCGGTCGGCGGCTCTGCGCGAGATGGCCGACAGGTGCGGCGTGGAAGACCTCACCACTTTCGTTACAGCTCTTATCCAGTCCCAGCAGCTCGGAGTCAGTCTGGGTCGGGTGCTCCGTGTGCAGGCAGAACAGATACGCACTATCCACCACCAGCGTATCGAAGAAGCTGCTCAGAAGACCCCGGTGAAGTTGCTCCTGCCGCTCATCATCTGCATCTTCCCCGCCATGTTCGTGGTGATCGTGGGGCCGGCAGCGATCAAAATCTACCAGGCCTTACTGGGGTGAGAAGCCGACCGGTGCCGTGGTAGGCCGCGCTGTCACGGCTCCGGCCGAAAGCCCAGGCGATTTCAGACTTCGGCTACTACGCTGCGATCGTGCTCAGCTACTGCTCTGCGATCGTGCCCCTCAGGGCCTCGGTGGGATGCTTAGCCGTTCCGACAGTCACGTACGCGCGACCGTCGTTGATCAAGGTCACCAGATCGGCCAGAGTACCTCCGCTCAGGCTGCCGGTCAGGTCATCGTCGGTTATGGTGCCTTCGGCCAGTGTCCCGGTGAATCCACCTTGCTTGGCAGGCCCGGCAAAAAGGGTGACCACTGCCGAGCCCTCTTCGCCTTCGGCTCCTTCGAAGATGGCGGCCACCTGCGGGTCGCTGAGGGAATCGACTCCCAGGGAGAAGGCCATGGAGCCGGTTTCGGGGTCGTAGCTCAGGATCAAGGTGCCAGTAGCCTGGGTTTCGACGGGTGGCACAGCCTGGTCCCCCGTGAGCTCGGCGACGTAGGTGGCAGCGCCTAGGGTGGTCGAAGTCGTATCGGACGAGGATGTCGCGCCCCCGCTGCCCTCAGAGGTCGTCGTTGTGGCCTGGTCGGACCCTCCGCAAGTGGCGGCAAGGACGATGATCAGGATGATCAAGACCAGCAGTCCGCCCCCGGCGACAAGCCGGCGACGGCGTATCTCTTTGCGACGCTTTTCCCGTGCCCTCGCTCGAGGAGTGAGCGGACGACGGTCGACTGGGCTCATGAGCATCCTCCGGCAAGTCTCGATACCTGGCTGACGCCTCGGGTCGTTGTGCAGGGCGCAAACGCCCGTAGTTTACTCCTTCTCAGCCGCACGCTGCTGTCGCACGTGGGACAATCTGAAATAGATAGACTAGGTTGGCTGCAAGATAGCTGACGCGCACAGAGGAAACATGTGAAGGATAAGGAGGCTGTCAAGTGCCTAGGCTCCGTGACCTGACGCCCGAGGAAAAAGCCAAGCCTTATGCCAAGTATTTTTACCGGGAACATTCTGGAGTCACCCCAGAGTTGGCGCCCTGGTTACAAGACCCGCGCCCTCTTGACCCGGCAGAACCGCTGCCCATCGAGCGCAGAGATGACCTGTTACTCCCCGGCTATCTCCCGGGCGAGACCGGCTACTGCCTACTGCCCGGTGGCGGTGCGTACGTTGCGGTGTGTCATCCCATGCCAGGAGTGACTGCTGACATGATCAACTGGTGGTTTGCTTGGCATGGACTCGAGGATCTTCGCTATATGCTCTGGTCGCCGGAGGATCACTACGCGGTTTCCCTTAGCGACGAAGACCGGGCTAAGGTTCTCGACCCTGAGCGCCCGCTGCGACTCAAGTTTCAAGGCATCACTCATCACGTGTACGAGGATATTGGTCAGGGCGCCGATGATCTCTGGATCAGCTTCATGACCCCGGAAGACTTCGGCTTCGACATGTCGCGCTGGCACGCACCCAACGTGGCTACTCTGGTGGCGGCCAACGTCTTGGTGAAGTCGGGCCAGGCTCCCGAGGGCTCGCCGCTGCTGCCCGTCGCCATGTGCCACTTCGTCCGAGAATTGCCGCAGGACGAAGGCCCCGAAAGCCACCAGGCGGCCGGCGGAGCAGCCCCGAGTAGAGGTGTGGAGATGCGCACCCGCTTCTGGATGGGGTGGCAGATCGTCGATAAGAAGCCACAGTTTGCTCTCCTCGAAGGGATGACTATCCCCGAGGCTGTCCCTGCGGGATTGTTCCGGCACTGCATACTGGAATACTCGAACCTAAGGGTGCTTCTGCCCGAGATCTACGCAGAGACGGGTGGCGTGGTGGTCTGAGCCAAGGTCCAGTAAGCCGGGGCCAGGCTGCATCGAGCCGGGGCCAGGTGGCATCGAGCCGGGGCCAGGTGGCTCCAGTCCAGGAGGTGAGCATGCCGGCGGACGTCTTGGTCTGCTTACGCGAGAAAGCCAGGCAGACTTGTCCACGAGTGGTGTTGCCCGAGGCCGAGGACGAGATCGTCCTGGCAGCGGCGCGAGAGGTGTTTGAGGCAGAGGTGGCTGTCCCTGTCCTGGTGGGAAATCCCCAGAGGGTGGTCGAAGTCGGGCGTCGTGGCGGGATCGAGCTCGAGGGAATGGATCTGATCGACACTGGCGACGAAGAAGTCCGAGAGCGACTCCTCGCCGATTGCCTGAAGCGCTTCCCCGCCATGTCGCCGTCGCGGGCAGAACGGCGCTTGCGTTCACCGCTTGTCGTGGCGTCCCTGCTTGTCGCTCTCGGCGAGGGGCAAGCGATGGTGGCGGGACGTTCTAACCCCACCCAAGAGGTCATCTTCGCCAGCCGGCTGTTCCATGAGCTGCGTGAGGGAGCCTCGCTTCTTTCGAGCATGTTCCTCATGCGCGTACCGGGTTTTGCGGGCCCCGAAGGCGAGTACATCATCTTCGCTGACTGCGGGGTGGTGGTCGCGCCAGACGCGCCCGGTCTGGCCGAGATAGCCTTGGCCACGGCCCGTACGGCGCGGGAGTTGCTGGGCTGGGAGCCGCGGGTGGCTCTCCTTTCGTTCTCTACCAAGGCGAGTGGCTATGATGCGTCTGTGGCTCGCATTCGAGAGGCCCTGCGCTTGCTGCGGGAAAGGGAGCCCGCCTTGGCTGTGGATGGTGAACTGCAACTCGACGCTGCCATAGTGCCCGAGGTAGCTGCTCGCAAGACCGAAGGCGAGAGCCCGGTGGCGGGCCGGGCTAACGTGCTGATCTTCCCCGACCTCAACGCTGGCAATATCGCCTACAAATGCGTGCAACGTTTCGCCCGCGCCGAGGCCTACGGCCCGCTTCTCCAGGGCCTAGCGGCCACAGTCAGCGACCTTTCCCGCGGTTCGTCGGTAAGCGATGTGGTGGGCACCATCACCATGGTAGCGGCCGCTTGTGCTCTTACCGGGGGCTCGCGATGAAGATCCTGGTGCTCAATTGCGGTAGCTCCTCGGTCAAGTACGAGCTGTACGACACGGAACTCGGGCGAGCCTTGGCCGAGGGCATCGTCGACCGCATAGGTGAGGAACGGGGCGTGGCCGATCATGGCCAGGCCCTGGAGCTGGTAAGCGAACGTCTGGTGGCTCCCGGGACCGGTGCGCTAGGAGGCTTGGACGAGGTGGATGCGGTAGGCCATCGGGTAGTCCACGGGGGGGCTCGGTTCACCTCAGCGGTCAAGGTGACCCCGGAGGTGCTCACAGCCATCGAGGAATGTGTGCCGCTTGCTCCACTCCACAATCCCCCTGCACTGCTCGGCATCAAGGAAGCGATGCGTCTTCTTCCCAGCGTACCGCAGGTGGCCGTGTTCGACACTGCGTTTCACGCCGGTCTGCCCCCACGGGCTCACGTGTATGCGCTGCCCTATCACCTCTACCGGGACCACGGGGTGCGGCGGTACGGCTTCCACGGTATCTCTTACCAGTATGTCAGTCAGCGCCTGGATGTTCTGCTTGGCGGTCGACTGGCCGAGCTCAAGACGGTGATCGCTCATTTGGGCAACGGAGCCAGTGTCACGGCGGTGTACGGAGGGCGCGCGGTGGACACCAGCATGGGCCTCACCCCGCTGGAAGGACTGGTAATGGGCAGCCGGGGAGGTGACTTGGATCCGGGGGTGCTCCTCTTCTTGCAGCAGAAGCTGGGCTATCCGGTGGAGGAAGTGGATCGCCTCCTGAACGAGGAGAGCGGGCTGCTGGGGGTCTCGGGAAGAAGCAACGACATGCGCGACATCTTGGCCGGAGTGGAGGCGGGGGACGAGCGCTGTCGGTTGGCTCTCGAGCTCTACTGTTACCGGCTGCGGAAGTATGTGGGAGCCTATGCGGCGGTCTTGGGAGGGTTGGACGTGCTTGCCTTCACGGCCGGGGTGGGCGAGAACAGCCCCCAGGTGCGGGAGCTGGTGTGTGCCGATTTTGCTTTCTTAAGTCTCCGCCTCGATCCTCAGGCCAATGCCGCGGCTCGCGGTTGCGAGGCGGAGATACAGGCCGAGGACTCCGCAGTCCGCGTGCTGGTAGTGCCTACCGATGAGGAGCGGCTCATTGCTGAAGAGACGGCCGCTCTCGTGCTAGGCTGAGAGGGTGTCGCCTTCAGACCGATGACAGGATGTTGCCCTCAGGCCGATGACGGGATGTTGCCCTCAGACCACTTCGACGGGGGAGGATCAAGAGATGGAATTCAAGGATATCGTCACTCGTCGCTACGCTACCAAACAGTTCCAGCCCCGCACCATCCCCGAGGAGACCATCAAGGAGCTCCTCGAGTTGGTGCGCTGGGCCCCCTCGGGGCTTAACCTGCAGCCCTGGCGGATCAAAGTGGTGGCCGATGCTGAGACCAAGGCGCTGCTCGAACCCGCCACGCCTGATGAGCCCCAGATCAAGAGCTGCTCCCATCTCCTCGTCTTCTGCGTGGACACAGACTTCGGCGCACAATGCGAGCGGCTCAGCCGGGCCATGAAAGAGCATGGTGTACCCGAGAGGGTGCACGACATCGTCATGGGCATCGCTACCGAGATGAGTCACCTGCCCCCGAGCGAGATGCAGGCCTGGTTGCAGAGCCAGGTGTACATCGCGGCGACCCATGCCTTGTTGGGAGCCACTGCGCTGGGTCTGGATTCCTGTCCCATGACTCATTTCCTGCCCGACAAGTACAGCCGGATATTGGGCTTGCCTTCGCATCTTAGGGCGGTGCTCTTGGTAGCCCTCGGCTACGGGGCAGACGAGCCGCATCCGAAGTGGCGCTACCCGCTGGAGGAGATACTGCTCTAGGTGGTCGCCCAAAGCCGGCCGGAGGTCTCCGGTCCGGCTGCAGCGCTCTGCAGACGCCGTAGCTGACGGGTAGTGACAGGTTGTCGCCCGTCCGGGTGCCATGACGGGTGCCACATACGGTGCCGCTAGAGTGTCAAGGCCACCCGTGGGTTCTCGGAGTCCACTTGCGCGGACCGGAGCAGCGGCTTACATTGCACTTGTACATCAACCGACCGGGTGGTTGACCCGAATGGAGAATTGAAGACGTCTTGAGTATGTCATATTGGATTCGTATCGCTGATGGTCGCGGTGGTCGATGGCCTTGCCCTCCAAGCTGCGCTTCGACCGAAGGGCTTCGATTTGCAGAGATCTTTTGCAGCTCTTGAGTACTTCCTCAAGCACTCGTTGGCAGACTTCCTTGACTCGTTGGATCAGCCCGAATAGGTAGCCGTAATCCTTAGCTGCATGGTCGGCCAGACTGGTGAGCAACATCTTCGCAAGCCTTCACCCGCAGTGGCGCTCTCTCAAGGCCATCTGGGCAAGGCTGAGTTCGGCGCCTGAGGACCCGCAGGCCCGCGCTCAGGTCCCCTCCCGTTCCCAAGCCTCCTCCTTCCACCTGCTATGGCGCCTGCCGCCCGAGGTCGAGCGGGGAGCGATCGGTCTTGCCGAAGTGTCGGCGGTCCTCGAGGTATTGGTCCCGCCCCAGGTGCCTTCCCTCTACTTCTGGGCGCTGCAAGTGGACTTCGTGGCGGGACATCGAGTGTTGGGCGGGGCACATGTCGGACTGCAATGGAATGCTCGTTACCCGGGCAACACGGCGGCCAATTGGGGAGGGTACGCCGCTTTGGAACTGGGTGGAAGGTTGCTCCCGGGTTCCCGGTCGTGGCTACCCGGTTTCCCGGAAGATTCCAATACCTTGGCCTACACCTGGTTGCCGGGACTCCCCTACCGGCTCCGCGTGTTCCGCAGCGCTGAGCGGGAGCTGGCGTGGAGAGCAGAAGTGACCGACCTGGCGTCAGGCGAGGCCACCATCATCCGTGACCTCTACCTTTCCGAACTCGTACGGCGCGGCCCGCTCACCAAGGCGGGTGTCTGCCTCGGCCGTCCGCTGGTATGGTCGGAGGTCTTCGCTTCCTGCGACGCTCCCTCGGTGAGGATCCGCTGGAGCGACCTGCGTGCCCTTACCGAAGAGGGCCGGCTTGCCGAGGCAAGAGCTGTGCTCGTGAACTACCAGGCAGAGAGCGCCGGCGGTTGCAGGAATACCGATAGTACTGTGGATGAGGCTGGCTTTCTGCAGACAACCAACACGAGGCGCACCACGCCGCAGGGGTCGCTTCTTACGCGGTAGGGCCCCGGCCGCGAGCCGGTCACCCGTAGGCCGCGCGCCGGCCGCTGGTGCTGCCGAGCCGGGGGCTACTCTTCGACTGCGGGCAGCCGCACGGTGAAAGTCGAGCCCACACCCAGGGTGCTCTTCACCTCTACTTTGCCGCCATGGAGCTCGGCGACGTGCTTGACGATGCTGAGTCCCAAGCCGGTGCCGCCGGTCTGCCGCGAGCGGGCTTTGTCTACCCGGTAGAAACGCTCGAAGATACGCTTCTGGTCGGCCAGAGGGATGCCGACCCCGTCGTCGCTTACTTCGAGTACAGCCCAGGCGCGACCGCTCGCCTCGACTTCCGTTCGCACGTCCACCTGGATATGCCCACCCGGTTCTGTGTAACGGATGGCGTTGTCCAGCAGGTTGCGCAACAGGGTCTGCAGTGAGACCTCGTCGCCGTTGACTACAACACGCTTTACGCCCTTGCTGACGAGTCTGACCTGGTGGCTCTTGGTCTCCGCTGCCGGTCGGAGCTCTTCCAGCATAGCTGCAGCTAACGTGTGTAAGTCGACCCGAGCGCGCACTATGGTGGCAGCCGCTTCGGTATCTTCCAACCGGGAAAGGGCAAGCAGGTCCTCGGTCAACCGGTTGAGCCGCGCTACCTCCTGGGACAGTCGTTCCGCGAACTTCTGCGCCTGCTGGGGGTCCTCATCGATGGCATGGCGTAGAGTGTCAGCCAGCAAAGAAAGACCGGCCAGGGGGGTCTTGAGCTCATGGGAGACGTTGGTCACGAAGTCACGGCGTATTTGCTCAGTAGCACGGCGCTCCGACTCGTCTCGGATCACGAAGAGCGTATGGCCGGCGGCGCCGCTCGCAGAGACGTCGGCGTGCCGTCGCGAACTGACCCCGGAGAGTGGCACGACTTCCACGCTGAGCCACCGGGCGTCCGGGAGCTGGATACTCTGGGTGAGCGCCCGACCGGCCAAGTGGGCTTTCTGAGCCAACGCCAAAGCGGGGAACGAGCGTGCTGC
>OGCI01000628.1_pt1 | contig 37131 bp, 29 predicted proteins | sample 1570021 | NCBI WGS metagenome assembly OGCI01 (sample SAMN06264664, study PRJEB24512) | hot springs metagenome | isolation source: Hot spring water | place: South Africa: Tshipise | collected 2015-06-21 | reverse complement strand
CACACCGGATACAGCATACTCAGCCTTCAGGTAGAGGTGGTCTGATCTCTTCTCCCTCACGGTGCCGAGAAGGTCTTTGAATCCGCTGTTGATGGGATAATTTTCAGTCCCATTCCAATATACCCTTTTCTCGGAAACCCTGAAGTTCGCAACAAGGTGCCTTTCACTCGTAACGGTGAAGGTGTATGTGGGATTTTCGCTTACGACGTTTCCGCCCTCTGTCCAGTTGACAAACTCATAATTAGGAGCGGGAGTCGCTCTGACAGTGGCTTCTGAGCCGTAAGTGTAGAAATCCCACCCACTCGTAGTCCCTCCACCCGATGGATAAGATGAGGTCCTTATGAAATATCGCACTGGTGGTTCGAGCCAGAGTTTGTAAACCCTCGTCGTGGAATTAAAGTTTAGAGAAGTCGTGAACCTCCTTGCATGCACTCTTATGTAGTGGGCTCCCGATAAGTCAGAGACATCCATAGTATCCACGGCATAAGGGGAGACTTTAGAGGTGCGATTGACCATTCTTATAACATCAGAGTTGTAACCGGAAGTCTTCACGTTTGACAGGACCAACCGCCATATTCCTGAGTCATCCCAGGTCTGTCTCCACATTATTTTGATTCTGTCAATGCCAGCGAGGCTGATTGGAGTGTTTGTCACCCACGTATATTCACCATCAGTGATGCCGCTTAGCCAAGCGCTTGCCCGCATGTGACGCCCGTACGGGTCTGGAGGAGCGGTTTCCCCCTGATTGGTCATTGTGGTCTCATTTATTTTTCCTTGATTACCCCCCCGGGTAAAACCGGTCACAAAGTTTCCGGGGTTGTAATTGTCATCAGACCCCCAATACAGTTTGCCCTCTTGATTCGAGGCGGAAATCCGCAAATTTGCGGTTTTGCCCCTTGCCAGACCCAGAGGGACGCAGACAAGTAAAGCAGCCACCAAAAAAAGTAAAAAAAGGAGAAATAATTCTTTTGTACGATAAATTGGATTAAGTCTTTGCATATCCATTTTTCCCGCTCCTCTGTGAAATACGTACCTGCCCTACGCCGCAACTAATTTGTGGGTTAGTTAAATTTTATGAATCCAATTCAACGCGTCAACCCCAATATTCCCTCCGATAGGTCAACTAACAGGAAACAGGAAAAGCTCCAAACTTCTTCACCGCGAAATGGGCTATGAACACCACGGGATTATTCGTCTCCCAATACGAGTTGAAATTTCCTGACACCAAGCAAAAATACAAAATCAAAATAAATACTAATGAAGCCAATTAAGGTGGAACCCCTACCAAATGTGAGGTAAAAGGCGAAATCTTGTTTTGGACGCATAATCTTGGTAACCGGCAAGCTCTCTTTGGAGCGTCAAATCCTCCAAGGCGGTCATAACAAGAACCATCAAGACAACACCTCCGTAAGGAAGAGCAGCATAACACGATCGAAGAATAAGAGGCACAGAAACAAGCGACATTATGAGAGCGAGATAACCAGGATGCCTCACATACCTGTAAGGACCTGAGCAAATAACAACCTGGTTCCTGTCATTCTGCACTCTTACCGTGCACTCAAAATACGGGTTAACGGCAAGAGCATACAACCCGATGAAGAACGAGGGCACAAGGAGCGCGCATCCTATCGCGACGGCCCACTGGGGCATCGCTGACCACTCAAATCTCTTGTCGAGCCCCGCTACCGCAAGGCCGGTAAACGTAAACGTATGTAAAAGATAAAATATACGAGATCGAAACCCTTTGTCCCCATCTTTGCGAGTTTTCCCCTTTCATTTAGCACACCCAGGTTGGTGCGGATAAGCACGAGAACATAAGCCGCTTGATACCCCAAAACGAGGACCATGTATATCCATGCTTCCAGCCAGCGAAATTTCCCTGCGCTGAGGAATAGGATGACCCCACCAGCAAAGATAAGAAAGAATGAAAGAGCAATGCCCCTAATCCCTTCTGGTCGAATATTTTCACGTTTTTCGGCAATCAATGATTGCCTGCTTCCCAAACTAAAAGACCTCCGCCATCGAAAACATCCTGTTCTTTCCAAACACTGATTTTAACAGCAAAGTGTCTGTGTTTTATTGAACAAGAAACACAAACAGACACCTCTAAAAACCTCGAAGACTATACAGAAGACACTATCAATACGTGGGCAATTGCTGCTTTTTTTGAAAATTCTGCCTTGAATAACGTGCGCAAATGGAGAATGATAATCAACCGTTAAATCTGATCATAATCGCATTAAACTACAATAATCACATGAAAACATAAACGATATCACAAGCGAGGTATTAGACATGAAAAAACCAGCGCCAGTCATACTTGCCGGTGATGACCCGTTTCAAATGGGAAGAAACGCCGCATTCTTTGCAGGAAAAAGAATAAAGGTGGTCCTGAAAGTTCTCTCGCGTCTTGAAAAGACACTTCCCCCTCTTTTAACGGAAAGATTGAGGCAAGATATCAAAAACGCTCACCCCAATGAGCAGTCCCGAAAAGAACAACCGGAGATTAAGGGTCTTGCGATAAGTCTTGGCGTGTCCGAGGATGACATCTTGTGGGCCAAGAAAATACTTCAATCCCTTGCCTCGCCTTTTTGCACTAACTTCGGGGCAGTCCCTCCCGCTGCATCCAACCAGGACGTCCTCATATCCTGGAATTTCGACGCGCCCTATATACTGAGGCTTCTCATGGGGGAATTTCCGCTGTTCGTCCGCAAATTGAAAGGGCAAATTCCCTACCTATGTCTTGGCGTGCCCGGAATTTTTGGTATAGGCATCCTCAACGCTGGGGGTCTTTCATGCGTCGTGAATGCGGTCGGCTTGCAAGACGACGGACCGGGACTGAACCCGTTTGAACTCAACAACATGGCCATGGAAACATGCTCGAAAGTTGAAGAGGCTGTCGCCGTCTTCAAAAACAACCCCCGCCAGGCCACAAAGGCTCTCACCATCGGCATGCTAATGAACTGGAATATGATCTGGGCGGATGAGTATGGTGCGCTCTCTGTTTTGGAATACTCCCACAATCACTTTCGGGAAGAAAAGATACCGAGCGAAGGCTTTATCGCGTCGGCAAACCACCATCAATTTCTCGACAGGAAATTGACAGGCTCTTTTGACCCGGAAAGCTGGCCCCCCATTTCCGGCTCTTACTCAAGGCTTGCGAGGATGCGGTCCTTGCTCAAACAAAACAGCGGGAGCATCGACCCATTGCGCGCAAAATCGATAGTATCGGACCATATCCCCGACTACGCGCTCTTAAGTAATTTTGGTGTAAGACGCAATTGGTGGGAGGACAGAATCGACAACTCAACAATATGCGCCCATCCATGGAACTTCTTAAATCACTTAAGAAAAGGGGAATTCAAACAGGGATTTCTCGAGATCTCAATGAGCACCACGCTTTATTCAATTCAGATCCAGCCGAAAAAACTCACCACATGGTTCACCTGCGGGCATCCGTGCAGAAATACTTGCGTGCCCCTTTACTGGGGTCCCTATCTCGGCGCGGAAGCGGAGCCCGAAAGCGCTACGCTCGGCGTGGAAGATTTTCATAAGCCGAAAAGCGCTGAGGAAAAAAGCGACATATTCGGTAAAGAACTCGGTCCAGGAAAAGCCTTTCTTAAACGCGCGTGGTACGCTCTTGTAAGTTCAGTCGAGAAAAGAAATTTTAAGGGTTCATCGTGACCGCCAGATAGCGCTACTTTTTCCGGTCATGCACGCGCGATTCTTTCAAAAGGCGGGTCAGACCTACAATTGCCGCGCCTGTCTTCTCAGCCCTATTGAAAGTCACAACCCCTTGATTTTGCGCTTCCTCCATCTCCTTGGCGAAGGCTTGAGGGGCAGTCAAGCAGAGAAACGTGGGTTTTCCATATCTGTGACCTAACTGTGAAAACTCCCGCGCTGGGAAGGCGGGACCTGCCCCCATCCCCGACTGGAAAACAGCCACGGCGCAGTGAATGTTCTTTTGCCTGAGCGCAAGGTCTGTAGCTTTCAGATACAGGGAAGAATTGGTCCAAGCCTGTGCGAACATATCGAGCGGATTTCCGGGAACGCTGTGGGGCGGTAAAAACTCCCTCATCGCTTCGGCTATTTTCGGCTCCAGTTCGGGAAAGCGCACCCCCGCGCGCTCGCATATGTCCGCTATGACTATCGCGGGTCCCGCGGTATGAGTGCACATGAACACTCCGTTGCCTTCAAGACGGACGCCCATGGAAAAGCATTTAGCCAGCACTGCCATCTCGACAAGGCTTTCTGCCTGAATAATTCCAGCCTGCCTGAAAGCGCCCCTGTAAACCTCCTCGGATGAAGCCATTGAACCGGTGTGGGAAAGCGCAACCCCGGAGGATTTTTCCGTGTATCCGCGGTTGTAGGCGATAACTGGCTTCAGCCTCGCGTACTTTCGGGCGCGCATCAGAAACTGGCGCGCGTCATCGATCCCCTCTATGAAAAGGCAGATCACCGAAGTGTCCGGATCTAAAGCGAGGTACTCAACCATGTCCGCAAACTCAACGTTTGCGCGGTTACCAATGCTCACGAATTTCCCAAGCCCCACACCCTCGTCAAAAAGATGGCTTACTATGCACATGCCCACGCCGCCGCTCTGACTTACCACCGATACCCCACCCTTTTTAATGCCACCGAGCGGCACGGCGAATGTCGCATTGAGTCCCACGTGAGTGTTAACGACACCTATGCAGTTGGGTCCTATCAGTTTCATCCCTCCGCGTCCGGCAGCCTCAACAAGCGCTCTCTGGAGTTTGACACCATCCGGACCTACCTCTCTGAAACCGCCGGCGAAAATAACTCCCGCGCGCCCCCCTTTTTCGACAGCCTCCCTCACGGCCGGGACCACCATCTTATCCGGGATGGCGTAAACGAATAAGTCGATATTGTCGGGCAGGTCAGATATTCTTCGAAACGCTTTCACCCCTTGTATCTCTTCACCCGCTTTAGGATTGACGGCAAATATCTCACCGGCAAACCCAGCGCTCTTCGCGGCGAGCAGGGCGTGGAACCCGAGTTTAAAAGGATTTGAACTTGCGCCCACCACCGCGATAGAGCGGGGATAAAACAAAGGTCGATATGCGTCCAGTATGTCCAGATCAGCCATGCATCACCAGCTCCGTTAAGCACTAAGAACAAAATTTTGAACTTAAGAAAAGCTTCAGGTTTTTCAACGCCCTTAAAACCACCGGATAGAAAGTAGCGAAATTCATTCTAACAGAGGCGCACCAAATCATCTCGCCAAACGCCAAACCGCGTACTCAAACGCCAAACCCCGCACACCCGAATGCGAGCGGTGCGGTTTCTTTCGAAAACGGTCCCAAGTGACAGGCAGAAAAAACCTCGAGGTCTTCCCGGGGCGGCGTGTCGTCTTAACACGAAGCCGAGGGGAATAACATGTCTGGTCTTCGTGTTTAAGTCCGCAAGATTTAGAATGCGCCGCCGAGAATAAGGAATAAGATTCATAATGGAAACTGGAACAATTTGTTACCAATTCATTTGGGCTGATTCTTTTCGGCTTGAAAACAACCCGATCTGCCCATTTGGATTTCATCCAATAATGTGGTTAAAGGCATCCATCTTCGTTAAGCCGATAATAGAACCGCATTCCCGGTTACGGGATAACAATGTTTAAACGCACCAAATCGATCGGGTTAGCAAGCGTTAAATCCAGGCTCCGCTCGAATACACTTGCGTCATCAAAGTCGAACCCAAAATTGAAATCACTCATCGCGGTAATTCCGTGTTTTTTGATAAAGCGAAACGCACGACCGTAAACCTTAACCTTCTCAACGGAATCCGCGTCCTGCCCGCAGGCATCGCAGAATATATACTCCGTTCTGAGAAAGGGGAAGCGGCAGCCGCTTTCCTTCGCCAGGGAACTGATCTCTTTATCGTCATCACAAAAGGAGATATGCACCCGCGCCCACTTTGTCCTCAGGTCAGACTTGCCCCTAAACAGTCCGGCGGTCTTCTTTTCCGAAGGACCGAACTTACCCACCACAAACGGAACCGTTTGACCTGAGAGGACCCATCTCAGGGAGGCGCGTTAGCTCATAGAGTATATGCTCAGCCTCGCGCATCCTGGAGCACCTACCTTGAAATCTCTTAGCCGAACATAAACTGCATTCCCTCTGGCATCCGCGGACAGTCTGCATGCCGTTGTGGGAGAGGTATGGACGGTGACTTACAAGATTACGCCGGGGCGTCACGGGATTGAGGAAATCGAGGGGATCCTCCTGTCTGTAGAGGGGTTTTAGCCTCCCTGCGGCCGAATCCTCAAAAAAGCAGGCCAGATTGCTTCACCCTCACCGACGATGACCGAGTCCGCATACTCGAGTCCCCTCCCAGGAAAAACGAGACATAAATTCCTCCAAGAATCCTTTGTGCCTGCCTTGGGCAACGCTTAGCAAACCTGTATAAGTGCGGCGCGCTACCCCTCGCAACCGATGCAAGAGGTAAAGACCAATGGTCGGGAGCAGACCCCTGCCTGCCAGTTTAAACGCCTCCCAGTTTGGTGAGTCAAACACGAGGTCCACTTTAAAAAGTTCTCCTGTGGACGGGATGCTAAAACCCACATTGAAAGACCACTGCGAAAGGATGCCCCTTCGCCATTGAAGGCATTGAAGGAAAACTCTTTCCACAAAACAGGCGACTTTTCTCTATTGCGCGCAAAAACGACACCATCATTCCAAAATGAACCGGATGCAGTCACGCAAGAGAGCACAATAAAGGGTGTCGGAAAAAGGTAAAACTTGCGGGAATCATCGATAAGAAGGTCCTGGCATATCGCGCTTGTCCCGAAGACAAGAATGTGATGGACTAAATGCGAACGGAAATACCGCTTTACCCTTAAGTCGGGGGGCAAAAAACTAAAAATGGGAATATACGCCAAAAGCCGTGATTATGTGATTATATATAATTGGTTATATATAATTTATCTTTATATAATTTATCTTGCATTCTCATCTTTAGGTGTAGGCGGTTTTGATAAAGGGTTAAAATGGGCGATAAACCCTCATGTCAAATTTTCCACAGGATGAATTCTCGAATAATGCGCGGCACGTCCATTCTAATCACACTCTCACTTTTATCCGCGATGTTGATTACTCCAGCCAAAGCGGCGGCTGTCAGAAGACCGAAGCTTAACAACTATACGAAGGCAACCTTCGACCTTTTTTCGATGTTCCAGACACAGTACGTGGCTCCGTCTGCCAGGGCGACCTTTACCCTTTTCAGCGTGGAGGCAAGAAACATCACTTCCTCATACAAGACCATATCGCTTGCGGCGAAATGCACCTCGCCGTATTTTACCGCTACTGTGATTCCCTGCCGCCTGGCCATCACCGGAGAGAACGGAAAAGCAACCGCATTTGTTTTGGTTTCCTGCAATCCGGGCACGCCTGAGGGAACTATATGTTACGTTAAAGTTACGGGAAAATATAAAACCGAAAAGCACAGACAGTGGTTAAAGGTTGTAGCTCTTTCCTCAAAGCCGCTCCTTGAAAGGTCATCCGGGTACCCTCTGATAGGTCAGGGATATAAGAACCCCGAAGTACAACCGTATACCGGTCAGCCCCTTGAATGGCATCTCGGCGCGACCAACAAGGGTTTTGTCGAGGATACTTTCAACTTAAGTTATATCGCCGATTTCCCATGTTCGGTTAGATTTCGTGACGGAGCCGGAAACGAGATATCAAGCGTCAAAGTCAAAGGTTTAACGCGCAACCTGCTTTATCCTAGCACCGCACAGATTAAGGCTGTCGTGACTCCTTTGGTAGCGCTTCCCAAAAATGAGCAAAAATCGCTGAGGTTCAGACTCGGACCCGGCTCATATACTTCTGAAACATCAGAATTGGAAGTCAAAATTTTCAATCCTGGCATGCTTTTCTGCATTAACGACCTTGACGGTCCAAGACCACACGCCCATCAAGTCAGAACCGGAAGCAAAACGACATTCCTGCTTCATGTCACAAACATGGATAGCGCTAATGCGGACATTTCGCTTTTCATCAACAATCCCCACCCAGGCTGGACGATTACCCTTGACCCTCCCATCCTTTACGGGATTGAGCCCACTAAAACGGTTCAGGCGCTCCTGACCGTTTCGCCCGCTCTGGTGAAAACTCCGGGAGAACGCGTAGAGTTTACGGTGAGAGCGGAGAGCACCACCGGCAGGGCAGAAACAATACGTCTCGCTGCGGAAACAACCGATAGACCTAAAGTTTACTTCTGGTCTATCGATTCAATGAATCCCGAGTATCTTTATCTGAACAGGGCTGGAACAGGTCCTGGAAGCGAGAATGACTGGCTGATGCCCAACGTGCGTTCGTTTCTATCCGACTGCGTGAATTACACGAACGCTAAATGCTTCCTTCCCGCGGCAACCGATATGAACCACACGAGCGCTCTTGCGGGAACTTATTCTGGAACTTCAGGAATATACCTTGTGGGCGGGAGCGTGAAAGGCTTCAACGAATACGATGAAATCTTACAGGGCCCTAACTCGATGGAACTGATGCGCTACGGTCCCGAGGGAAAGCCTATAGAGCGCCTCTATGAGGTCGCCAAACGCGAAACATCCGGCAGGGCGCTCTGCGGTTTTTGGTCAAACAAAAACTGGCTTACGGAACTTGAATCCGAGCGAACCGTCGATATAGCTGGTCACAGCGAGAAATTTCCGTTCTTCTTCAAGCCTCCGTATAAGCACGTCGCGGGCGACCCGGCATCCGATAACGACCCCTCCGATCCGCTTGCCGGACCATTCTCCATGTGCCTCTACAGCGATTTAACCTGGGAGCTGATTGTTCCCATGCTCCTCGGGCAGTACAGCCTGATCCTCGGGATTGGGATGTTCATTGTGCCGGTAAACCTCTTTTTCGGAATGACGCCTGGCGATCACTGTGAGGACGCCTATCTCGTTGACTCATTCCTGCGGTCTCTGATTGAGGAGGACCCGGATATTTCCTATATCAATATCGCCGATCTCGACAACACTGGTCACTTCACTGGCGCTTCCTGGACGATGGATGAATGGGACACCAAGGGAACCCCGAGCGCGGCAGACGATGAAAGCAGATTCAGCCCCTGGATGAGAAGGGATGACTCCTTGGACATATGCAGGGAAGCGGACCTCCTGTTCGGTCGTTTCATCGAGACGCTCAAAGAAAGAGGGGTTTATAGCAACAGCATAATAGTTTTTCTCTCAGACCACGGAATGGAAAACTTGAAAGACAAAGCGAAAGGTTACAAGCTGATAGACCTCCGTGAGATACTCCGCTCCCACGGCATAGTATACGGGGAAGACTACCATGAAAACGGCGGCGCTGGAAGTTCAATCTGGATTCACGATCCCTCCAGAGCAAAAGCCATAGAGGAAGCGCTCGAAAACTACGAGGTAAACGATCCTGAGCTCGGGCTTATTCGACCCCTCATAGTTATAAACAGAGAAGAAATGAAAAACGGTGTTGACCTTGGGCCCTTCGGCAGGATAAGACCGATGGAGCTCTACTCTGAGTTCTGGGTAGAAAACCCGCAGGCTGGACAGGTGTGGGCTGACCTGTTCGTATTCCCGCTTTTCAATTACAACGTGGTTTCACACGGACAGATTCTTGCCGGCGGTTTCAATCCAATAGGAATTTCCCTCGGAAACTTCCCGGATTCCATGCAGCTGGGGTTTCCAGCGGCTCACGGAGGACCCACAACCAGCGACATTCCCCTTCTTTTCAAAGCTCCTTTCGGATACCAAGGGTACGCGCCGGGAAGCGAATACTCAGGGGAGGTCACGATAGGTGACATCGCGCCCACCATATACCAGATACTCGGATGGGAGGAGCCGGAGTGCGTGGATGGCTCACCTCTTCCGCCGACCGCGTGGGGGCGACCTTGAAAAAGACGTGCACCACGACATGAAACCAATTTGACGATTGCAAATTACGGGGAGAACAGCTTTGCAATTAGAGCGCGGATCGGCAAAAAGCGAGAGGCAAAGAGTTAATAAAAATAAGAAGGGACGGATCGCGCTTGCGGCAACATTGATTACCGCTTTTGCAGGAGGGACGGTGTTTTTTCTTTCGGGATGCTCAGGACCGCCTTTCAAATGGATCGTCAGCGTTTCCCCAACGGTCTTTTTCATTCAGGAAAATGATGAGCTTTTCCAACTCGCGGAGGTTCAGATCGCCTACTGGCTGCCCGAGCCGCGAATTTTCAAAGCGCTCGTTCAAGTCACGGACCAATCGAGTGGGAAAACCATTTCAACTGAGATTGATTCCGTAAGACAGGGGAAGCATAAGTACCGCGTGAAAGTTCCAGATGCGGACTCTCCCAGAAAATTTTTGTTCCGTCTCTATGATGTGACCCATGGCAAGCCAGGCGTTTTTCAAAACGAGATAGAAACCGCCTGGAAGCCACAGCGTAAGTGGAGTATCTCCCTTATCCCGAGTTCGCACATCGATCTTTACAGCACCGCAAACGCCGATCTCACCCCCGAACAGCATCGAAAAATAATCGATACCGCCTGCGATCTGTGCGAGGCGTACCCCGAATACACTTTCCAGCTCGAAAACCGAATCCCCATATACGAATACCTCGACGGGAGCCGCTCGCAGGAACTCGTGGAAAGGTTTATCAATCTTATAAGGTCAGGAAGGATAGATTTTGGAGCGCAACTAACCGGCGTTCACCATACCAACACCAGTGGAGAAAGTTACGCCCAAGCGCAGCTCGGTCCGTTTGCCTTCGGGCGAAACATTGAAAGCGAGTTCGGCATTAGACCCGAATTTCTTGCCGTTTACGATACCCCCGGAGTAATGAAACAGGTGCCTTGTTTCATGGAGAAAGCGGGCGTGCGCTATCTTGTTTACGCGCCAAATGTTTCCTACAGAATTCAAGAAATGATATCCATTCCTTACATTTTTTTCTGGGGAGCCGAAAGCGGCGCTAAATTGCTTTGCTGGAGGAGCTCTTACGGATATAACGCTGAAAAACAGGATTACTTCAAGCTTACCTCATCTGATGAGCAGGCACGCGAAGATTCGGTCAACAAGATCCTCCTTCGAAGACAGGAGGGGCTTGATGATAATGGCAAGTTCAACCCCGCGCTCCTCTATCCATTTGACCAATACGCAATCCTCTGGGACTACGGCGATAACGAGCCCGCGGATAGCGGACCGATTGATTTTATCCGCACCTGGAATCAGAAATTCGCGTACCCCCGCTTCAGGATCTCATCCTACGCCGAGTTCCTCGGAGAAATGGAATCACTATACACAAACCAAATACCGACATTAAAAGGCGAACTTCCAAACTGCTGGGAATTTATTCTCATGAATCACGGTATCATAAACCTGTATGACAGGTTTGCCCGCAGAGCAAATACACAAGCGCAAACGCTTGAAGGGCTTACCTCTATATTTCAAAAGCCAGCTTTTGACCTCACCGAAAAAATCTCAAGATCATGGGATAACATCGCCAAAATCGAGGCTCACGACTTCTTCTACGGTGGGAAACTGGATCCTAACACTGGCGAAATCGTCCTGGACATCATGAACCCAGACTGGGCTAAAGCGGAATGGGCGCTTATCGCGGAGAAGAACTCGCGGGAGGCGCTCGGGCAGGCTGAGGAAATGTTTTCCTCCCTGATCAAAGGGGGGAGAATTCAAAGAATAGTCGTAACAAACACCCTTTCTTATGAAGCGACAGCGCCCGTTGCCCTCAAAATGCCGGAAAATCTCTTCCCTAAGAGCTTTTCTGTAGTTGAGGAGCCGAGCGGGAAACCGATACCACATCAGATAATCGAGGCAAACGTTTATGAAGACTACTTTGGAAGACGTCCAAGAATGAAATATCAAAACGAGCACTTCAACGGCGCCTATCCAGATCCCCCACGTCCATCGGGTAAGTACATAGTCTTTATCGCCAGAGACGTCCCAGCGATGGGGTACCGCACCTACCGCGTAATTGAGGGAAATATAGTTCAGGAAAGCAATGCCGTATGCCAGGCGTCCGCAAACACCGTTTCAAATCAGTTTTATGAGGTAAAGATAGACCCCGATAACCTCGCCGTAAGCGAGATCAAAGACAAGGAACTTGGGGAGAACCTCGTTGATGAGAACGCCTCCGTTTGCGGGAAAAAGATCGGGCTGAACCAATTCTTGAAAGGCTATCCCTCGCTTGACAGCGCCAACATCCTTATACATCTACCCTTTATGCACGCCAATCGCCCGTTCTGGCAGCCCATACTGGATGCCATAACCAGGTCGAGCGTTACGATATGGGAACCCGAAAAGATGACCGGGCGTATTGAAGTGGCGGCAAGCGGCCCGGTAATGTCAGCAATTCGAATTGTATCCCGGGATTCGAGGGGCTCCGAGCGAAGGCAGACTGTTGTCCTTTTCGACGGGTTGAAAAGGATTGACTTTATCAATTTCATCAAGAGCACCGGGTGCAACCCGTTTGAAAGAATCGCTGTTTCCTTTCCGTTTAGGATGAAAGAGGAATTCAAAGCAAGATACGAAAACCCGTATTCCGTCGTCACAGCCGGCGAGGATGAACTGCCGGGGGGACCCTCTCCCCACCGCCATGCCTGTGACTGGATAGAATTTGAAGACAACCAAAAGCGGGTGACTGTCTCGACCCCGGACATTGGGTCTTTCACCTTCGGGCGACCTGACTTGAACCTCGTTGACCACGCGAGATATACGAAACCCGAAAAGCCGCATTACTTCCCTGTTGTGCTGGATACCTGCTCCTGGAGCGCGTTCGTCGTTCCAGGGTCATACACTGCTCGTTTCTCCCTGACGACCAGCAAATCAGAGACTCCTCCCACGGTTACTCGGAGCCAAGCCCGCGTGTTTGCCAATCCATTAAGATCAGCGATTGCGTCAAATAAGAACGGTCCTCTTCCCCCGGGAGAAATGAGCGTAATCTCGCTTGATAAAGAAAACGTAGAGATAGGATGCGTAAAAAAACCTTGCGAGGGTGATGGCCTCATATTAAGGCTCGTTGAGACCGAAGGACTGAAAACCGTGGCCAGCGTCACATTCCCGCGAATGTTCGAGATTATAAGCGCGCGCCTTGCCGGATTCGACGAAAAACCGTCAAGCGAACTTACGCGAATGGGCTCATCGGTAATAGTTGAGTTGGATCCCCATGAAATCATCACCATCAGACTCAATGTTCAGAAGCGCCGAAACTTAAAGCGGAGCGAAAAGCGAGAGGGTGGCGGCGGGGTAGTACCTGGGCATGAAATAATGAAATATAAAGTGAATAAGAAATGAGGTGCCCAGGCACCGACCATAAATACGAATTGGACCCGCAAGCAATACTTCGCTGAGTAATCGCGCCAAATGAAATGTCGCGTAATGATACTTGCTAGAATAGCCTGCCTTGAGATTATCGGGGGTGATAAGAATGCCCGAGGCGAAAAAACATGGTTTGCAAGCAAGAGTGATGAGCACGGGGCTTGATACCGTAAAAAAACTGTCCAAAGCCTACCACGGCTACTTGCAAAGAAAGTATTCTAAATGGCAGAGTGCCTCGATTCACGCCGGAGGGGACGTCAGCATGGGGGTTGTAAGGCTCGCCATACTCGAGGGGCTCGGAATCCCGCAGAGGGAACTTCGAACAAAACCGCTCATCGGCGTCGTGAACTCCTGGTGTGAGCTTAACCCCGGGCATGTTCACCTTGGAGAACTCGCGAAATCCGTCAAAAACGGCATACTCTCAGCCGGCGGCGTTCCCTTCGAATTCAACGTTCCGGGTCCGTGCGATGGACTGGGAAACGGTAACGAAGGAATGAGGTTCCTGCTTCCGCAAAGGGATATTATTGCTGACATGATAGAGATGTATGTCCGATCTCAGTGGCTCGACGGTCTCGTGTTCCTTTCAAGTTGCGACAAGATTAACCCCGCCATGATGATGGCCGCCGCAAGGCTAGATCTCCCCTCGATATTCCTTCCCGGGGGTCCCAACATGATGGCTGTCAGGTTTACGCCTGGAATGGAATCAATAGAGCATCACACTTACAAAAGCCTCAGAGACAAAGTTAGAACAACCACCTGCGCGACCTGCGGCGCGTGTGAATTGCTAACCACCGCTAACACGATGCAGCTTCTGATAGAGACAATGGGCATGGCTTTACCGGGAGCAGCAGCAACCCCAGCTTTTTCCTCCAAGAAAAGGTCGGTCGCCTGGGAAACCGGTGAGAAGGTTGTGGAGCTTGTGCGAGAGAACATTCGACCGTCGGCTGTACTTACCGAAAAGGCTTTTGAGAACGCGGTCATGGTAGCGCTTGCCATAGGAGGCTCAACTAACTGCGTGATTCACCTGCCCGCCATTGCCAGAGAACGTGGGATCGATCTGGACATTAGGCTGTTTAATAGGTTCGGGAAAAGCGTGCCCACGCTTTGTCCGATTGCGCCGAGTGGACCACGCGGGGTGGTAGATTTCTACTCCGCAGGAGGCGTGCCCGCGCTTCTAAAAGAACTTAGTCCCGTGATAAACGCGGAGTGTCTGACGGTATCAGGCGAGACAATCGGAAAAATCGCTAGAAGGGCAAAAGTGCTTGACCCAGACGTGATAAGGAGCATGAAAAGACCCTATAAAAAAGAGGGGGCTATCGCTATTCTTTCCGGAAATCTTGCCCCAGACGGGTGCGTAGTGAAGTCGAGCGCGGTCCCAGAGGAACTGCTCACTTTTGAGGGAGAAGTAATGGTATTCGACGGGGAATTCGAAGCGCTCGAGGGAATAGCGGAGGGGAAAGTCCCTCCCAATACGGCGATTGTTGTCCGCTACGAGGGTCCGAGAGGGGGTCCGGGAATGCCCGAACTTCTCTCTATCACGACAACGATCGAGGTTTTGGGATTAAAGCATGTTGTGTTGATAACAGACGCGCGCTTCTCGGGCGCATCTTCGGGGCTCGCGATCGGTCATGTCTGCCCCGAGGCTTACGACGGCGGCCCGATAGCTCTTCTCCGAAATGGGGACCGCGTCTCAATTGATGTTTCGGCAAAGAGCATAAATGTGAACTTGAGCGACGAAGAAATGGAAAAAAGAAAAGCGGAATGGAGACCCCGCGAGCGGGAAATCCCTCAGGGTTACCTTAGAAGATATCGCCAGATGGTCGGCTCCGCTTCCAGGGGCGCTGTGTTAGAGAGATTGAGCAAAGCCTGAAGCGAGCTTTGCTTGCCGGGTAAAAAAGAAAGGAGGAAGCATGAAGGTCATCACAGGTGGCTCCGGGTTTCTGGGAGTCGAGATCGCAAAAAAACTTGTTGAGCGCAACGAAAAGGTTAAAGTTTACGACATTGCAAAATCCCCCGACTTGCCGAAAGAAGTCAATTTCGTAAAAGGGGACGTAAGAGACAAAGATTTTCTCATAGAGGCATTCAAAGGAGCCGACACCGTATTCCATCTTGTGGGAATAATGCCTCAGTCAAAAATGCCGCACCCGGAAATGAGGAAGATAAATATTGGTGGGACAAGAAACGTTCTTGAAGCATGTGCAGAGCGAGAAGTCAAGAGGGTTGTCTATCTTTCGAGTTCGGAAGTTTACGGTATTCTCGAGGAAATCCCCTGTCCTGAAACGGCGCTGAAAGCCCCGATCGGGGAATACGGACACAACAAGGTTTCCTGCGAACTCATCTGCCATGAGTTCGCGAAATCCCATGGGTTAGAGATATCCATACTACGCCCAACAAGCATCGTCGGACCGAGAAACTGGGAAGAGACGGTGAACATTCTCTTGGGTCAGATAAAGAATAACGGGGTGATTCCCCTTCCGGGTAGAGGCAGAACAAGATGGCAGGTGTCTCACGTAAGCGACGTGGCTAATGCGGCGATATTAGCATCCGAGAAAAAGGAAGCAATCGGAGAGGCTTTCAACGTGGGATGCGACGGCGAGGTTCCAACCATGTGGGAGCTTGCGCACGCCGTCAAAGAACACGCTAGTTCGAATGTGAAAATCGTAAGCCTCAATGAGAAAATCACCCTCGGGCTTTTGAAAGCGCTCGGCACCGTCAAGATATCCCCCGTCGAGCCCGACCATTTGTTGCTCTTCGAATACGACTTCGTACTCGATGTCTCAAAAACGAAGAGCGTGCTCGGATGGAAACCTGAGTTTAAAACTATTGAGGCTTTCATCGACACTTATGAGTGGTACGTGAAAACCCATTAGCAGACACTAGTCAGCCGTTAGCATAACCCATTCAAGGTGGTGAGTGAGATGTCGCCATCAATTCCATGGGGCGGTGAGGAACTGGCCTTTGAACTGCCCAGCGGGTGGAATCTGCTGGGATACGTTAAACCTGCCGAGGTAAAGCCAACCGAGTCGGTTGAGGACGAACTTAGGTCCGCTTTGCAAAAGCCTTTTGGAATTCCTCCCCTAAAGCGCCTCTGCGAGGGGAAAAACAAAATAGCGGTAGTGGTGGAAGACATAAGCCGCCCCACGCCAGCCAACCTTTTCATGAAATCACTTCTCGATGAGATGCTTCGCTGGGGCGCACAAAAAGAGGCAATAACTCTTGTAACCGGAACCGGAACCCACAGAGCGATGACGGAAGCTGAGATGGAAGAAAAAGTGGGAAAAGAAGTCGCGCAAGAATTCAGGTGGGTAAACCATGACTGCAGAGATAAAAGCTCAATGGTAAGCCTCGGCAAAACAAAGAGGGGAACGCCGGTTGAGCTAAACAAGCTCGTGGTTGAAGCTGACCTCGTCGTGCTGGTTGGAACAATTGAACCGCACCCGCACGCTGGTTTCGGAGGGGGTTTCAAAAACATTGTTCCTGGAGTGGCCTCGGACAAAACGATTGGATACAACCATCTGCTCTCCGCGACAAAGAGGAATTACAGTATGGTCGGGTGGGAACCAGAGAAAAACCCGATGCGCCTGGACGCCGAGGAAGTTGGCAGAATGCTCAAAGGGCAAACATTCATGGTAAACACCGTGCTCACGCCTGACCTCAAGATCTCAAGGATTTTCGCTGGCGACCCGATCCAAGCTCACAGAGCGGGACTCTCCTATTCCAGAAGCATCTACGGCGTCGAGATAGAGCGTCAGGCCGACGTAGTGATCTCAAGCTCTCATCCCATGGACCACGATCTAAGGCAGGGCGTAAAAGCGGTAGCAAATACCTTCGCCGCAGCGAAAGAAAGAGGGCTTGTAATCGCCGCGATGCGCTGCAAGAGCGGAGCAGGCGATATGGAAGTGCCCAAGATTTCCATCCCGAAATCTGAAAAAGCAATACGCCTTATGGAGATGGCGCTTGTCCCGGTGGTAAGATATTTGCCGTTCGGCATACCCATCGAGGAAAGATTTTACATGTACACCGCTCTCAGGACAGTGCTGAGAAACAGAGTGGTCATATACGCCCCTGAAATACCTTTGGAGGCAAGAAAGAAACTGTCATACTTTTTCTCCACGCAAACGTTCCAAGAGACACTCGAAACGGCAGCAGAGCGCATTCCAAAAGCGGATGTCCTCATCTTCCCCAAAGGAGGAATTACCTATCCAATCATAAAGGAATAAATCTTAAGGCCATAGCCCTGAGACGCACGCGCGCAACGGTATCTGGCTTTACGCCAAAGGCGGTAAGGGCAACGGTTTTTTGAAAAGCAGCAAGGAAGGGGGTGGGTAGTTTGGAGCTAACACTTGTCGGGCAATCCACTGTACTTATCAAGCTTGACAGCGGTATCGTAATCCTTACGGACCCCTGGTTTGAATCATACGGCTTTATCAGAGCCGTTCCTATCGCGATGAAACCGGAAGAAATCCCGAAATGCGATCTAATACTCGCTTCACATAAACACATAGATCACTTAGACCGCGCCGCTTTGAGGTTCGCCAAGGAGCGGGGAACGGTCTTCATGGGCTCGAGGCGCGCCGCCAAGGCTGCCGCAAGAGCCCGCATCGAAGACGTAAGAGCCATGAAGCCAGGAGATCATGACGAGGTTCGAGGGGTCAGAATATTTGCCACCCTTGCTTATCATCCGCTTGCCAAAGACGCGGTCGGGTTCGTCATAGAAGCGGAAAGAAGGCTTTATTTTTCTGGTGACACAAGGTATGACGACAATCTCGCCAAAGAAATCAGGGCTTTCAACGTGAACGCGGGACTTCTGCAAGTTGCCTGCAGTAGATATTTCGGCAAAGACGATGGCATGAATCTTCATGATGCGGCAAGACTCGCAATCGAAGCGGATATGCCCGTCGCAATCCCTATCCATTACCAGGTAAAAGGGAAAACGCTTGACCCGAGACGGTTTTTGGAGTTGCTCCCTCCGGGTAGAGGGAAAATCCTTGTTCCAGGCAAGCCTTTAAAGCTCTGATTGAGAACATGCCCTAAGAGAAGCGCTCCTTCGCTTCAACCGAGCATTATTGAAAGAGAGATACAAGCCCGCAATAAGGATATGGATTTGCAGGTTACCGACATACTTCACGGAGGCGACGCGTTATGGAGAGTTTCAAAGGAATATTCCCCGTTATGCTTACTGTCTATAACGAAAACGACGGGATTGACGTCAACGCGATGTCAAAGATGACCGAATACCTGATAGATTCAGGAATGCATGGACTTGTCGTTCTCGGCAGCAACGGAGAATGTCCTTACCTGACAAGAGACCTCCAGAAAACGGTTATTGAGACGGTGGTCGAAACTTGTCGGAAGCGCGTACCGGTAATTGTGGGAATAAACGAGCGAGGAACCGAACCCGCTTTAGAAATCGCGACATTCGCTCGCGAAGCGGGAGCGGATGGTCTGCTGGTCGCCCTGCATGTTTTTTACCAGATCGATGAGGAGGAGATCTTCAAATACTACGAGGACGTTTCACGGGAATCAGGTCTGCCGGTTCTCTACTACAACTATCCGGCGGCGACAAACCTAAAACTCTCTCCTGGTCAAATAGCCAGAATCGGCGAAATACCCAACGTGGTGGGGGCAAAAGAAACAATTTTTGAGATAGACGAGATAAAAGCTCTTGTGGACGCGACAGACGAGAGTTTCTCAGTCTTCACGGGCACAACCCTTAATCTACTCGCGTCAATGACGGTGGGCGCTTGCGGCGCGATTTGCCCGCTCCCAAACGTCATTCCCTCAAAAACTTTAAGTTTGTATGACGCTATTATGGAAAAAGACCTCGAAAAGGCTGAAGCGCTGCAGAACGAAATATACTCTCTTACAAGCCTTCTTGCCGCATCCCCAACCCCGCACGCAATGCTAAAGGAAGCAATGAGGCTTTTGGGTCATCCCGTTAACAGTGCCGTCAAGAAGCCCCTCCCTCAATTAACCAACGCTCAAGCGCAGCTTGTTCACGAGTGTCTTGAGAATGCAAATCTGATTTGAGTTGAGAATTTTACGGAAAATTCTTTCGAAGAGCTTTAAGCAAGACAAAGAGTGGGTGCCATTTGGGATCCTTTTTTCCCTCGTCCATTTGCCGCCAAAAGATTCATGAACAGGATAACCCGAGCGGTCACTTATCTGAAAAACCGGGTTGAGCGCGCGCGGACGCCGCATTCACATGCGCCCGGCGGTCTTCGCTGGATCAGGCTTGGTAACGAAAAGCTTGGGCTTGGGGTTCAGTTCTTCCTCAACCGCCTTAATGAGGTCTTCCGTGTCGAAAGGCTTTCTGAAAAATTTCACGGCTCCCAGTTCCTTGGCTTTTAAGCGCGTCTCGTCATCATCAAAGGCGCTTGCCACTATGACGGGGATGTTTCGGGTCTTGATAGAGGACTTTAGTTTTTCAAGTACAGACAAGCCGCCGCCGCCAGGCATTCTGATGTCGAGGATCATTAAATCCGGGTTGTGCCTATGTGTCATCATGACCGCTTGAAGAGCATCCATTGCCACCACCACGTCATAGCCCGCAGCCTTGAACCGCAGACTAAGCGCTTTTAAGATATTTTGTTCGTCGTCAACGATCAGGATCTTTTTCCTTTCCATTTGATACTACCAAGTCGCTTCCGCTCAGGAGCTGACTAAGTCCCCTCCTTTCTTTCGTTTATTTCGAAAATCAAGTAAGCCGATAGCACGCTAAAAGTCGCGTGTCTTTAATCACCGGTGAAATTCATCGCCGTCCGTAAGACCTCAGCGGTCGAGAACGGGGTCTTGAAATACGCGACCGCGCCAAGGTTCAACGCCTCTTTTTCCTCCACGGGATTGTCTCTACGGCTCACCACAATAACGGGGATAAGCATGGTTTCGACCGAGTTTTGCAGATCCGACAGGACATCCAACCCTTCACGCCCAGCAAAACTCATCCCTAAGACAATTAAGTCCGGTTTCTCTTCGTGTGCTATTTTGTTTCCATAAATCCAATCCTCGACAACAAACACATCATTGCCGAGCTTCTCGAGTTCGTCTGAAAGCTCGGAGGTAAAATCATCATCATTTGAGACAATTAGCACTTTTGCCCCTGCCATAGCCCTTCACTTGCCTCCGTACCGCTTCAACAAAAGAAAATACATTTCCGCTCAGAGCAAAACGTCACTCATATTAAACCTTGCTTTTACTCAATCAATTTATCGGCAAAGTGGAGGTATTCCTTGACGACTCATCCATCGAGCGGACGGCTCGCGTTTTTTGGGTTTGGTAGTTTTTGAAAAACTCGAACGCGTTTGAGGAGAGAGATAAAATCCTTTTCCCGGTTGCTTAGATGATAAGCGTTCAGACCGAGCGGCGAGTGATTAATTTTCAGTCGAATCTTCCGTAGTTTTGAGGTGGCTGGTCTTTTTATCGACCTGCCCTACGAGTTTTTGCAATTCGGTGCTCTAATCTAACGGCAAACCCTCTCTGCGAAACCAATCGGAAAATGGCATGAAAGCCGGCGGTCGAAATGGGATGGTCTCAATTTCATCAGAGATTGGATATGATCCAAACTGCTTTACCGACTCAACGACGGTAAAAACGTTTTCGAGGGGGGAGGCAACAGGGATCAAGTTCATAATAATGACAAACTTACCCCTTCCCGCCCCTTCCCTTATGATTTTCCGCATTGCAGACACGATCGCCTCCGGGGGACCCTCCTCAATCAGATTGGGACGAACGTTTAGCATAAGGCACACGCTTTTTTCTTCGGCATACCGCCTGGCTGTTACAATTCCTATCTTCTCATAATCCTCGTTCCATACGAGGAGAAATAGCGGTCGTAAGGATTTGAAAAAATTACCTCTTGTTATCATTTCATACTTTATGTCGAGCACCTCGCGCGGATCTCCAACCGAGCACTCGCCCCAGCTCCCCGTATCAACAACGGTACGAAGAGAAGAATTTGTCGCTTTAACGATTTTCTCGATATAAGGAAGGCAAAACTCCCTCACCATGTCGGTCGTGACGTTCGGTTGAGAAGCCCAGGCGTCAGACATCACTACTATCGAAGCTGTGGTAGTCTCGACCATCTTTTCGATCCAGGGAACCACTACCTCCATGCTTAAGAAATCAAGCAGCCGGTGCGCGAAGCGCGGATTCCGCCTGATATCCCTGATGAAATTCACATAGCCCCTGAGCAACACCGCCATCGTGAAGGGGGAACACGCGTAGACCATGGGCGGTATCCCCATAAGTTCGATATATCTCTTGTATGACTCGAGCACGAAAGGCATCCGTCCAGAGACTCCCGGAACGGGGGGACGCAAGCGCTTCAAATCGTCTTCGCTTTTAATGAGAGGCTGCGAGGTATCAACGTCAGGCTCGCTGTGCTTCCGCCAGATGAGCCTTTGGCCCAACGCTTCCGCCTCGATATTGTAAAAATCAAACACAGGTGACCAGAAATCTATGTCAAAGTAGCGAGCGAAATTGAACGAGGCGCCGATAAAGGGTCTCGCTTTTGAAAAGAAAACACTCGCTTCAAGCCCGTGCATGCTCATCGCGTAGGTGTAGGGTTGAGCAAGGATTGGAACACGATCAGGCGTCCCGTAAATAGCCGCGACAAGCCGCTCGAAGCCGCCGGGATTCCTCACTTTTAAACCCCTGCCCAGCGCGATGCCCTTAAAGAGGTACTTCATCACCCTCAACTGTGTCCCCAAAGGTTGGGGCAAACTCATCTGGACCATCCTAAGAGAGCATCAATCACTTCCACCGCTCTGACCGCGTCCTCCCCGTAACCATCCGCGCCGAGCCATTCCGCATACGCTCGGGTCACCGCCGCGCCGCCAACGACCACCTTCAAGCGCTTCTTAAGACCCGCCTCATCGAGCAGTCGGATTACCTCTTCCATGACGCGCATGGTCGTTGTCATGTACGCGCCCATCCCCAGAACACAAGCCTCATGCTCGCACGCCGCTTTTACGAACGCATAAGGAGCTACATCAACCCCGAGATCGACCACCTCGTAAGAAGCGCAGCGGAGCATGGCTATTACGAGATTTTTCCCGATGTCGTGGGCGTCACCCTGAACCGTACCTATGACAACCTTGCCCTTATATGCGATATCACCGCTTTTCAAAAGCGGCTCGACTTTGACGAAAACCTCCTTGAAAGCCTCAGCGGCAAGGATGATATCAGGCAGGAAAAACGTGCCCTCCCTCCATAGCCTTCCGGCCTCATAAATGCCGGGAACGGCTCCCTTTTCCAGGATATCCCCGGGGGCTACCCCTTTTTCGAGCGCGGCATCGGCGATTCTTGCCGCTTCTACCTCGTCACCGCCACTGACAGCTTCCTTCATGCTTGCTTCCCAGTCCATATGCTCTTTCCTCTATTTCCTCTTCTTCCGGACAACTCCACCCGCGCAAAGCCGTACGCTTTTCAGCCAGGCAGCGCTCGCGACCACTCTTGCCCCCTTCCCCAAAGCACCTCCTCCTGCCCCACGGCGCGGGCGCCATGAAAAGCCTCGCCCCAAAGAGAACTAAACGCGCAAATTTGCGCGACCCACTCCTGACGGTAAGTCAAACAGAGCAAGAATTAGCAATAAGCGACGCCGAAAGCGCTCGACAAATTTCACCCGTACGGGCTCAGTCTAAAACCCCTGCGGACCGCAATTCCTCGACCGCTCTATTCCCGACCGCCGAACCCTTGCGGTAGAAAACAGGAGGCTTGCCCACCGGTGATCTCATGGTAACCCACTTTCCCGCCTGAGCGCTTCCAAAAACCTCTCCTGTCCATAGATGCACCCATTGACCGGCGGGAAGGTAAAGACGCACGTCTCTTGCTCCCGGCTGGAAGCAGGGCGCTATCAAAAACTCGGTTCCGAGCATAAACTCACTGTCAATGTCCCATGTTTCGGGGTCGGATGGATAATTGAGGAAAAGCGGTCTTGCAAGTGGATATCCTTTTTGAAAGGCTTCACTCATCAGTTCTTCTCGGTAGAAACCGAGCGCCCTATAAACCTTCGCGAATTTCGCAAAGTGCCTTACCGTTTCATCATCCGAATCCCACTGGCAGTTCAGCTCGGGCATGTTCCCCTCATGAGTCCTGAAAACGGAAGTGAAAGCGTTCATCTCCATCCATCTTAAAAGTAACTCTTTACTCCTTCTGTATCCAAAGCAGGGAAGCCAGGATACGCCAATGGTAGTGTAGCCCCCGATATCGCTGTGATTTAGAGAAAAGCCAGAGATTCCGCTTGAGAGAAGGCCTATCAAAGCCGTCTTCATCCCATCAAAAGCATCCCAGCTGACCAACTGGTCCCCGAGCCAGAAAAGGGTGGAAAAAGAGGGGCTTTTGGTAAAGCCGGAGCGAGTAAAAAAGAACGCATCTCCCTCAAGATTCGCCTCTCTGATTGCCTCTCGGTTCAGTTTTGCCCACTCTTCAGGGTAACGGTTGTGGAAGGACGCCGGGTTCTTACCTCCATCAAGGACGCAATCAAAAGGGAGCGCCTCGGCGTAATCTGCCATCCACCCTGAAACCCCCACGTCAAGATATTGAGTCTTGATTATCTCTTTTAGCCATTCGCGCGCCTCGCTGTTTGAAAGGTCCACCATCCCCGCCGAAAAATCCGTATTCGGAATGAGATAGGGCTTTTCGTTTATGTCTTTCACCAGATATCCTTTGTCTTTCGCCTCAAGGAAAAGATTTCTGTTATATGAGGGCTTTGCGCTCACATCGACAAGAAAGGGGTTTATGTAAGTTAACACGCGTATTCCCTGCTTTCGAACCTCCTGCACGAGTTCGGCAAAATCGGGATACGACTCAGGGTCAGGTTCCCAGTTCCACCATAACTGGGAGCCGGCAATCGTTTTTCTCCTTCCCGACCAGTCGTGAATCCATAAAGCCGAGACGGGAACACCGTTTTCTTTGAGTTTCTTAAGCGTTTTTCTCACATGGGCGCTTCCTCCCTGAACGCATACGATTGCGCCTTTTCCAACCCAGTCAGGCAACTGCCTAATCCGCCCGGAATAACGCGTGAAATTTTTAACAATTTCCAGAGGGGATGTGCCCCTCAAGATTCGGCCCCTCATTCTTCTCGAAAAAAGGCTTACCGTGACTCTTTCCAGCTGGGTCAGATCAAAGAGCGAATACTCAGAGTTTTTCAAAAACAGCGAGCGGTGGCGGTTCGTGAGATAAAAGGGGACAGCCGCATAGGTCGAGAAACAGTCCCCACCGGAACCCGCGAAAAGATTCATCAGAAACGTAAGCGGCTGCAATCCCCTTCCTATGCCCTGTTCCTGAACCAGCACGGGGACTTTCTTCCCCTTCATATCAAGGTGGGAATACTGCGCTCCGAACCCGAAGAAGCGCTCATCGGCGGATGTTTTGTATATCAGATACGAGCGATTAACCTTTCCCAAATCGCAATCGTTTTCAAGCACCTGGAAATCAAAATCGACCCCCACCTCGTCTCTTCCGCTGAAAACCACCCTGTAGCGAAGGGGAGGTGAGGCATCGAGAAAATGCCCCTCGATTACAATTGAGCCGTTCTCTTCCTTTATCTCCTCAACGCTTTGATGGTAAAAGCGCCTCTTTACGTAATCGTGAATCCTGAATGACCCCCTGGATTCGAAAATCTTTGCGGTTCCCACGGCAGCGGAAAAGAACGCTTCGCCCCTCGCGCTTTCCCAGAGGATTTCTTTCATTTCTTGCCCGCGGGATATTCTCAAACGCGGTCCGCAGAACGGGGGATTGCTCCATTCTATGGAAAAATTCCCTGTCCTGAAATTACTTGATGGCACGCTTGACCAGAGGGTCCTGAATAAAGAAAAACAGCGCTGCTCAAGCGCGAAAGGTGCTGCGCTATCGCATGGGCGGAGAGGAATCAGAAGCATGGAAAGGACCAGTAAGGTGCAAATGAAAACAAAAACAGGTTTAGATTTGCGAATTAAAAGAGCACGAAAGGATGCTGGTAGTTTCATTGCTCAACACGATTCCTTCAAATTCTAATAATCCCGTAAGGATTAATACTCAGCACGGACTTGTAAATCGCAAGGACGGGCTAATTATAAACCAGTTGTGGAGAAACGGTCATGTCGACTATTTGTTCGATAGCCTCGTGTTAATTTTATGTTTGGCGACTCCCGCCACCGACATCAAACCCATGAAAATGCCGAAAAGGACAAGAACGGAAGCGCCGCCCCCGCAAATATCAGTGACCCTAAGACCTTCCCTCAGCCTCGCCTCCTGCCCACCAGGTTTACAAACCACCACATCATATTTGCCATACGGCATGTTTCTCAGATAAAGCCTTCCGGTTATCTTCGATTCTGAATGCCCGACAACGTTAAAGATGCTGTAACCTGTGCCACCAATTTCAAAACTTACGTAGTCCCCTGGCGCAAAACCACCGCCTTTAATGTTGACATTTTCGATTATCGTTCCTCCCACTCCATATTCAGGAATTATCTTTGATACCTTGAAAGGCGCTCTTCTAAGAACGCTTTCCCCCAAGCCGGCAAACCAAACGGTGTTTCTATCTAACGCAGACAGCCCCAACCCTCCTAATATACTTCAGGTTTCCTCCTCCATCCATGTCTGCCCCCCATCCAGAGTTTTCAAAGCGGCGCTCTTGTAGATCCCCTGCGCTAAGTTACTGTATACGCCGCTATCCCAAGCTGATTGAGGATCCACGGCATCGACACACGCAAGGTAATAACCCTGCGGCTCGTATTGCTTTACCCATGTTTGCCCACCGTTTGTTCTCTTAAGTATTAAACCATTGTACCCAGAGGAAGCGTTGTCGCTCCCCACAATCCAGACGCTACAAAAATCAGCGCAAGAAACTGACCTCAAGTCGTGCGACACACCTGAGGACTGCTGTTCCCAGGTTTGCCCTCCGTTTGTGGTCTTGAGTATCAAAACTCCCGCGCCAACAGCCCAAGCGATGCTTGAATTATAGGCTGATATTGAGTACAGCATGCCCGAAATCGGAGGGGATTGATCAACCCATCCAAGTCCCCCGTCGGAAGTTTTGAGTATCCTGACGTTATAAGTTCCCCCAGAGTGAGCATAGCCAACCGCCCAAGCAGTTTGGGCGTTAACACAGCAAACCCCGAAAAACTGTGAGCCGTACTCATCACGCACAACACACCAGCTTGCTCCACCGTCGGAAGTCTTGCAAATCTCTCCGTAAGGAGCACCAAAAGTCCAACCCGATGAAACAGCGTAAGCGTTGTCCTTATTCGCAGCGCTTATGGCGCGCACCGTGTAAACGCCGGTGTCATACTGAAGATTCCAGTTCTCCCCGCCATCCTGCGTCTTGATGATAGCGCCCGAGCCGCCTGCCCACACGGTATCGTCGTCCACGGCGGCAACAGCGTAAAGGCCAGCTGAAGTCACGGATTTCGCGTGATTGACCCATGATTGCCCGATATCATTAGAGGAAAGAAGCACATTGTTCAGGTATTCCCCTGTAGAAGAGTGCAAGCTGCCCACTACCCAGACCGGATAAAAATCTTTCGATGATACGCTCAAGAGTTTCGTATTTTCTCCCTGTTCAAATAAATACCAATTATCGCCCCCATCATTCGTGAGTAAAATCACTCCCTCCAAGCCAACCACCCAAACACGAGGATAATCATCACAGGGAATTGCTATGTCTTTGAGAGTGGAGTCCACGAGAGAATTTTGCGCAACCCAATTCTGACCACCATCACTCGTCCGTAAAATAACGCCGCCATCCCCTACTACCCATATCGTTTGGGGGTTTAAGGCAGCAACACCGTAAAGGTCCGCGGTTGTCGGAACCTCAACGGCACTCCATGTTGCCCCTCCATCGTTTGTTTTAAGTAAGGTACTTGAAGCGCCTACCGCCCATGCATCATTGGGGCTTTCCGCCCAGACGCCGTTTAAATCGCTCGACGTCCCAGACGTCTGGATTCCCCGGTCCTGCCCAACGTTGGTTGTATGTATAATCGTTCCCGACGCGCCAACAGCCCACAGTTTTTGGGAATCCGCAGCGGAGACCCTGGTTAACGGTTGGTTGGGCAGCGACCCGTCGTAAACCTCCCAATCAATGCCATTTCCCCTACTAAGCACTAAAGCCTGGTTTGCAGGCGGCACCCTGACATAACCAACAGCCCAGGCTTTTTGCGCGCTTTTTGATTCTAAATCGGAAATAAACGCTTCCAGGCCGACTACGCACTGGGTAAACCAGGATGAACCGCCGACTGCTGTTTTGCACACTGCTCCGCAGCCGCCCGCAACCCAGACGTTATCGAAATCCACCACTGTCACGGCAATAAGGGAATTTCCGGTTGGAAAAGGATTCTTCCACGACCAGAGCGGGCGCTCAAGGAGAGCGGCGTTAGCTGCAGGCGTAGGGAAGAAAAAAAGTGCGGCAAACAAAAGCAAAAAAGAATTACAAAACACTAAATGATTTTATCGATGTGTTCATGTTTGCACCCCCCAAAAATTTGCCGAAACGCTTCTTACTGACAGTCAGTTTAAAATCAAAGTGCAATATCCCCGAATCGTTTGGATTCTCAGAAAGGCCTATTTTTTCACCGGCTTCAAATTTTATTTTTATACTTAAAAGCAGTTGAGAAAGTTAAGCAAAACTCTTAATAGACCGCGCTCAACTCAAACCCACATTTCATAAGAGTTTGGTTTACTCTCCTTAAATCGTCTTCTCTGAGAAAAGAATTGAAACGCGACCGAATCGCGAGATATTTTCCTCAGACCATAGCATCTATCGTGTGGATTACCATGAACCGCCCCACTCAAAACCCCCTGGAATCCTTATCCTTCCATCAAAGGGAACGAATCAGATAGGAAACGCCAATCCCCAGATATGTCCCGATAACCCATCCAATTATGCCAGTTACCACCCCCGTTACCACGATATCTCTGTTTTTAAGCGCCGCTGCAACCATGGGCACAAAAGGTGGGGACATGACACCGGCTATTGACGTAATAATTACCGTATCTGCATCTATTCTAAAGACCTTCGCAAAGAGTACGTGAAGAATGAGTCCAACGAACACAGCCCAGGCAACAAGCCCCACCATCGCGGGGGTTGTCGTAAATAGCTTTTTCAAATCGGACATTGAACTTACCACGACGCAGAAAATCAAGATGAAATACTGCCCCACATGAAATGTCATGCGTATCCTTTTCACCGCAGGTATAAAGGAAGCCAGTATCGCAAGCGTGCAGACTACGAGGACCGCGACCACCATCGCGTAGTCCTCGGGAAAGATGAAAGTCAATCCAAGACCGATTGCTACAATCAGCAAAGCAAGACCCAGTGCACCAAGCAATGGAACTATCACTTCCCGGGAGAAGATGCCTTCATAGGAGTCGTAATCTGCCATCTCTGCGCCGAACTTTGGGGGATTGTTTTCCTCTCCTTTTGAATATGGCTTAAACGGTGGAAGAAATTTGAGAAGAATCCTCTGCATGATGGTAACCATTAGAAGTAAATAAAGTGCGCCGACGGCGACGTCTGAAATCTGAGTTGAGGCAAGCACAGTCTTATCAATGCGCAGCGCCGTGCCGATTGCCGCGAGGTTCGGGGTTCCCCCGGTGTAGCAACCTATGAGCATACCAGAGACTTTCCACGTCTCTCCCCCTATCATGTTCTTAAATATCATGTAACCGCTAACCGCCGAGATCAGCACTGCGAGTGTACCAAGCCCAAAGGAGAGTAGAGCCTTGCCCGCGACGCGGGTCCATCCCTTGATGTCCAGAGAAAAGAATATAAGCGATAGCGCAAATGCGACTGAGAGTATGAAGAACAGGTCCTGGGTGTTTTCAAATCCACGAGGAAGGATGTCAATGTGACCGGCGGTGATGAATTTCAGATTCCCGAGAATAAGACCCGCAATATAGCAGAGAACCACACCGCCAACCCTGTTTAAAGCCTTGTATTTCTGGCACAGATAAATCGCGAACACGGGAAAAAGGATGTAGAAGGCTATCCAGAAAACCGCCATTTCGCACCTCTTAATTCTCTTCTGGTTTGAACCAAGCGCGCAATTCTAATAGCAGCAATTCTACCAACATCTCCTGATCGGTGCATACTGTTAAGACCTTCCGCAAGCGCAGTGTGGGTTCGAGAAAAAATAACTCGTTTCACCGCGAGATATTTAATAACTCACCCACAGCCCGATTTCGCGCCAAAGTGATTCAAATAAAGAAAACTCAAAGACTTACGCGCGGTTTTCGGCAATATGTTCCCTCATCCAGAAAAGCACTAAGAGCAGGAGAAATATCGGAAGGGATATGAGCGACATTCCAAATTTCAAAAGACCCTTAAACTGGTTAACGAGCCCGGATGCGAATATCAGCGCGGCGCTTGAGGCCGCGCCCGCCGCGAGCATACAGGTGAAGACAAACGGGGAGACACTTGCTGGAAAGCGCGCAACATACCCGATCAAAAGAGGATAGATGCCTGAACAGAACAGACCGGTAAGCGCGTACAGGAAAACCGCAAGATACCTCCATCCAACATAAGGCGCAAGAACAAGAGAAAAGCCCGCTCCTGAGGAAAGAAAAAGCAAAAGCCTGTATGGTTGAATCCTCCTGGTGAGAGGAGCGCATATCCAGCGCCCTACCGTTATTCCTGCCCATATCAGCGTAAGTACCCATTGCGCGGATGAAAGCCGGTGCGCCTCATCCATGAAATTCACTACCCACATCGAAACGGTGCTCTCCGCGGCGATGTAAAGCAAGACCGCGACAATAAGACCCGCGAAAAGCGGTCTTTCAAATTTGATCGCCTTTCGGATTGTTTCCCTACTCGCCGGAAGCACCCCGGGAACCGCCGGAAAATTCATACTTATGACAGGAAGCGCAAGCGGCAAGATGAGCAAAGCGGGAAAGGCGAACGCCCACCTCCAAGACAAAGCCTTCATTATCGAACCGGAGATGAGCGGACCAGTGACGACACCGAGCGAAAAGAAACTGTAGAGAATGTTCTGGTCGCGATGGCTTGTCTGAACCCTCATTCTTGTCACGTAAACGCCCGGGAAAGTTATGAGTATTCCATTTGAGAAACCGCAGGTAAGGTAAATGGCAAGCAACACCCAGTAATTAGGCGAAAGAGAACAAAAGCACAGAGAAACAACAAGTATCAGGATATTTACGACCATTATCTTGCGGACAGAAAAGCTCTGCATCATCCTTGTGATAAGAAGCATGCCCGCCACGCCGCCTAAAAAATAAGAAACCTGAAGGAGACTTCCCGGACCTGAGCTGATTTTGAACGCGTCCATCAATTCATCAACTATGGAGGGCGCAAGGAGAAGTACAATCCCTGGAACTATCATTAGGGGATAGAAGGGCCAGACTTTAGCAACAACCCCGCGCTCATCAGAAGTAGAGCCAGAATGACCGCTTTCAATTACCATCTTTGTTTTTCGGAGCCTTTCCTCTCACGTCTTAATAGGAGCATGCCTTTTCCCTGATCCGCTCTCTGTCATCAATGTAGCCCCTCAACAATTCAACCGCTGCCTCGCTTGCGTTTTTCTGAGGATTATAACCGAGGAGTTTTTTTGCCTTCTCGATCGAGTAGGAATAATCACCCTTAAAATAGAGAAGCTGCTCTGCCGGCATCTTGATGATTCTCAAAGCGACCGCGAGGTTTATGCAAGGCCAGGCAATCTTAGGTGGAACCAGTATTACTTTGTGCGGGTTATTCGCCTCTTTCAAGAGCGCCTCGATTATCTCCAGCGCCGTGGAGGGCTCGGAGCACGAAATGTTGAAAACCTCACCGACGGCCTCTTCCTTCTCGCCGCAGAGGATGTACCCTTGCACAACATCCTCAACCCAGACAAAATCGCCTTTGTACTGCTTGCCGCCTATCCATGCGATCTTGTCTTCCCGCCAAAATCCAATCGAACGCCCTTACAAGGTCAATCCTCGCGTAATAGCCGCGTCCGCATATGGTTGGCATCCTCATCATCGCAACGGGCAAGTTATACTGATAGTGATAGTGCCAGCACAACTCCTCGCAGGCTTTCTTGTGCCTTCCGTACCACCCGAAAGGTCTGTCCGAAGGGGCGGTTTCAGGAGCTCTGAAAGGAGGGAAAGGGGAATAAACCTCGATAGTTGACGTAAAGACAAAACGCTTGACTTCATTTTCGACAGCCGCCCTCAAGAAGTTTTCCGTTCCCCCGAAGTTGACCTGCCACTTCTCGCTTTCCGGTCTCTTGCTTAAAGACTGGACGAAAGCAAGGTGGTAGACCACCTCGGCTCCTTTCGCCGCTTTTCTTACGGCCTGGTAATCCCTCATGTCCCCCTGTACGAAATCCACGCCTTCCGGCAGATAAGGGCTTTTCTCGATGTCAAATACCCGCACATCTCTGCCTTTTTCCATGAGTCTCCGTGCAAGGTGCGACCCAACAAATCCTGCTCCGCCTGTTACGAGATCCATCTCCGCTCCACTCGTCCAAACAAAAGGGCTGATTTGAAACCTGAAAAAACTTACTTGATACTAATACTTGAAATGCTTTTTCCGCAAACCATCTCATTTTTCAAACGGTGAGAATATAAGGAACACCCACCGTTAAACTCAAACAACTTGAATAATCTGGAGACTATCGCAGAACCTAAAAAACAGATATAAAAAGCAAAAAGCACCTACCGATAAACTGAAACACAAAACGGATCCAGCACGCTGCTTCAACCCCAGATTGCGAGAATATAAGGAACACCCACCGTTAAACTCAAACAACTCTGTGCGTAAGTTATCGACAGTTTTATGAATTTTTTTGAATTCTTAAAAAGAGAAAATATGCCATTAAAGAAAGAAGCCCGTCCGCACCTCAAAACGCCCAGGCTGGATGTTACTGATTATGCGAGAACTGATACACATTTAACCGTATGTCAAAACAGCGTACCAGTTAGATTCCCCCTCGGAGGATGAGCGGCTCTCCCAGTAGACATCAAATGCCGAAGTGTAATCCCCCATCCTCCTTGAGCCATATTCTGGTCTTTTCGGCCATTATGGCTTTAAGAAGATGCGAACTTGAAGATGTTCTTAAGTGTCGGAAGTGCGGTTTCTTACCGCTTTCAACACATCATTCACAAAAAGCGCAAAATCTTTTGTCACACCCTGATGCTACTATCAAAACGAAAATACAAAACATTTGCCCTCGGGCAAAGGCGGGAAGGTGAAGCGCATTACATAAAATTTAAATTTTTAAAAAAAGCGGTTGAATGAGCAGCAGGATTATCTGAAAAGCGTTCACGAGCTTGTCATGCTCAAGTTAGCCGAAAACGATGATGTATATCTCCGATTGCCCTTGCGTTCCAGAACACGGCGCGACCTTGGAACGATGAAAAGCGACGGTGAGCAACCGTACAATTTTGAAGAAAAAGAAAAAAGGCTTCTGGAACGAATTCGGGCCTTTGGGAAAAAGCTGAAAAATCAGCCATATGAATACCCCATAGGCGCCCTAATAAAAAGGTATAAGTTAAACCGTTTTGAACAGTTCGTGCTCACCGTAACAGCGGCTTTAGCCATGTTCGAAAGAGGCAGATGCGCCGAAATCCCAGTTAGAACCCTGGCAATGCTGTGCAGTAATTCTGATAAGAAAAGAATCGAAACCGAGCTTTATTTCGAAAGCGAATCAAAGCTTGAAAAGATAGGACTGATAAAAACAGAAATGCCCCGCTGGAGATTGTTCTTTGAAACCGTGGTATTCATCACCAACGAAGGTTACCTTGCCGTGCTCGGTAAAGATACATCCGATTCTCCCCGGGAAGAAAGAGGGCGCGATAGATGCGGGATCCTCGACCCGGAAATAACAGGAAAAAACATTTTTCAAGCTCGATAATCGAGCCGCAGCTGACTCTTAAGGACGTGGTGCTTCCTTTAGATATCCTTGAAAAAGTAAATATGGCGATCATTCAAGCGCAATGCGGCCAGGTGCTGTTTGAAGAATGGGGTCTGGATGAAAAAATAAAAATTGGAAAGGGGGTTACCTGTCTTTTCGCCGGCCCCCCGGGCACGGGAAAAACCCTTACCGCGGAAGCGTTCGTGGGAGAACTCGGTAAGAAGATGCTTCTGGTGAGAGGGAACGACATTGTCAATCCATTATACGGGGCAAGCGAAAAATTCGCGGCAAGGGTCTTTAAGACAGCCAAGGAAAACGACGCGGTGCTCGTGTTTGACGAAGCGGACTCTTACTTTTACACCAGGCACGCTTACGCCCGTCATACCACCGACCAGTCGGATTACAGAATAGTGAATGTCTTTCTATCCTGTCTTGAGAGACACGAATTACCCGTCATACTAACCAGCAACAGAGCGGGGGCTCTCGACCCCGCCCTCGAGCGCAGACTCGCGGTAAAAATAATATTCGATGTCCCCGAATACCCTGAAAGGGCAGGGATCTGGCGTCTGCTGCTTGATGGGAACATCCCCTTAAGCCAAGATGTGGACATCGAGCGCTTAGCGAAAGACTACCCCCTGACTGGAGGGCAAATCAAGAACGCGGTCATAAACGCCTGCAATAAAGCGCTTTCCAGAAGCATCAATGTAAGCGTTCACTTCAGGATAAATTGACAAAAGCGCGCACACGCAAAAAGAGTGTTGCCAAAGCGGTTGTCACAATGCAAGACTTGATTGACGCATGCGATGAGGAGCTCGCGGGCGGAAGGTGCTTTGGTACCCATAAAAACCCGATCGGATTCACGCCCTGAAAACCCATCAAGCCCAAATGGCAAGCAAAAAGGCGCAATAAGTTTCGCGGCGCGTACCACGAATTTGCAAAATAAATGCGCGGACCTCACGTTTGCTTAATTCCAAAATTTGCTCTGATATGAAAGATTCTTTCGGAACTTGCATGATCTGAGCGCGCTTAAAAAGACGTGGTCTGAGAGGTTATTTGTCGCCTGAAAATACTTTCCGTATGTTTACGTCACTGGGGATGGCGAACGAATTTCCTACGCCCTATTCGCCAATCGAAAAATTGACCCTGAGTGTAAAATCTTTAAACAATCTCAAACGGTTAAAATGTATCCATTGCGATTGACCCCTCCGCGAAACGAGCAAAGGTCAGGCAATTTCAAGGTAAAGGTGCAGTACGTATGTGCGCAAAGGAACAACCGTGCGCGAAACGAGCGAAGGTCAGGCGATTTCAAGTGTTTGAATATGTGCGATAAGGAAGTGAACCGGCGCACTCAAGTGAAGGTTGCGTTTACGTGAGAGTTGTTTTGAGGAGAGCTAAATGAGGTTATATCTTGTAAGACACGGTCAGACGCAATGGCATGCCTCAAAAATGCATGTTGGTAAAATCGATGTGCCACTCGATGAGACGGGACACGATCAGTTAAAACTCATCGCCTCGCGTTTCTCGGGCGAAAACATTGACGCGGTCTTCTCAAGTCCTCTGTCAAGATGCCTTGAAATCGCCAAAGCCGTGGCAGCGATCCACAATCTCGAGGTAAGCATAGATGAAAGGCTTGAGGAAATGGATTTAGGGGCCTGGAGCGGGAAAACATATGCCGAAGTTTCCGAGCAATATGGGAACATTATAGAGCAGTGGAGCAAGAACCCTGATAGCCTCGTGCCCCCGAACGGTGAATCCCTTGGGCGCGTAAGAGAGAGGGTGGTCTTCTGGCTCGATTCTGCCTGGTCGCAATACATGTGGAAAAACGTCTTCGTGTCCAGCCACAGCACTCCCATAAGAATTATAATCGCGCAACTGATTGGACTGCCCTTCGAGCGAATCTTCACCCTCTCGCTCGGGCTTGCCTCGGTATCTGTCGTCACATATAACGGGAACTTTGCGACCCTGGAGGTGCTCAACGACACATCCCACCTCAATCGAAGAGACAAGGAGTATACAGAGTAGGGAATCGATCGCTTTCTTAAGATTTCTCGATCTTCAAAACGAGTTACGCGTTGCCTTGTTCTTGAAAAAAGAATCCAAACCTATGGATCTTTCATGGAAGCGGCTCGTTGTTGCTCATGTTGCATGCGCGTATTAAACAATAAACGCGCGGATCTCAAGAAAACAATGGGCAAGAACGCGTGAAATTTTTGGGGGTTACCTGGAGAATCGCCGTTTTTGACAATTGTCGTACCGATTTGCCGCCCTGGCGGGTATTCTGGTCAGTGGGAGAAACATAAGGACCGCTCAAGGAAGGGAAATGCGAGTAGTATTGGCACAAGCAGCAAACAGAAAAGATTTAAGGGAAATGGGTATCCCACCAATAGGTCTTGCTTACCTTTCCGCTTACGCAAAAGCGCGCGAGGAAAACATAAAATTTTCCTGTGCGCTCAGTGTTGATGAAATCATTCAAATGAAACCTGATGTGGTGGGCATCTCCGCCGTCTCCCAAAACTCAAGGCTCGCCGATGAAATGGCGCGCGAACTGCGTGAGCGCGGATATGACGGTCCTCTTTTTATCGGCGGATATCACATAACCGGTATTCCTGAAAACCTCTCCAAAGAATTCGACGCCGGGGTTCTTGGCGAGAGGGAAGAAACTTTTCTTGAGCTCATAAGGCTTATACGTAAGTACCCCTTAAACTGGCGCGAACGCCTCCCGGATGTTGAAGGTATCTGCTTTTGGAATGGAACAACCCTGATGGGCAAGAATAGGCGCAAGCCCATAAAACCGCTCGATCAAATCCCCCATCCTGACAGAAAATTGCTCGATGAAAAGTGGCCGCCCGTCCACGGCAGTGTGCAGTACGTCTATGCCTCGAGGGGATGTCCGTATGCTTGCTCCTTTTGCTCTTCGTCTCAATTCTGGGGTGGACCGCGTTTTTTTAGCGCAGAGTACGTGATGGAGGAACTACTTCAACTAAAAGAGGAATACGCGCCCAGCCATTTTTTCTTCTACGATGACCTTTTCACCTCCGATAGAAGGAGGCTGCGGGCGCTCGCGGCGATGATGCGCTCGAGCGGTCTTGCCGATGAAATTGATTCTATGTGTAACGCCCGCGCCAATGAAATCGATCAAGAGGTTATTTCCCTTTTGAAGGAAATGAACGTGGTAAGGGTTTACATGGGGCTTGAGTCGGCATCAGACAACGTTTTAAAGAGAATGAACAAACACGCCTCTTTTGATGCTGCATCCTCGGCGCTTAAGCTTCTCAAGGAAAATGAAATCAAGGTGACCGCCTCATTCATCCTCGGGACACCCGGCGAAACGGTGGACGACATGAAAAAGACGGCGGCGTTCATAGAGGAAAACCTGGGTGACCTCTTCGATGAGTTCATGGTGTACCCGCTCATCCCCTTCCCCGGCACAGCCGTCTGGCATGAGGCCGTGGCAAAGGGGCTCATCAGTTTAGATACGCCTCCCGAAGCGATGAGACGCGCCACATTCAGTTTTCACCCTGACACCTACGTGTATCTAAACGACGCGGCGCCGCGAGAATCTTTCATGTTCTACCTGTACTACTTGCGTTTTCTGAGGCTTCGCGAGTGGGTGAGGAGACTTCTTAAAAGCAATTACGATCTCGGGCTCATGATGAGAGAGTGCAACAAGGAGATCGCTGCGCTTAAGGAAGAGCTTGACAAAGCGGCGAAATACGCGCGCCACCTTGAAGAGGAAATCCGCGCGAAAGACTCCCACATTGATGAGCTTGAGGCACAATTAGCAGAACGGGTCCTGAAAAGAGAAGAACAAAATAAATTGAAGCTGTGGACCCGCTTTAAAGGGGAGTGACTATTCAGACTGAAGAGCGCTCCTGGATGCCTCCTATCAGCGCCTTCCAAAAAGAGGGCAACGGGATAAGATGTTTTAGTCACGAGCCTACCGGACAGCCACCCGTCCCCGTTGGGCATCTCTTCCGGCGCTAGGCCGCCTCTTTCTT
>OGCI01000626.1_pt1 | contig 37307 bp, 33 predicted proteins | sample 1570021 | NCBI WGS metagenome assembly OGCI01 (sample SAMN06264664, study PRJEB24512) | hot springs metagenome | isolation source: Hot spring water | place: South Africa: Tshipise | collected 2015-06-21 | reverse complement strand
TCTCCTTCTTTTCCATTTGGTCTTAATGCCCCGAAGGGCTTTCCTGCGATTCGGACCGTACATCAGCGGGTATGCTGAGATACAACGGGACATCGGGTCTTAATGCCCCGAAGGGCTTTCCTGCGATTCGGACCCTCTCATGCCACCATGGGAAACGACCCCCAATCGAACACTCCAGTGGATCGCCAAGCCCACTTGACACCCCATTTTGCCACCCCAGTGGGGCACCACCCCCCACCCAGCATGGCACTTGACATTTTTATCGAGCACCCCCGCAGAAAGTTTAAAAAACAGACCTCATAAAGCAGGTAACTCAGAAGGCCCTCGATAACATGGGTAACTTTTTAAAGTTCCCGCGCCAGGCGCACTTGTCATACCCATGATAGCACATTTCACGCCCCATGGCAAGCGGCGCGCATCGGGCACGCACGGGCGCGGCGCGGATGCGGGCGCACGGCGGATCAGGCGGACGCAACCCCCAGACCGCGCAAACTCTCCTCCACCGTCAGCCAGCCACGCCCCGGAAACAGCCGCGCCATCTGCGGCGCAAACAGGGGCGAACTGCCCATCACTTCCGCCGGACTCCCCTCGGCTATGACCTCACCCTGACTCAACAACACCACCCGATCCGCCGTGCGTGCCGCAAACTCCACATCGTGCGTCACCAGCAGAATCGCCATGCCGGCATCCCGCCAAGCACGCAACAGGGCGCCCAGCGCCTCCTTGGCAGCATAGTCCAGCCCGCGCGTCGGCTCGTCGAGGAGCAGGGCAACCGGCTGCACCACGGTCACCGCGCCCAAGGCGACGCGCTGACGCTCCCCCACGCTCAGGTCGCGCGGATAACGCTCGGCGTAGGCAGCAACGCCCAGACGCTCCAGATGGCGCGCGATCACGTCGTCTGCCGCGGGCAACGCGTGGTTGCGCAACGTGATGCTCAGTTCCTGGCGCGCCGTGTCGGCATACAACAACGCATCCGCCTCCTGCGGCAGATAGCCCACGCGACGACAGATGCTCGCCACATCCTCGCCTGTCACCTCGCGCCCATCCACCCACACCTGCCCCGTCTGCGGTCGCACCAGCCCCACCAGCGTCTTGAGCAGGGTGGTCTTGCCCGAGCCGTTGCGCCCCATCAGGACCACCAGCTCGCCGCGCGCTACCTCCAGGTTGACCGCACGCAGGACGGGCCGATCCGCATAGCGCACCGTGACGCGCCGCAGCGCCAGGCATGGCTCCCCACGCTGCCGAGAGGCCTTGGGCACGCTCGGCGGAATGTGGGCGACGAGCGGCTGGCTGAAGCGCAACCCCTCCTTCGTCGTGAGCGGCAACGGCTGCCAGTTCAGCGCCTTCGCCAGCGCCACCAACGGCGGCACCAGCGCCAACTCGGGCAACACCTCCCGCGTCGGCCCGTAGACATAGTTCGCCTGACCGTCAGAAGCGTCGGACAGGGCGATGATGTGGTCGGCATAGGGCAACACACGCTCCAGGCGATGCTCCGCCAGCAGCACGGTCAGGCCCAGGTCGTGATTGAGGCGCACCAGCGCGTTGAAGACATCCTCGGCGGATTGCGGATCGAGTTGCGACGTCGGCTCATCCAAAACCAGCACGCGCGGACGGAAGGCCAAGGCGGCGGCAATGGCGACGCGCTGACGCTCGCCCCCCGAGAGCGTCTCCAACTTGCGCTCACGCAGCGCGGCCAGGTCGAGCAGGTCGAGCACCTCCTCGACGCGCACGCGCATCTCTTGGCGGGGCATGGCCGCGCTCTCCAACGCAAAGGCGATCTCATCCTCGACGCGGTCAACGACGAACTGCGCCTCCGGATTCTGGAAGACAAAGCCGACATGGCGGCTTATCCCGCGCGGTGCCGCCACCAACGGGTCGAGTCCGGCCACCGCTATGCGACCGGCAAAGGTGCCACCGCTGAAATGGGGCACCAGCCCGTTGACGCAGCGCAACATGGTGGATTTGCCCGTCCCCGAGCGCCCGACCACCAGGGTAAAGGATGCCTCAGGCAGGCTGAAGTCGAGATGGCGCAAGACGGGTCGCGCCGCGCCCGGGTAGGTGTAGGAAACATTGCGAAAGATGATCATAGCCGTTCTCCGGTTTCGATGGGTGCTGTGGCCGTCTCGAGCGGACGCGGTGTCGCCATACCGCGCGACTCGGTGAGATCGCCCCGCTCCGCGACCGTGCGGGAGCACTCTCGCCGGTCATCCTCTGGGGCGTGTGGTGCAGCGTGGTCGCCGGCCGACATGCGCGGCGCGATGGTGAGGCGCCGTGCCGCCGGCATGAGCACCAGGGGCACCTCCAGCCCGGTCAGCGCCAGCAGCAGCCATGCGCTCACCTCGGGCAGGCGCAACGCGGGATAGGGATAGAAGAAGATGCTATGGCGCTCCAGGCCGGGCCACGGCACCAAGAAAGCAGCCGCCGTCACACCCGCCGCCAGGGCGATGGCCAGGTCGCGCGCCCGCCAGGGGGTGTGGCGGTAGGTGATGCGCGGCACCTGCCGGCCCAGATACCACAGCGCCCCGATCACCTCTCCCCCGCCCAGCAGCATCAGCGCGCCGCCGAGGGCACGTTCGCCCCAGCCCAATTGCAACAGCCACCCTGCCAGCAGCGTGAGCAGCCCGCTCGCCACCACCACACGGGCGCGGCGTGTACTTGGCGTCTCCGCGGCAGCGGCAAATCCGCGCGCCGTCATCGCCTCGGCCAGTTGGAAGGCATGTTCCAGCCCCCCGATCAACAGGGGCAGGAAGAGGGGCAGATGGTCGCGCAGGCCGCGAACGCGGTGGCCCCGGATCGCCTGCGCCTCGCGAATCGCCTGCCAGTGGCGCAACGTCACCGGCACAAACGTGAGCGCGATCGAGGTCATCACGGCAACAGGGAAGAACGCGCGTGGAATCAACCCCACCAGCGCGCGCACCGTCACCGCATAGCCCAACACGACGAAGGCGGTGTAAATGCCCACCAAAGCCAGTCCGTTAAGCGCACCGAAGGTCAACGCCTCGAGCGTGATCGGCCCGCCCACGAGTGGCCACGTGACGGGCAGGCGCAGCAACACAGTGCGCCCCACATGCACCGTCAGCGCGTTGAACAGGGCGGTGAGCGGCAGCACGATGAGCGCAAAATGCAGCGGGCTGAGCGGCACACGGGGCGTCTCCTCCGCATGGACACGCCGCAGACGCGTCAGCACGGCAGCCAACACGGCCAGCATCACCGCCAGATAAAGGGGATTGCGCGTCGTCGTCAGCACGACCAGCACAGCCCCCAGCCAGATCAGCCAGGCCACCGGGTGAATCATACGCTCACCTGCTCGCTCGGCCGATAGACAAAAAGAAAACGCTGCTGGAAGCGGCGCAACACGCGCAGCGTAGGCAGGCCAAAGGCCAGCGTCAGGACGAAGTTGCCCGCCAGCCGCATAGCATCCCAGACCAGCGAGGTCGCCAGGTAGAAGGCGGCGTAGCGCAACACCCCACCCGTCCAGTGCAGGCCGGGTTGCCAGTGTTGCTCCTGCGGCCCGACGGCATACGGCCAGAACCACAGATTCATGATCGCGCCGAAGACCATCCCCCAGATGCCCGAGAAGAGGGCCAACACGACGACCTCGCGCCAGGTGCCCTCGCCGCCCAGCATACGCACGAGGGGGCGACAGGCCGGCGCCGACAGGCCGATCCAGCCGGCAGTGATCATCTGATAGGGCAGCCAGGGCCCCACGCCGGCCGTGATCAGCGCCGAGACCAGCAGGGTCAGCGCCCCCATCAGGAAGCCGAAACTGCCCCCCATCACATAGCCCGTCATCACGATGAGGAAGAAGATGGGGCTGAAGCCGCCCGGCCCCGGCACGGCCACCTCCACAAAGCGCAACAACGCGTTGAGCGAGACAAGCACGCCGAGCAGCGCCACCAGCTTGGCACTGCCCGCCTGTCGCTGCGCCTCCACCAGCAGGGCGGCGAAACAAACACCCACCAACACGGTCAGCAGCAGCGGCGCATCCTCGGCGTGCGCCATTCCAAACGACTCCTGCGGCAGCGCCGGCGCGAAGAAGGGGTAGAGAAAGGCGGTCACCCCGATCGCCACACTCGCCAGATGGATCGACCAGCCGATCAAGCGGTCGCGCATTATGCGTTCCCCCTACCTTCGCGACGCGTGCGCGCATCACGGCGCGGTCCCTGCCCCGTCCGCCGACGGTCGTCCGCCCAGCGCGCGATCTGCCAGACGAGCACCAAGCTGGCCAGCCCCCCCACAAGCGCCAGCACACCGATGACCATCAGCAGGGTTGGCGGGACATCCAGTCCATGCGCCGCTGGTGGCACAGTGCGCACGGGCAGGTCGGCGCCGGCCAGCGGCAACGGCAGTGGCGTGGCGCGCAGGACGGCCACCGCCAGCGGCGTCGGCGTCAGTGTTGGGGTGCGCGTTGACGTGGGCGTGATGGTGGGCAGGCGCGGGAAAGCAGGCGCCGCCGCAACCACCTGCGCCGTCACAGCAAACGCCGACGGCGTGGCGGTCTCGGTCGGAGTCGGGACGTCGGTCGGGGTCGGCGTGCGCGTGGGCCGTGGCCGCGGTGTGTCCGTCGGCGTCGGCGGCAGGGGCGTCTCCGTCGGCGTCGGCGTCACAGTGATGGGCACCACCTCAACGCGCACCTTCTTGCGCACCTCGCCATCTTTGTTGCGCGCCAGCAGCACGTACTCGGTCGTGCTCGTCGGCGCCACAACCGTGCTATAGGGAGCGATCACCCCCTGCTCCTGATCGCCCACGCGCAAATAGGCCTCCTTGGCCCCGTGCAGGTCCCAGGACAACGTAACGCTCTCGCCCAGCAGAATAGTGGTGCGGTCGGCGGTGAAGTAGTCAATGACGGGCAGCTTCTTCTTCCTCTCGGGTTGCTCGGCAGGCGCCTCCGGCTCCTCATCATCTGCGGGGGGAGCCGGGACGTCCGCAGGGGGGGCCGGCGCCTCAGGCCGACAGATGTCCTCAAAGCGCACGTTGGGCGGCTTGCTTCCCGAGCGGCCGTATTCGCCTTTGCCCCACACCCAGCCCTCCACGTCGCCGTCGCGCACCCAATAGTTGGACGCGCCCAGCGAGGAGTATTGCCAGCCACCATCCTTCAAGTGCCAGTAGGACCAGTAGACGCACGGGCTGCCCTGACATCGGCAGAAGCAATCCTCAGCCGGATAGTTGCAGCCGTGATTGTCAATGCTGCAGATGGCGATGCCCATCCCGCTGGCCATCGGAATCAGCGCCAGCCCCGAGCGCTCCAGCACGTCGTAGCCTGTGATCTGCTCCTCGCTGAAGCTGATGCATTTCTTGATCGTCTTGCCCTCGTACACCACCACCAGGGCGACACGGTGTGGGCCCTGCGCCTGCGTGTGGGGGGTCGCCCCTGCGAAGGTGACCAGCACCAACACCAACACGAGCGCCACCAGGCGCCCCACCGACCAGCAACCATGCCAGCGGATATCACCTCCGCCCACGCACCAAGCACCTCCTTGATTCAATCTGTTATCCGCGCCGTGATCCAATCTGCCCCGCACCCCAGTCCGAGCCGCGCGCGGCCCGTTTAGCATCCCCACAACCTGTCTGTCCCCGGCATACCCTCACTACTTCGCGACGATGGGCAAGTACGCAGCCGGGAACAATATCCCCTCACAGTAGGGAGGGATCTCCGCCGCGACAAGGGGGAACGGACGGTACAGCAATGCCGGAATCGCCTGCTGCGTCGCCAGCTGGTTCGCCCCCTGACCCGGCTGCCATTCAAACGCTCCCCCCGGCAACTGCATGCTCACCAAATAGCTGATGGGGTGGTTGCTGTCCTTCAGCCAGCGCCCGGCGGTGGGGTCTTCGCCGGCTGCCACGATCGCCTGCACCACATAAGCGGTCGAGTTGGTGTCGCTGTCCGTGCCCCACGACGACTGCGGATCCCACGGGAAGCCGCCGTCCGCGTTCTGCGCATCCTCCAGGTAGTTCAGCCCCCCGGTCACCGCCGTCGAGGTGGGCACCTTGCCCGCGGCGATGAGCGCCTGGATGGCGAGCGCGGTGCCGTTGGTGTCGCCGGTGGTGCTCCAGGAGCCATACGGCCAGCTGCCATCGCCTGTTTGCATCGCCTCGAGCGCCTGCACCGCCTTGGCCGGGATGGTCTGACTCAGCGCGCGCAGGCCGATGATCGCCCAGGCCTGGTAGCCCGGGTTGGGGTCAAACCGGCCCGTGTTGGAGTCGTAGTAGGCCATGATGTTCTTCGCGATGAACGGCCAGCAGCCTTCGGCAGCCGCCATAGCCGTCGCCAGCTTGCCCGCGCCGTCGACGCGCTGCGAGATGGACGCCGCATAGATCCCAGCCGTCCGCAGCGACGGGCTGCCCGGGTTGCGCCGCCACTGATCGGCATCGTAATGGTTCGCCGTCACCGCCAGCAACACCTCCAGCGTGTCATTGGGTGTGCCGTAGCCACCCGTGCTGGCATCCTGCCGAGGACGCAGCCACTCCAACCCTTTGTAGGCCGCCACCGCGCCCGGTCCGTGGGGCGGCTGAGGTCCAGGCCACCTATTGGTCCACACGTACCCATCGATGTGTCCGTCCTGAGCGATCACGCTGTCGCCGACGCCGACCGTGTACCCCTGCCAGCTCGGTGGCGCGCTGCCCTGATCCCAATAGTAAGTAAGCCAGAAGAAAGCACCATTGTCGCAGCTGTTGCCTGCTGGATTGGTCTTCCCCACGCCGGCAATGCCACACAGCATCAGCCCCCAGGCCGTGTTGGCCGCCACCGGGTTGAGGCCGGCGCGTTGCAGAGCGACATAGCTGGAGATGGGCGTTGTAAAGGTGAACACGCGCACCAGCGAGTCGTGGTCGCCGAAGCGCACCACCACGTAACCTGTCTTGACGGGCCCGCTTGCGTGCGCCTCCGGCGGCGCCAGCATAGCCACACTTCCCAGCACCACGGCAACCATGGCCAGCCCGAGGGCCAGCGGCCATCCCAACGATCCCAGCAGCCTCGCGGTTGTTCTTCCTGTCATCTTTGCTTGCGGTCTCCTCTCTTTCTTGGGGTGTTGATATGCCAGCCCCATAGGCCGTGGTAAGCGGCACACTGGGGCAGCGAGTGCGATGCGCCTGCACGGTCCATGCCTTCGCTGCGTAGGGCGGCAGGCCGCTCTAGGAAAAATACACCCCCCTCGGGCTGACCTTTGGGGGGTGTGATCTCATCTGGCGCACCGCACCACACCCTTTACCGCGAAGGCGTACCGTGGTGCACGACACAGGTGGATGACCTGGCTCGGCGGTGGACACACCGCCCTACAGTTGCGGGACAGCGTTGGACTTCTCGGCGTCATCCGACGCGCGAGTCACCAACTTCACCGTTACCACCCGTGCCATCCGGGGCGACGGGCACCTGTGTCGCTGAACACGTATTCAATTGTCATGTTTCATGATATGCGCAAAAGGGGTGTCTGTCAAGTGGGTGCGGCTGTTTCCGCCCCGCGCCCGTGCGTAGGGGCGCAATACATTGCGCCCGTACCCGCCGCCGGCCAACACGCGCGTGGGCGCAATTGAATGTGCCCCTACGGACGCGCGCGGATCGGAGCGACGCGCATGGGTTGGATCCCGTCCACGCATCCTCCAGCATCTGACAGCGCGCAGCCAGCGTGTTATAATCCCCATCGCCCAACTCATCCTCTCGTCACAGGAGACTTGCTATGCGTGTGCTCATCACTGGCGCAACTGGCTTCATCGGCGCCAACCTGGCGCGCGCGCTCGTCGCACGCGGGGAACAGGTGCGCGTGCTACGCCGTCCCACCTCACGCTTGGACGCACTCGAAGGTCTGCCGGTCGAACACGCCCTCGGTGACATCCTCGACCTGGACGCACTGTGTGCCGCTATGCAGGGCTGTGCGCTCGTTTTCCACGTCGCCGCCGCGGCCCAGTACTGGCGCAACCACGCCGATGAGGTCTATCGCATCAACGTCACGGGAACGCGCAATGTGGTGCAGGCCGCTTTGCAATGTGGCGTGGAACGGCTGGTCTTCACCAGTTCCTCGGCTGCCATCGGCCCGGCGCCACGTCCTGACGCGCCGGCGGATGAGACGCAGCACTTCCCCGAGTCGTTGCGCTGGTTTGTCTACGGCCACAGCAAGCATCTCGCCGAGCAGGAGGTGCAACGTGCTGTGGCGCAGGGGCTCTCGGCCGTGATCGTCAATCCGACGATTGTGCTCGGCCCGCGCGACGTCAACTTTGTCTCGGGCAGCGCCATTCGCGCCGCAGTGCGTGGCCAGTTGCGCATCCTGCCGCCGGGTGGAAGCAACCTGGTGCATGTGCAGGATGTGGTAGCCGGCCACATTGCCGCCGCCGAACGCGGACGCACCGGCGAGCGTTACATCCTGGGTGGCGAGAACCTCACCCATCGACGCGCCGCCGAGATCATCGCCGAGGTGACCGGCGCGCCGCCGCCATTGCTCACCCTGCCGGCGTGGTGTCTGCCCTTCGTGGCACGCCTGATCGACGCCTTTAACGCCCTGACGCGCACGCGCGATCCGCTCGTCAGTGGCGATCAAGTGCGCCTGGGCGACAAGTTCTTCTATTACAGCAGTGCCAAGGCGATCCGCGAGCTGGGCTTGTCCCAAACCCCCTTCTGGCAGGCGGTGGCGGATGCCTGGGAATGGTATCGCGCGCACAGGATGCTGTGACCCCCATTGGGGAGATAAAAAAACCCTCCCCCAAGTGGGGAAGGGGTGAGGGGTTACTTCCTACGACCGCGCCGAACGTCGCCATGCCGCGCCGATTCACCTACAGGCGACGCGCCGCGTCGTCCCTATCTCTGATGGATGACACTTGGCCATCCCTCTCCCCGACTAGGGAGAGGAGGAAGGGGTGAGGGGGATAGCCACGCGCTGCGTCAGCGTGCGCTCCAGTTCTGCAGCGCAAACTCCCAGTTCAGCAGCTTGTCGATGACAGCGTTGACGTAGTCGGCGCGCCGATTCTGATAATCCAAGTAATAGGCATGCTCCCACACGTCAATGGTGAGCAATGGCTGCATGCCGGTGACCAGGGGTGTCTCGGCGTTGCCCGTCTTGACCACCTTGAGCGTCTCGCCATCGCGCACCAACCAGGCCCAACCGCTGCCGAATTGGGTCACCGCCGCGTTGGCAAGCTCCTCCTTGAATTTCTGAAAGCTGCCGAAAGCGGCTTCGATCGCCTGCTTCAGCGCGGCCGGCGGCTCGCCACCACCATTGGGGCGCAGGCTGTGCCAGTAGAAGGTGTGGTTCCACGTCTGCGCCGCATTGTTGAAGATACCTGCTTTGTCCGGCTTGCCGGCCACCGCGCGGATGAGCTCCTCCAGGCTCAGGTTGACCAGGTCGGTGCCCGCGATCAGCTTGTTGGTGTTGTCCACGTAGGCACGATGGTGCTTGCCGTAGTGGAAGCTGAGCGTGTTGGCTGAGATGACCGGCTCCAGGGCGTTTTCGGCGTAGGGTAGAGGGGGTAGCACATGGACATTACTCTGACTGCTCATCGATTCCTCCTTACTCTTCCAACTACTGAAGTCTCCGCTGTGACGCTGACGGCCGGGTGAGCTCTCTCGTCAACGCGAGACAACCCGACCGGCTAGGTCATTATTCTCTAGTATAACTGGTGCGCGCGCAGAGTCAAGATGACCACACGTCCGCGCGCCAGGCATTGCTGCCAGCGGACGGGGTATGCGTTCCCGTTTTGACATGTGATGCGCCTCCCCCTATGATTCGGGGTCATCAGCGCTCTGTTGCCACATCATCACTCACGAACACGATAGAAGGGATTACTCCAACTATGGAACGTAAGAAGGTGACCATCCACGATCTCCAGGCCAAGAAAGAGCGCGGCGAGCCTTTCACCATGGTGACGGCCTACGACTATCCCACCGCTGTCATTGTCGACAAGGCTGGCATCGACGTCATCCTGGTGGGTGATTCGCTGGCTATGGTGGTGCTCGGCCTGCCCAACACGGTCTCGGTGACGATGGAAGAGATGTTGCATCACTGTCGTGCCGTCGCACGTGGCGCGCAGCATCCGCTGCTGGTGGGCGATATGCCCTTCATGTCCTATCAGACCGGCGTGACCGACGCGGTGCGCAATGCGGGGCGTTTCCTCAAGGAAGGCGGCATGGACGTGGTCAAGCTGGAAGGTGGGGTGAAGATGGCGCCGATGGCGCGCGCGATCGTTGATGCCGGCATCCCGGTGATGGGTCACATTGGTCTGACGCCGCAGACCATCTCGGCGCTGGGTGGCTTCAAGGTGCAGGGCAAGGATGCCGCCGCCGCGCAGCAAGTGATTGACGATGCCATGGCCTTGCAGGACGCCGGCTGCTTCGCCATCGTGCTGGAAGCGATCCCCGACCGCGTTGCCAAGCTGATCACCGAGCGGCTGTCCATTCCCACCATCGGCATCGGCGCCGGGCCGCACTGCGACGGTCAGGTGCTGGTGACGCACGACATGGTGGGCCTCTTCGACCGCTTTGTGCCCAAGTTTGTCAAGCGCTACATCAATGTGCACGACCAGATGGTTGAGGCGCTGCGCCAATTCAAGGCCGAGGTGGAAAATCACACCTTCCCCGGGCCGGAACACTGCTTCACCATCAAGGACGACGTGCTGGAGCGGTTGTACTGATGAAGATTGCCATCATCGGCGCCGGCGGGTATGATGGTTGGTTTGAGGGCAATAGACCCATCTATCAGGCCGAAATCAATGCTTTACGAAGGCTGATGCCTTTCACAGGCTGGGGTAATTAGGGAAAGGGATAACCTAACTTGGTGCCGCTTGGGGATGAAACCACAGGGGGATGATGATCGCATCGGGTGGCGGGGCATCACGCTCTGCGTCCCTGTACATCTCCCTCGCCCCTTAGTAAGAGGGAATAGGATTGGGGGGGACTGGGGTGATTCCCCCTCGCCCTCCCTAGTAAGGGGTAATCCTTCTTTCGTCCCCCTAGCAAGGGGGTGGGGGGATGAGGAGACAAGAGAACCCGGACCGGAAGCACATCAACCCGCTGATCGGGAGGTGAGCCGATGAGAACGTTGGACGAAATCAGGCAAATCCTCAGAGACCATCGCGACCTGCTGGCCGAGCGATATGGGGTGGCTATCGTGGGCATCTTTGGCTCTTGGCTTCGTGGCGAGGCAGGTGGTGATAGCGACCTGGACCTGCTGGCAGAGATCCTGCGCCCTATCAGCCTTCTTGAGCTAGTCGGTGCGGAGCTGTATTTGAGCGAAGTGTTGGGGATGAAGGTGGACCTTGTGCCCAAGCGCAGTCTCCGCGAAGAACTCAGAGAGAGCATCCTCAAGGAGGCGATCGTTCCGTGAAACGCAAGATCGCACTCTACATCCGGGACATCCTCCAGAACATGCAAGACGCAGAGGAGTTTATCCAGGGCATTTCACGCGAGCAGTTCGAGGCCGACAAAAAGACGCTAAACGCAGTTTTGCGTTCAGTTGAGGTGATCGGCGAAGCAGCCAAGAATATCCCTGATGAGATTCGTTCGCGGTATCCTGGCATCCCTTGGAAAGAGATGGCGGGGATGCGCGACAAGTTGATCCATGATTACATGGGTGTAGATATAGAAACGGTGTGGCTGGTAGTCAGAGACCGCATCCCCGCGCTCAAGCCTCTCATCGAACGGGTTCTTCAAGAAGTGGAAAGGGAAGAGCAGTAAGCCACGTTCATCTGGAAGAGATGGTGGACGCTATCCCGTTCGATGGCCTGCCTGTCAGATTGGTTTGGGCGCATTCCAGTTCTGGATGTGGAGCGTAGTGGCACAGGCCTCAGTCGAACAGAAGCACTTGTGCGCAGCGATGCCAGGTTAGCAGCATATGGGATTACGCCCTGGTGATGAGCTAGAGGGTACCTGCGCCGCCGGATCAGCGCCAACACCCGACGCCGCTCCGGCGCGCTCCGCTATGCGCGCCGTTCATATCATCCTGTTCATCGCACTGATGGCTTTGGCATTGGCTTGCCGGGGCGTGACAATCTCCATAAATATGGACGACTCCGCAGCGGCATCTGAATCCGGAAGGTTAACCCGGCGAATTGGTTTCGACTTTTCAGGGCACGTTCCCTCGTCTCCTCAAGGGGATACCACTGCGAGGCATCACCTGTTCCTCCACCAATACCCGATGCCGTCAGATGGGTTTATCACCGCAGTCACCTACTTGAATGACCCGGATGGAGCGGTCGAAATATGTTTGACCTGTTGATCCTGCGCCCCACGGAGAACAGATGGCAGGTTTTGTACCGCGTTCGTATGTCTGACGACACGCCTCCCACTCAGACGGGCATGACAGTGGTCCCCCTTCCCGCGCCGCTGGCAGTTCAAAAAGGGGATATTTTTGCGCACTGGCAAGACGGTCTCAGTGGCGCAATACCGCTCAACCTTGACGATAAGTCCGTCGACGGTTTAAGCGCAGGGCAATATGGGTTTCAATCCTCCGAAGTGGAAGTTGGACAACTCATAGGCAGAGAGGGATTTAGTGGACATCGTGACTACTTCATCAACCTCGTCTTTTCGACAAACCCGTAAAGAAATGATGAAGATTGCCATCATCGGCGCCGGCGCGATGGGCAGCCTGTTCGGGGCGCGTCTGGCCTCCTTGGCTGAGGTGTGGCTGGTGGACGCCTGGGCTGAGCACATCGAGGCCATCCGTCGCGACGGCTTGCGGCTGATCAACTTGGACGGCAGCATATGGCAGGTGTCGGTGAAGGCCACGACCGACCCCGCGGCGGTGGATGACCCGGTCGACCTGGCGATCATCTTCGTCAAGTCGTACCAGACGGCGCAGGCGGCGGCCTGGGCGGCGCCCATGCTCGGGGCGGACGGTCTGGCGCTCACTATGCAGAACGGGTTGGGCAACCTGGAGGTGATGGCCGAGGTGTTGGGCGCGGAGCGCTGTGTGCAGGGCGTCACCTCGCACGGTGCGACGTTGCTGGGGCCGGGTCAGGTGCGCCATGCCGGCGCGGCAGCGACCTATCTCGCCACGCGTCCGAGCATTGATGCGCGGGTGCGCCGCATTGCCGAGCTGTTCACGCGTGCCGGCTTCGAGACCCATCTCTCCGACAACCTGGACAGCCTGCTGTGGGGCAAGTTGGTCATCAACGTGGGCATCAATGCGTTGACCGCCATTCTGCGCGTGCGCAATGGGGTGCTGGCGGAGGTGGCACCGGCGCGGGCGCTGATGGATGCCGCGGTGGACGAAGCGGTGGCGGTGGCACAGGCGCTGGGCGTGACGCTGCCCTATGCGGATGCGCGCGCCCGCACACGTGAGGTGGCCCTCGCCACGGCGGCGAACCGTTCGTCCATGCTGGCGGATGTGCTGCGAGGATTTCCCACTGAGATCGGGGTGATCAACGGGGCGATTGTGCGCGAGGGTGCCCGGCTGGGCATTCCCACGCCGGTGAACCAGACGCTGGTGTGGCTGGTGCAGGCGTTGGAGGCGACCACCGCCGCGCGCGTGTTGGCCGGGGGCGGGTAGGGGCGCAATGGATTGCGCCCCTACGCAGCACGGTCGCGGCGCGGTTAACTCGTTTGTTACGGCGTGGGGGTCCTGGCAGCAAACAGTGCCCGCCTTGCCGCTTCCGGCAGCTCGACCGGGACAAACAGCGCAGCGGGATACAGATAACCCTCCGCCTCCGCGCTGTCCTCGTCCACGATGCGCAGCATATGATGCGCCTCCGCCTCCGGGTCGGGCAGGCGCTGGTACACCTTGCCCACAATCAGGCTGGCCGGGTTGCTCCGATTATCAATGCAAATGACAAACTCGCTCATCGCAACACGCGCTTGATCTTAAAATCTCTGCGGCCGATACCGTGCGCCTCATACCAGTGGAGTTCTGCCTCACAGACGGTGCCATCGGCCAGGCGCACCGTCGCGATGCCTTTCATCTTGCGCCAACGGCCTCGCCCATACACACGTTCCAAACGGGCCCGTATGGTCACACCGCGGCCTGTCGCGATGGTCTCAACGTCTCGGATCTCGCTCAGGATTGCGAAGTCTGGCATGGCACGTCGCCCGCAGATGCCCACTCATCATATCACAGATGCACCCCAAGATGCAATGGCTGCCGGCATGGAAGCGTCTGCTGCCTGACAGTCACGGCCCAGATTGATTTGACCGACCCGCGCGCGTCGTTATCCGAGCCGCGCGCGTCAGCAAGCGGCCAAACCGACCCGCGCGCGTCCGTAGGGGCGCAATAAGTTGCACCCGCGCGCGCGTGTTGGCCGGGGGCGGGTACGGGCGCAATGGATTGCGCCCCTACGCACGGTCGCGGCGCGGATCAAATTTGCACGCGTCAGCCAGCGGCACAAACCGGGTTGCGCGCGGGGTCAGGCCGGCGTACGACCGGGGAACTTAAGGCTGTAGGGCCACGGTCGCGGAATGGCCAGGAACATCAGCCCGCTACCCAAAAGCCCCATGTTCAGCAGAAAGCTGTACATCTCCTCCGCGCGCTGCATCGGGTCCGCCACAGCCCAGAAGTTGTGTATTATCACCGAGACCGGCAGCAAAAAGACCACCAGCGCGACCACGCCGATCACGGGCCAGATGCCGGTCAAAATGCTCAGCCCGGCGATCAGCAACAAGATGGCGCTGACGGGCACGGCCACCTCAGGGAACGGGACATTGCGCGATCCCACAAACGCCACCATGGCCCCGAGCTGCAGCAGGAGGTTGACCCCGCTGAACAGGTAAAATAGCCCCACGACAATGCGTCCAACTAGAAAGGCGATCTTCATCCTCCATCACCTCCTAAATTTGAATGATATATCATATTAGTCAATAATATGATACACCATTACCCGCCGTGAGGCAAATATATGGACAGCATGGGGGACACTTCGGTTGTAGCGCCACAGGGGATGCCTCGTGTGGCATCGCGTGGTCGCCCTAGGGCGCGCACGCGTGGCACGCCGCGCCGGCTTCATCATCGCGCGCAGGATGTAGTGGGCAGGTAGGCGTTAACCGGGGAACGTGATGAGGATTCGGCCACGGCGAGCGAAGAGATTTTGACAGAACATCTGGCATCGCGCACAATACGCCCTATGCCTTACCGCAACACGGCACACGGCGCGCCGCCGCGACGGGTCCATCGCTTTTGCTGGGCGCAATCTACATTGGTTATCCTAAAAGGAGAAAGGAAACCCATCCAAAATGATCAAGCACAAACCGTTCATTCTGGCCAGCCTGCTCGCCCTCTTCGCCCTCGTGCTGGCGTGTAATTTCAGCTTCAGCACGGCCAACATCGCCGAGACATGGATGTCTGCGGATGAGGAAGGCAACAATCGCACCACCACCTTCGCCCCGGACGCCGTCTTCTACGCCCAGGTGGACCTGCGCAACGCGTCGGACGACACCAAACTCAAAGCGGTCTGGACTGCCGTGAACGTGGAGGGCGCAGAGCCCAACACCCTGATCAACGAGACGGAGACGACCTCCGGCAGCGCTGTGCTGCACTTCACGCTGAGCAATTCCAACCCATGGCCAGCCGGCACGTATAAGGTTGACATCTACCTGGAGGACAAGCTGGCCAAGACGCTCGAGTTCACGGTACAGTAGAGAACACAGCCCGGGCAGTGCCCGGCGGTCGCGGCGCGTGTACGGGCGCAATTTATTGCGCCCCTACGCACGGTCGCGGCTCAGATTTGGTCACGGCGCGGATGCGGTCGCGGGGTGGACCCGCTCGGTCACGGCGCGGATGCGGTTTCCGTCTCGGCGAAGAGCTTGCCCGGATTGAGGATGTTGTGCGGGTCGAACAAGCGCTTCAGGCGCAGCATCTGCGCGCGCGCCACAGGATCCAGCGCACGCTCCAGATAGTCACGCTTGGCCAGCCCGATGCCATGCTCGCCACTCAACGTGCCGCCCAGCTCGATCGCGGCCAGGAAGATCTCCTCAGCCGCCTGACGCACACGCGCCATCATGGCCGCGTCGCTGCGGTCGCAGATCAGGTAGGGGTGCAAGTTGCCATCGCCAATGTGACCGAAGATGGGAGTGCGCAGGTCAAACTTGCGCCCGATGGCACGGATGCGCATGACCATCTCGGGGATGCGACTGCGCGGCACGGCGATGTCTTCGCCCAGCTTATCGCCCAGCTCGGCCAGGGCAGGGGAGATGGCACGCCGCGCCGCCCACAGCCGCTCCGCCTCCGCCTCTCCGTGGGCACAATGCACGGCACGCGCGCCGGCCGCCTCACACGCCGCCTGCACCAAATCCACCTCGCGCTGCAACGCCTCCGGCCAGCCCTCCACATCAATGAGCAGCACGGCATCTGCATCCTCGGGCAGGCCGTAATCGCGCTGACGCTGCACCGCGCGAATGCAATCGCCATCCATCAGCTCAGTGGTGAGCGGCAACACCCCCGAGGTGATGACGCGGTTGACCGCCTGACAGGCCGCCTCGATGTGGTCGAAAATCGCCAGCACAGTGCTGCGCGCCGCCGGCTTAGGGAGCAACTTCAGCGTGATCTCGGTCACCACGCCCAGCGTCCCCTCCGACCCGATGATCAGACCGGTCAGGTCGTAGCCGGTCACGTTCTTGATGGTGCGCCCGCCGGTGCGCATGACGCTGCCATCCGCCAGCACCACCTCGAGCCCCAGTACGTAGTCCTTGGTCACGCCATACTTGAGGCAACGCGGCCCCCCCGCGTTCTCCGCCACGTTGCCGCCCAACGTGGCCATGTCCCACGATGCCGGGTCGGGCGGGAAGAAGAGACCGTAACGCCCCACCGCCTGTTGTAGGTCCATGTTGACCACGCCGGGCTGCACCACCGCGACCAGCTCCTCCGGGTTGATCTCCAGGATGCGGTTCATGCGCGTCAGGCAGAGGCAGATGCCCCCCATAATCGGCACGGCGCCGCCCGAGAGGCCGCTGGCAGCCCCGCGCGGCACCACCGCAATGCGTTCGCGATGGGCAATGCGCAGCGTGGCGGATACCTCGGCCGTGCTGAGCGGCAACACCACCACGTCGGGCAGCGCCTCGGCCCACGTGGCGTCGTAGGAATAGGCCACCCGATCGACCGGGCTGTCCAGCACGCGCTCCGCGCCGAGCGTCTGTTTGAGTTCCTTGATAATGCGCGCGTCGATCATCCTCATCACTCCTTCAGCGGCATCCCGGCACAATCGGACGGGATGCTTCCCGTGGCCAGCGCCTCCGCCGGCGTGACCACGTCCGCACCTTCCCAAGCCGTCGGCTCTTCCTCCGCCGCCAGATCGCCCCACGCGGCCAGCAGCTCCGAGATGTGGCAGATGCGCCAGGGCAGCTGGCGTTCGCGCACCGCGGCACGCAATTGCAACAGGCAGCCCGGCCCATTGGTGACGACGACCGCGGCGCCGGTGGAGGCGATGTCTTGCAGCTTGCGCTCCAGGCGCTGCGCCGCCATGGCGGGATGGGTGATGTTGTAGATGCCTGCGCTGCCACAGCACGCCGACGGCGCCGTCATCTCGACCACCTCGATGCCGCGGATGCGCCCCAACAGGCGCCGTTGCGGCTGGCGTACCCCTTGCGCATTGGCCAGGTGACAGGCGTCGTGGATGGTGACGCGCAACGGGGGCGTGCGCGGGCGGCCCAGCGTCGCGGGCAGGATGGCGTCGTACCACTCGTAGATGTCGCGCACCAGGGCACTGAAGGCGGCGGCACGCGCAGCAAAGGCAGGTTCGTCGGCCAGCAACGCGCCGTACTCCTTGAGCATGTGACTGCAGGCGGCGCAGTCGGTCACGATGGCATCCAGCGCGCCCAGGCCCTCGAAGAGGGCAATGTTAGCCCGCGCCAGGCGGCGCAACTGGACGCGATCGCCCTGATCGTCCTGCGGCGCGCCACAACACACCTGACCGCGCGGCGTGACCACCTCACAGCCGGCGGCCGTCAGAATCTCCACCGTGGCGCGACTTTCCGCGGCGAAGAGCTGGCTCATCATGCAGCCCAGGAAGAAACCCACGCGATAGCGGCGCACCCCACGTGGCGGAGTGATGACATCCAGCGTCGCGTGCAATGGATGGGCTGGCAGCGGCGGCAACAACGCTTCCAGCGTGCGCAGACGTGCGAACGGCGCGGGCAACGCGCGCAAGAGCAACCGCACCAGGCGCGCCAGGCCGCTGCGTTGATACAGCCGCAACGGCGCCAGCACCAGTCCCAACCGCTCCGCCGAGATGAGCGCGTGGCGGAAGACCAGGCGCCGCCACCAGGCCAGCCCACGCTGCTGCGCAAAGGCGGCACGACCGGCCACGATGCACTCACCAATGGGCACGTTGGCCGGGCAGACCGTGTTGCACATGCGACAGTCCAGGCAGTGGTAGAGGTGGGCCTCCACCTCAGCGGCCACGGGCAACACGCCGTCGGCGACCGCCTTGAGCAGAGCCAGCCGGCCGCGGGGAGATTGTACCTCGAGGGTTGTCTCCTGGTAGGTGGGGCAGACGGGCAGGCAACGCGCGCAGCGCACGCAATGGCGCAACACGCTGTAATCCGGCAGCGCGGGAAGGTGCACGCGCGGCCCGCTGAGCGGCTGCGTCAGGCGTTCCAGGCTCTTGCCCATCTGGCAGGAACGAGATGTCTTCTCAGCGGCGCAGTGCAGCGCGCACTCCTTCCAGCCGCCCGGCACAGCCCAGCTTCTGACTGCGCTGCGCAATAAAGTGGGCAAATTCGCTCATGAACACCTCGCCCGGCTTGCGAAAGTCAAAGTTCTCCGGATGGTCGCGGAAGTGCTCGCGATACGCACGCATCCACACCAGCCGACAGTCGGTGTCGATGTTGACCTTGCACACCCCCAGCGGATAGGCGCGCGCGTAGTCCTCCTCGTCCACCCCGCGCGCCGAGGGATCCAGCGCCCCACCGGCAGCATTGATGCGTTCCACCTCCTCGCGCGGCACCGAGGACGCGCCATGCATGACCAGCGGGAAGCCGGGCAGGCGCTGCTGAATCTCGGTCAGCCGCTCGATGTGCACACGCTGCGCCCCCTTGAACTTGTAGGCGCCATGGCTGGTGCCGATCGCCACCGCCAGACTGTCGCAACCGGTGCGGCGCACAAACTCGGCCGCTTCGTCCGGGTCGGTCAGACGGGCATGCTTCTCATCCACCTTGATGTCCTCTTCGACGCCGCCCAGCTGACCCAGCTCGGCCTCCACGCTGATGCCTTTGGCGTGGGCACGCTCCACCACACGCCGGGTGACGGCAATGTTCTCCTCAAAGGGGAGATGCGAGGCGTCGATCATCACCGAGCTGTAGAAGCCGGATTCGATGCAGTCGTAACAGGTCTGCTCGTCGCCGTGATCCAGGTGCACGGCGAAGATCGCCTCGGGGAACATGGCGTCACAAGCGCGGATGATCGCTTCGATCATGGTGACGCCGGCATACTTGCGCGCGCCGCGCGAGATCTGGATGATCAACGGCGCCTGTGCCTCCAGGCTGCCGCGAAAAAGCCCCAGCGCCTGCTCCATATTGTTGATGTTATAGGCACCAATGGCAAAGCGCCCATACGCGACCTCGAACAGCTGTTTGGTTGTGACAATCATCCTGAGCTCCTTTCCAGGCTGCTGAAACTCCCAACCGAGAGCTAAAGTTTCATCACTACCGGTTATGCCTTATGCGCACACTCGGCCGCGCGCGTCCGCAGGGGCACAATGGCATTGTACCCGCACTCGTGTGTGTTGGCCGGGGGCGGGTACGGGCGCAATGTATTGCGCCCCTACGCACGGTCGCGGCTCGGATCAATTTAACCGCGCCGCACACGTCAGCCAGCGGCCCAATCGGCCGGCGCACATATGCTCACGAAACCCACTCGGGCGGAAGATGATCCACCCGATTGAGATAGCATACATCCAAATAGCCCTCTGCACCAAAAGTCAAATGGGTCACCGCCGTGTTGGCATGGTGATAGAAGATGGGCCACTCCACCTCCTGCTCGAACAGCATCTTGAGGAAGGAATTGAGAAAGCCCCCGTGCGAGACCATCAGGATGCGCTCCTCGCTGGGCAATCGGGCGCGCAACGCTGCCACGACGCGCGCGGCACGCGCATAACAGGCATCCAGATCCTCGCGGCCGCCATGCCACCAGCCCTCTTCCGTCACCTCGGGCGGCAGGATCACCTCGGGGAAAGCCCTCAGGATCTGCGCACGCGTCTTGCCGGGATAGCCCACCACGCCGCCATCCTCGCCGTAGTCCATGTAGATGCCGCCATGCTCGTGAATGTCCACCCACACCTCAGGCCGCAGGCCGGTGGCATGCCCGATGATGCTGGCCGTGTGCAGTGCGCGCCACATGGCACTGCAATACAGGTGGGTGGGCTTCCCATCGTGCAGCGGCAGGGTGCGCGCCAGATGGTCTGCCAGCCGTTCCGCCTGACGCACCCCCAGCTCGGTCAACAGCGGATCCATGGTGCGCAGGCGCTCATCCTCGAGGATGTTGTTGGTGGATTGGGCGTGGCGAATCAGGTAGAGCTCCATGGTTATGTCGGTGACAGCGTGCGTTTCAGGACGCGCACCCCCTCGGCGCCGGCGACGACCACCTCGCTGGCGACGCCCAGAAAAAGGCCATGCTCAACGACGCCCGGCCGCGCGTGCAGCGTCTGGTCGAGCGCGTAGGCATCGGTGATGCCCTGCGGAAAGGTGCAGTGGACTATATAATTGTGATTGTCCGTCACATAGGGGGTGCCGTCGGGATTGTGGCGCAGTTCGGCGCGGCAGCCCAGCGTGGTCAGCCAGCGCATGTGCACCTCCCAGGCAAACGGCACCACCTCCACCGGCAGCGGCCCGCGCGTGCCCAGCCGCTGCACCAGCTTCGACTCGTCAACGATGGTGACGAAGCGCCTGCTGGCGAAGGCGACGATCTTCTCGCGCAGCAGGGCACCTCCCAGCCCCTTGATCAGGTCGAGCTGGGGATCCACCTCATCCGCGCCATCGATCACCATGTCCAGCTCGGGGTGCTCGGCCAGGGTGGTCAGCGGGATGCCCAGCTCGCGCGCTCGGCGGGCGGTCGCTTCCGAGGTGGGCACCCCGACGACGGCGCGCAACCGTCCGGCGGCAACGCGCGCCCCCAGCTCCTCCAGGGCATAGGCGAAGGTCGAGCCGGTGCCCAGCCCCAGCACCATGCCATCTTCCACCATGTCCACGGCATAGACGGCTGCCTGTTGCTTGAGATTCATCATGCCGCCTGCCGCTTGGATTATGCCTTGCCGAGCAATTGCAGCGCGCGCTGCGTCACATTCTCGACGGTGAAGCCAAACTTCTCCAACAGCACCTGATACGGCGCCGAGGCGCCAAAGCGTTCCATCCCGATGACGGCGCCCCGATCGCCTACATAGCGCTCCCAGCCCAGCGGGATGGCCGCCTCGACTGCCAAGCGTGCCGTCACCTGCGGCGGCAACACCTGCGCGCGATATTCCGCCGGCTGCGCTTCGAAAAGCTCCCAGCTGGGCATGCTGACAACGCGCGCCCGCACACCTCGCTGTGCCAGTGCCTCACGCGCGCCCAGCACCAAAGCTACCTCGGAGCCGCTGGCGATCAGGATGATGTCGGGCTGGCCGTCCGAGTCGGCCAGCACATAAGCGCCCTGCCGCAAGCCGCTTGCCGGCGCCAACGTCGTGCGGTCGAAGATGGGGATCTTCTGGCGCGTCAGCAAGAGGGCGGTCGGCCCGTGGCGCCGTTCCAGCGCCACGCGCCACGCCTGGCTCGTCTCGTTTGCGTCTGCCGGCCGGATGACCACCAAGTTGGGGATGGCACGCAGCGCCGGCAGATGTTCCACCGGCTGATGGGTCGGCCCATCCTCGCCCAGGCCGATGCTGTCGTGGGTGAAGACGTACACGACCGGCACCTCCATCATCGCCGCCAGACGGATCGCCGGGCGCATGTAGTCGGAGAAGACCAAGAAGGTGCCGCCGTAGGGGATGACGCCGCCGTGCAGCGCCATGCCGTTGAGGATGGCCCCCATAGCATGCTCGCGCACGCCGAAGTGGATGTTGCGGCCGGCGTATTTGCCCGGCTCCATCCATGGGATGCCCTTCAGCTCGGTGTTGTTGGATGGGGTCAGGTCGGCTGAGCCACCAATGAGCGTCGGCAGCACAGGCGCCAGCGCGTTGAGCACCTGGCCCGAGGCGACGCGGGTGGCCTCGCCGCTCTCCGAGGGCGCAAAGACGGGCAACACCTCCTCCCAGTCCAGCGTCACCTCGCCGGACCAGACGCGCTGCCACAGCTCGGCCAGATCGGGATACTCGGCGGCGTAGCGCTGGAACATTGCGCGCCACTCCTGCTCGAGCTGCTCGCCACGTGGCACCGCCTGGCGGAAGACCTGCAACGCCTCGGTGGGCACGTAGAAGGTCTGATCCTCCGGCCAGCCCAGGTTCTGCTTGGTCAAGCGCACTTCCTCCTCGCCCAGCGGTTCGCCGTGCGCCTTGGCGGTATCCTGGCGGTTGGGGCTGCCGTAGCCGATGTGTGTGCGGCAGCAGATGAGCGAGGGACGTCCCGTCTCCGCCTGGGCGGCGCGGATGGCAGCCGCCACGGCGGCCCGATCATGGCCATTGATGCGCTGTACATGCCAGTTGTAGGCGACGAAGCGCGCAGCGCGATCCTCGGTGAAGGTGATCTCGGTCGGCCCGTCGATCGAGATGTGGTTGTCATCGTACAGGTAGATGAGATTGCCCAGCCTGAGGTGGCCAGCCAGCGAAGCTGCCTCGTGGCTGATGCCCTCCATCAGGTCACCGTCGCTGACAATGGCATAGACGTAATGGTCAACCAGGTTGTAGCCGGGGCGGTTGAAGGTGGCCGCCAGGAAGCGCTCGGCAATCGCCATGCCGACGCCGGTAGCGAAGCCCTGCCCCAGCGGACCCGTGGTCATCTCGACGCCGCGATCGGGGTCGTACTCTGGATGGCCCGGCGTGTGGCTGCCCCACTGACGGAAGCGCATCAGCTCGGTGATCGGCATATCGTAGCCGGTGAGGAAGAGCAGGCTGTAGAGCAGCATGGAGCCGTGGCCGGCGGAGAGCACGAAGCGGTCGCGATTGGGCCAGCGGGGATTGGCCGGATTGTGGCGCAGGAATTGTGTCCAGAGCACATAGGCGGCGTCGGCCATGCCCATGGGCATGCCGGGATGGCCCGATTTGGCTTTTTGCACCCCGTCCACGGCCAGGAAGCGGATGGTGTTGACACACAATTGATCGAGTTCTTTGGACATTGTTCACCTCGTGTGAAGATGTGGCAGGCAATGGGATACAACCGCGGCGCAGGATAAGCGTGGCGCGGGACACCTTTGTGCGTGTGCTGCTTTGTGCAATTAGTTACTATTGTAGCACGGGATGGCAGAGGGGTCAATCAATCGCCCCATGGACTATCAACATGAGCTATCCTCATAGCTCACGAGTCATGTATTTATATTATTAGTAGTAGGGGCTGGGGATATGTGGACAACTCGTGGGCAGTGCGATATGTCGTGCACTGTGTGCGTGTCGGCTACCATGTCTTGTGGGGATGGCCATATAGGGGTGTGGAAAGGGAGAAAAGGCGGTGGGGATAGCGTGAGACGGATGGCTGCGGGCTGGCCCGGCAAGCCACAGGGTGGGATGGGTTTTCCCCACAATTGGGCACAGCTTATCCACAACGATATGCAGTTATCCACACCCTTAGTGGGGTTATCCACAGCTGAACAAATGCTCAGTGGATATTTTCGCTGCCTGGTCCGCGCCCAAATCCGCTCCGCGACCGCATCCGAGCCGCGACCGTGCGGGAGCGGATTGTTTGCGGGCGCAATTTAATGTGCCCCTACGGACGCGCGCGGCTCGGATGGGTGTATGCTAGGCCGTCTGCCCGCTCTGTCTCTATATGCATTCGTTTACTTCACCTTAACTTCTTGTTAGCTTCCCCTTGATATGGGCTTAAACCTACCGACTTAGCCTGGGAAGTGGCTGCGGAACACGCCACAACGCATGGCGTGGAAGCGCCAAAAATCCCAAAGTGTATAGAAAAATGTAAAGAAGGAGGACAAAAGAAAAGATGTCTAGCTTAAGAACCACCCTGCTTCTAGTCACCTTCGTCCTGGCCATTGTGGCCGCCCTGCCCATGCAGGCACTGGCAGAGGAACCCACCTTCCTTATCTCGCTGGATGACCCGATGGCCGCTTTCTTGGAGAGTCGCGCTTACGCCGCCAAGATGGGCGCCACGGCTGAGTTCCGCAAGATGGAGTGGGTAGCTGTGGATGCCGTCAACAACAAGCTCTACCTCTCGATGACCGAGATCAACAAGACGATGAGCGATGGGAAGGGCGACATCAACCTGCCGGAGAACCACTGCGGCATCGTCTACCAGGCTGACCTCGACGCGGACTATAACATCAGCGCCCTCAAGCCTCTGATCGTCGGTGGCCCCTTCAACCCAGATGCCCAAGAAAATCAGTGCGCCCTCGACAACATATCCAATCCTGACGGCCTCTTTGTCGACCCGCAGGGCAATCTGTGGATCGGGGAGGACACGGTCTACCACGTCAACAACTTCCTTTGGAAGTGGGACGGCAACAAGTTACACCGCTTCGCGGCGATGCCTATCATGGCCGAGACGACCGGTGTGTTGGTCACGCCGAACGGCGACCTGATCTTCAGCGTGCAACACCCCAGCTCGCTGAGCACCTACCCCTACAACCGCGCGGCAGTGGTCGTGATCAACGGCTTCAACACCGCCCAGGACTTCGCTGATCTGCCCGTGCCGACCGGTGACGCCATGCTCACTCTCACCGTGGCCGCCGGCGAGCCACAGGTGCTGGCGCGCGTCGGTGGGGCGATCCCCAACGATGCCCGCGGTATGGTCTGGGGCCAGGTCAACAACGTGGCCGGCCAGCGGCAGTTGGTCTGCAACCATCCCGATGGCAACGTCTTCATCCCGATCAACGCCGCCGGCACAGAGGGCTATCTCTACACCAACTACGAGTGTCGCCCCGGCACGGTCGGCAAGATGTACATCCGCAAGGCCGACAACCGCTGGGAGGTCCTCGAGGGTGAGCAGGTTGACTTCACCTCGGTGCACGGCACCTGGAACAACTGCGGCACCAGCATGACACCGTGGGGCACAGTTCTCTCGGGTGAGGAGTACGAACCCCTAGCCACCGTGGCCGACTGGAAGGCCAACGTCAAGGATATGACCGCCTACCTCGGCGCCCAGGCGAACCCGTACGACTATGGCTGGAACGTGGAGATCGGCCCCGACAAGATGGGTGACTTCATCGAGTCGCAGGTCACCAAGCGCTACACCCTTGGCCGCTTCAGCCACGAGATGGCTATCGTGATGCCTGACCGCAAGACGGTCTACCACGGCGACGACGGAACGGGTGTCGTCCTGTTCAAGTCGGTGGCTGAAACACCTGGCGATCTGAGCGTCGCCACGCTCTACGCAGCCAAGATCACCCAGAATGCCGATGAGAGCCTGAGCATCGAGTGGATCGAGCTGGGCAAAGCCAGCGATGACGAGATCTACGACGCCATCCGCAGCGTGACCCTGCCCGAGTAATCCAAGCGCTCAGCAACGCTCCCCAACCGAAATGTGACAAGACCTCCCAGCGTCGGGAGGTTTTGTGTTTTGGTTGTTGGGCGAAGACGGAAAACGGGTCAGCGCGAAACGGGTCACAGTGACAAGCCATCTGCAAAGAATCTTTCGCTGGGATGGATTGGGGGATTGCTGTAGGATTCGATCGCTGTAAGGTTTAACACATCAGGTAACCGAGCTGGTAGGTACCAGCGGCTGGAAGATTGCTGTAGGGTTCGATCGCTATAAAGTCCAACACATCCGCTTGCTTGCCATGCGCAGGACTTCACGTTGGGCGCGTGACACCGGGTCCGGGGTACGCATCAGCCCCCGGCTGGGTCTGGACTGCGTGGAAGCGTGTCAACGCAGACCGCGAAATTCACCCAGGGGGTCGATGATGGATTGGCAATTCTTCGAAATCGCTGCGTTGGCACAGATGAGGAATCAACAGCGCGGCGGCCGGTTGTCTGCATTGATCAGTGCTATGCCTCCCACCAGCGCCAGTAGTGCCATCAGGAGCAGTATGCCCCACATACCTTGCCAGTCCGATTGTGGCAGATCGGACGATCGGCCATCGGCGGTGGACACAGGCCGACCGGATGACCACGCCATAATCAGCGCTGTGAGGTCGTCTACCGACTGCGCGGAGAGGGGTCCATCGTTGTCCTGCGCCCAGGCGCGCATGAGTGAACCGGCCACGCCTTGCGCCACCGTTGACCGGATGCGCAGGTCGGCACGCACCATCGGCCAGTTGCGCTGCAGCCGTGGCCCAATGCCACCATGACCGTCTTCGCCATGGCATCGCTGGCAGTATGCCGCATACAGTGCCGCGCCCGTTGTGACGTCACCTGTAACCGGTGGCACTGTCGGCAGCGCGATTGGTATCAGAGCGGCCGGGTCGGGTGTGGGCGGCACGAGCACTCCCTCGGGCAGCGCCGGCGCTGCGTCCAGGCGCTCCCAGGCCCCAATATAGGCCAAGATAGCTGCTATCTCGCGCGTTCTGAGCGGACCGCCCTTCGTACGGCTGAAAGCGGTCATTTGGGTGGATGTCTTGCCGTTCTCGACTACCCTCTTGATGTCGACCATGCGCGCGCCACGGCCCATGCGCGTCTCTGCGTAGGCTTGATGGCAGCGATAGCAATAGTGCGTGTAAAGCCAGGCACCGTGCGCCACCTCATTGGCGGCGACGATCAGTTGGATGCGTTCGTCCATCACGGGTGCGATAGGCGTGGGAGTGGGGGATGGTCGGACAGCAGCCGCCGACTGGACAGGCGTCGGTGTTGGCGTCGGCGTGGGTTGGGGTGGCAACTCAGGCAGAGAGGGCGGCCCGCCCAGCTCTTCCCAGGTCATTATGTATGCTGTCAGCGCCTTGATCTCGCGGCGCGTCAACGGGCCGCCTTGATCGCGCGCCCAGCGAATCTGACAACCGCCCCCGGCGATCTCCGCCGCCAGGGCGTCTTCACTTTTGCCCCGCCCTATGCGTTCCTGTTCATAGGGGCCATGGCAGCGCACGCATTGGCCCTGATACAGCCAAGCGCCTAACGCTACGGGATCCTTGAGTGCCTGTGGAGTCGGGTTCTGAGCGGTGGCAGCATTTGCCAACACCAGCCCGCCCAGAACACAGACTGCTGCAGCCACCAGCGCGCTGCGTTGCCAATCACTCATAGCTCAACCTTTACTAATGGCTCCTCACTTGAGGGTGAGCAAGAACACCACCAGCGCATCGAGCTGTTCCTCGCTCACAATTCCACCACACATGGCCGACCGGGCAACCTGCTCGAATCCCTCCACGAAGTAGGCATTCGGGATCAAAACCGACTCGCGCAGATATTCCTCGGCCGTCAGCCCTGGTCGACGTGTGGCCGCCACACTGGCCACCTGGCTCAGGTCGGGCCCCACCTCCGCCGTGCTCACACCAGCGACAGTGTGACAGCCCACACACCCGACTTCGCTGAACAACATCTGGCCGCGGGCGATGACATCCGGATCGTCCAGACTTACTCGGGGGATGGCAAGGGGCTGCGGCTCGAACTCACCTAGCGCGGTGGCCTGCCAGTTCAACACAAAGGCGGCCAGGTCTTGAATCTGATCCGGGCGCAGGGGACCGCCAATGCGCTCGGACCACCCTGTCATAGCGACCACGCCATCGCCAGCATACAGAGGCCGCGTTGCCACCACGCGCCCCAGCTCGATCGTGGCGATGACATACTCCTCCAGCGTTCCCTGCCAGCCGACTTCTGCCAAACGTCGAGTGAAGAAGTGGGTGTCGTTCAGCGCTGGCCCCAGCTGCCCCATGCCTTTCCCGTCGGCACCATGACAGGACCGACAGTGCAGGTCGTACAGGTCAGCACCGACTTCGATGGCCTGTGCCCGTTGGGCCTGAGCCTCGCGCGCCATGCGCGACTCCTCGAAAATCGCCACACCGGTCAACAGGCCAACGCTGCACACAACCGCCAGCAAGCCCACCACAGTCTCTATGCTGGAACGACTCATGGCGTCATCTGGTCGCTCGTTGGCGCGGTGGCCGGCTCAGCCGACGCAGCCTGATTCGTTGGGATTGATTCCGGAGCTGACGGGGAAGTACCAAAGCGCTGGCGGTGCACGTGCAACACGCGCTCCTGCGTCAGGTTGCTATTATGGGCCGCATCGAACCACACGATGCGCAACGTCACACGCTTCAGGTCGCGCTGGCGTTCTTCGATGATCAGCCACGCACGTGCCTGAGGCAGGTCGCCCTGGGCGGCTGCCTGATTCACCTGATGCTCGTAATCAGCGAGCACGCGTGCCAGTCCCGGTGGCAGCGCGGTGTGGTCGCTCTTGTTTAGCGCGTAGACCCCGACGGCCAGCTCATCATAGGACAGAGCGCGCAGGGGACCGACCCCCTCCTCGGGTGCCAGATTCTCAATGATGTGTGTGGCGGCGGGCATCTCAATACCAACGTGATAGGTGCCCACATAGCTCAACACGATCAGAGCGAGGATAGCCACTCCTCCGATCGAGAGGATGACTGGGCGTCGCCGCGCCCGCCGATGCGGATTGCGGTCCAGGTAGGGCAGGGCAAGCAGAAGCGCGAACAATGTCACCGGGACAATAACACCCATCAGCGTCTTGTCACCCAGCTTCAGCAATCCCTGCGCCCACAGAAAGAACCATGGGGCTTGTGTGTGCACCGGGGTGTGGCGTGGGTCGGCGTGATGCTCCAGCGGTGCGTCGTACACCAGCCAGCTGGCCGCGATCAACGCCAAGGTCGCAACGCTCGCCAGCACGATCTCATGTCTGAGCAGGTCGGGGATGAAGCTGACGGGCTGGCGAGCTGCCTGTCTCAGCGCTTCCGGCATATCACCTTCCTCCACATCGGCAGGCAGCGAGATGCCGCAACGGCGAGCGATTCGATAGTAATGGGCGCTGATAAACAAGATGCTCGCCAGCGGCAGGAGGATGACGTGCAGCAGATAGAATCGCAACAGCCCTGCTCCACCGATCTCGGGCGCACCCCGTAACAACAGGTTGACCTCGCGTCCCACCAGCGGCACCGCCTCCGCCATGCTGGTGCCGATCGTCACTGCCCAGTAGGCCAGTTGGTCCCACGGCAGAAGATAGCCGCTGAAAGCCATCCCCATGGTGAGGGCGAGCAACACCACACCGGTCAACCAGATGAAGGCGCGCTCACCCTTGTAGGACGCCGTCACGAAAGTGCGCACCATGTGCAGAAAGGCGCATCCCACCATCGCCTCGGCTGCCAGACGGTGGACATCTCTCACCAGCTCTCCAAACGGCACCGCACGCATTAGATACTGAATCGACTCATATGCCCCTTCCGGAGTCGGGACGTAGTGCACCATCAGGTAAAGGCCAGTGATGATCTCCACGACGAAGAAGAAGACGGTGAAGTAGCCGAGGCGAAAAGTATGCGTGAAACGCGTACTCGCTTGAGGGTAGTAGCGCGGTCGAATGTGCAGAATCAGGCTGAGGGTGTGGGCCAGGTAGCGCGGATTGGGCCTCTCAGTGGGCGGCTCACCGCGCACGATGGCGCGCAGCTCGGTTAGGCTCAGGCCGGCCGCCAGCGCACGCACCCGTCGGTCGAGCCATGCACGCACAACGTACGAGCGCTCTCGCGAAGGAGAGTGGATTGCGTGTTCGTCTCCGCTCATAGAGCGAGCGCGCTACGACCAGGTATCTTGCGTGCAGTGTCAACCTGCACTCGAGCATCATCGCCGAAGAGGCTGACCAGTGCGTCCTCGGCGTCGGCACCTGGCTTGACTACGGGCAGAGGTGCACCGCTGATCGGATCGGTCTCGGCCAGGACCTGACCATCCCGATCTACCACCTGCACAACGAAGCGGTCAAGCGAACGCGGCGCCGGGCCGCTGAGAAATGTTCCGTCGACCGCAAACTGCGAACCGTGGCAGGGGCAGACGAAGCGTTGTTGCGACCTGTCCCAGTTGAACAGGCAGTCCAGATGGGTGCACACCTTGTGCAACGCCAGCAGGCCATCGACCGTGTGCACCAGCCACAACTTGCCTGCCGGGATGTTGAGTGGTGCGCTGCCCGGCGCCGGCAGATCGCTGATCGGCCCGCAGGGAATGACGCCGCCGAACTCACCTGGCCGCGCGCGCGGCAGGGCATAACGAAGGTTCACATAGGCGATCTCAGCCGTCAGAATGCCCAACGATGCCAACCAGATGTAATGCAACATCTCACGTCGCGACAGATGGCGCTGCTCCTGCAACGGCCCGGAGACATTCTGTGTTGTCACCGCTGTTCCCCCTCTGAGGCCCCGGCGCATGGTATGGATGGCGTGCACCGGGCAATGATTTGTCACCGAATGAATATAATGCGGCTCAGCTAAGGGAATATTTACGGTGTGTTAACGTTTGGCAAAAATGAATCCGCCCCGCGACCGCATCCGCGCCGCGACCGTGCGGGAGCGGATTGTTTGCGGGCGCAATTTAAGTGCCCCTACGGGCGCGTGTGGGTCGGTTTGGGAAGTGCCCCCACATTGCCGCTTGCTAACGCGCGCGGCTCGGATTCACACGCGCGGCGCCGATCCGGGGTGCATCCGCATTCCAACAACCCTGTCACTACTTGCCTCGCTCCTCATCTTGTGATATAATATCTGTGCCTGAAACAAGGACAGGGCTTTCACCAAGGCATCCTTAGCAACTGAGTGGGAAAGGAGGTGAGAGAATCGCACCAGATGCACTCGCGCCGCGCGTCGTGAAAGGGTGACGGGAAAGGCGCTGGCCAGCGAAGATCTCCTATGCTTTCCTGCAGGCCAGCCGGCAGGTGCAGCGCGGCCGCCTGCTCAAGTTCTTCCCCATATCACAGGTTCATGACATACAAACGAAGCTGAACATTTGATAAGGATTCAACTGGCACTCGCAGAGGAGGTTTTGCCATGAAGGTTAAGATTTCGCATGTCCTAGGTTTGCTCGCAGTCCTTTCTATGCTGGTTGGGTTGGCAGCGCCGCAAGCGCTCGCAGCACCCCCAGCCCAGCAACCCGCTCCGCCCGATGCCCAGACCAAGCTGGCCGATCCCAACAATCTGTTCCCCAACGGCATCGGTGAGGTTGACTGCACCGGCGTCAACCTGGTTGTCGGCACGCAGGTTGGCCCGCAGATCGCCAGCCCGGTGCAGAACTTCTGGCAGCAGTGGGGTGCCAAGACGGGCGGCACGGTAGAATTGCAGGAGTTCCCCTTCGGCGACCTGTTTGAGAAGATTCGCACCGGCTTCATCTCCGGCGCCAGCCCCTTCGACATTATCATCTACGCCTCTGACTGGGCCGGCGACATTATGGGGCCGGGATATGTGCTTGAGGTGCCGCAGAAGGTGCAGGATCAGGTCGGCTATGGCTACCTGATTCCCACCTATCGCGATCGCATCCTCTCCTGGGGTGGCAAGGTCTACGGCCTGCCCTATGACGGCGATGCCCACATGATGTACTATCGCCGCGACCTGCTGACCGACCCCAAGTGGCAGGCGGAATTCAAGGCCAAGTATGGCTATGACCTGCCCGCTCCGCCCAACACCTGGAAACAGTACTACGACGTCGCCGAGTTCTTCAACGGCAAGGAGATCGACGGACAGGTCATCTACGGCGCCGGCACCGCTTTCAAGCGCAAGGCACAGTCCTACTGGACCTACCTGGGTGTAGCCGCCGCGTTCGCCAAGGCGCCTGATGATCCCGCCTACTTCTTCGACCCCGACACTATGGAGCCGCGCATCAACAATCCTGGCTTCGTCGAGGCGTTGAAGCTGTATGTGTCGCTCTCCAAGGTTGGTCCGCCCGATGTGATCAACTGGGACGTGGGCGACATCCGCGGCAACTTCCCGGCCGGCAAGCTGGTGCTCGCCATTGACTGGGGTGATGTGGGGCCGCTGGCCGCCGACGTGAACTCCTCCGTCGTGGTGGGCAAGTGGGGTTCCGCGCTCGAGCCCGGCACAGAGAAGTACTGGGACAGCCGCCGCGGCGAGTGGGTCGACGCCACCAAGGAGACAGGCAACCTCAACCAGGCGCCCTTCCTGGCCTTCGGTGGCTGGGTGCAGTCGGTCACCAAGACGACCAAGAATCCCGAGTGCGCCTTCGACTTCGCCGCCTTTATGGGCAACCAGAATATGAGCCAGCTGCTGGTGACCTACCCCGGCTCGGGTGTCAACCCGCACTTCTTCAGCGACCTGAACAACCTGGAGCCCTGGCTGAAGATCGGCATGACCGAGCAGGAGGCGCAGGAGTACCTCAACGCTGTGCGCGACATCATCAACCATCCCAACGCTGTGGTTGACCTGCGCATCACCGGCGCCGCGGAGTACTTCGACGCGCTCGACACCCAGCTGGCACGCGCCGTGGCCGGCGAGGTGGATGCCCAGACCGCGCTCGATGAGGTGGCCAAGCAGTGGAACGCCATCACCGACCGCCTGGGCCGCGACCAGCAGAAGAAGCAGTATCGGGAGATGCTCGGCCTGCCCACCGAATAAACAGGGTCGAAACGCCTGTGTCTTCCGGTAGTTGGTAAGCTGTGTCTCATTCCCCCTCCCTTGGGAAGGGAGGGGGAATGTATTTATCATTTGGAGGTGTGACACAAGCAGGATGTCACAGCGTGTATCACTTATGTTGTGTAGAATGTCTGATGTGCGAGGATACCTATGTCCACTAATCTAGCTGGTCAGTTGGCCAAAGTGTCCGCACCGCAGGAAGCAGCACGCCCAAGGGGGATCAGCTCCGACCCCAGCAAGCACATCTTCCTGTTGCCGGCCGTGATCCTCATCCTGCTCTTTTCGCTCTTCCCTTTGTTCTTTTCCTTGGCGCTTGCCTTTCTGAGCTGGGATCTAAGTCGGCTGACAGGCGGTGTGCGTTTCATCGGCCTGGAGAACTTCATCACCCTGGTCAATGATGCACGCTTCTGGAACACGGCGCGCGTCACGCTCACGTTCGTCCTGGGCGCGGTGTCGCTCGAGTACCTGGTGGGCCTGGGGGTGGCCTTGTTGCTCAACCAGGACATCCGCTTCCGCCGCTTCTTCCGGGTGGTCTTCCTGATGCCGATGATGCTGACCCCGGCCGCGGTGGCCTACGCCGGCCGCATGCTGTTTAACGAAGGGCAGGGACCGATCAATCATATCATCAAGCTGCTGGGCGGGCCACAGATACCTTGGTTCAGCAACTCTTCGCTGGCGCTCCCTTCCCTGATCCTGGTGGATACGTGGGAGTGGACACCTTTCATGATGATCGTGCTGCTCGCCGGCCTGCAATCCCTGCCGCCCGAAGTATATGAGGCGGCGCGCGTGGACGGTGCCAACGATTGGCAGACGTTCCGCCACATCACCTTTCCCATGCTGGCGCCGGTCTCGGTCACCATCATCCTGATCCGCGCGCTGGAGGCGTTCAAGCTGTTTGACATCGTCACCGTGATGACCGGCGGCGGGCCCGGCACCGCCACCGAACCGGTCACGCTCTATGCCTACCTGGTGGGGATGAAAAACGGCAACTTGGGTTATGCCTCGGCGATTGCCTATTCCTTGCTGATTATGGTGATCATCAGCTCGACCCTGTTCTTGAAACTCGTGCGGCAGCGCGCCGTGCAGGCAGCGGAGTGAGGTGGCAACAATGTATCTGACGATGCGACAGACACGACGCCTAAAGTTGGGCATCACCTACCTGCTTCTGGTGATCTGGACGATCATCTGTCTCTTTCCCATCTACTGGCTGATCATCACGTCGGTGAAGCTGCCCGTCGCCGTCTTCCAGGGGCCGACCTACTTCCCATGGATCGACTTCCAGCCGACGCTCAACGCTTGGAAGCACCTGTTGGTCGGGCCGATGCAGAATCAAGTGTTGCGCAGCTGGTTCAACAGTGCTGTGATGGCGCCCACCAGCGCTGTGTTGGCCGTCGCCATTGGCTCGCTGGCTGGCTATGCGCTCACCCGTTTTCAGTATTACATTCCCATCCTAAAGTGGCGCAACAACGACCTTGCCTTCTGGATCATCTCGCAACGTATGTTGCCGCCTGTGGTGGTGATTCTGCCCTATCTGATTATGTACCGTGTGCTGGGGCTGGTGGACACCCACGCCGGCATGATTCTGATCTACACTGTGTTCAACCTGCCCTTTGCGGTGTGGATTATGCGCGACTTCTTTGCCAACCTGCCGCGCGACCTGGAGGAGAGCGCCCTGATTGACGGCGCCTCGCGGCTGCAGGCTTTCCGCCTCATTGTGCTGCCGCTCTCCTCACCCGGGCTGATTGCGACTTTCCTGTTCTGTATGATGTTCTCGTGGAACGACTACCTGTTCGCGTTGATGTTGACTTTCAGCCGGGCAACCACGATGCCGATGTTCGTGGCCGGCTTCGGCACCCAGTCCTATGGCCCGCAGTGGTGGTTCCTGTCGGCGCTGGCCCTGCTCACCATCGCCCCGATGATCGTGATTGCCCTGCTGATCGAACGCTATATTACGCGCGGTCTGATCGTCGGCGCCATCAAGTGAACGCTATCCGCGAGCACACTCTACGCACGAGGTATCCCGATGAAGCGCTATATCCTCGCCCACGACTTAGGTACCACGGGTAATAAAGCGACCCTCTTTGACGCGGAAGGCATTATGCTGGTCAGTGCCTTCAGCGCCTATGAGACCGCTCACCCCTTCGGCCACTGGGCAGAGCAGGATCCCGAAGACTGGTGGCGCGCCGTGATCGAGACGACGCAACGCCTGCTGGCGGAAGCGCGCGTCGCGCCCCAGGACGTCGCCGTGATCGGCTTCAGTGGCCAGATGATGGGCTGCCTGCCAGTGGACGTGAGCGGACGCCCATTGCGCCGCTGCATCATCTGGGCCGACCAGCGCGCCGTGGAACAGGCGAATCAGCTGGCCGCCGCGCTGGGCGAAGAGTACGTCTACCGCGTCACCGGCCACCGCATCAGCCCCACCTACAGTTTGGCGAAGATCATGTGGGTGCGCGATCACGAGCCGGACGTGTTCGCCCAGGCGCACAAGTTCCTGCATGTCAAGGATTTCATCGCCATGCGCATGACGGGCGCCTTCGTCACCGACCGCTCCGACGCCAGCGGCATGAATCTCTACCATCTCGAGGGGGGCAGCTGGTCGCGCGAGATTCTGGAGGCGGTGTGCCTGGATGAACATCTGTTGCCCGAGGTGCACGATTCGACCGATGTGGTGGGCGAGTTGAGCGGCCCCGCCGCGGAAGCGCTGGGCCTGGTGGCGGGCATCCCGGTGGTGATCGGAGGCGGTGACGGTGCCAGCGCGGCGGTGGGTGCCGGCGCCATTGCAGAGGGCCCTGCCTACAATTACATCGGCGCCTCGTCGTGGATTTCTTTTGCCAGCCCGCGCCCCATCTACGATGCCGGGCGGCGCATTTTCAACTGGGCGCACATGGTGCCCGGCATGTTCCTGCCCTGCGGCACGATGCAGGCGGCCGGCGGCTCCTATCAGTGGCTGCGGCGGCAGGTCTGTTGGTATGAGGCCAAAGAGGCGGAACAGCGTCGCATCGATGTGTACGAGGTCATGAACCAACGTGCCGAGCAGAGCCCGCCGGGCGCGAATGGGTTGCTCTTCCTGCCCTACCTGCAGGGCGAACGCAGCCCACATTGGAATCCCAAAGCGCGCGGCGGCTTCATCGGTTTGCAAATCACCCACACCCGCGCCGACATAATTCGCGCCGTGCTGGAGGGCATTAGCATGAACCTGCGCACCATCCTCTTCTCCTTCCTGGACGCGGGGGCGCGCATCGAGGAGGTGACCCTGATCGGCGGCGGGGCGAAGGGGAAGCTGTGGCGGCAGATTCTGGCGGACGTGTACGGGCGGCCTGTGCTGCGGCCGCGCCTGCTGGAGGAGGCAACCTCATTGGGCGCCGCGGTCGCCGCCGGAGTCGGCGTGGGCCTCTTCCGCAATTTCGGCATCGTAAACGATCTGATCGAGATCGTCGACCGCCACACTCCCCGTCCAGATGCCCAAGCGGAATACGAACGCCTTTATCCCATCTTCCTGGCCGCCTACGATGCCTTGGTGCCCGTCTTCGATCAGCTGCACGCGCTGGGCACTCAACGCGCATAACACGCGTTCACACACCATCTCAGACCAGTGGAGGGACACAATGCAATATCGTTTTCTGGGTCGCACAGGTCTCAAAGTCTCGGAGATCTGTCTGGGCACGCAGACCTTTGGCTGGGGTGCTGACGAGGCGACTGCCCACGCGCTGGCGGATCGCTTCGTCGCCGCAGGAGGCAATTTTTTCGACACATCCAACATCTACAACCAGGGCCAATCCGAGCTGATGCTCGGCAGCTGGCTCAAGAAGCGGGGCCACCGCGCGCAGATGGTCATCGCGACCAAGGTTTTCTTCCCCACCGGCGACGGCCCCAACGACACCGGCCTCTCGCGCAAGCACATTATGGAGCAGATCGATGCCAGCTTGCGCCGCCTGCAGACCGACTATGTCGACCTGTATCAGACGCACTGCTGGGATGCCTCCACGCCGCTGGAGGAGACGTTGCGCGCGCTGGACGACCTGGTGCGCGCCGGCAAAGTGCGCTACATTGGCGCTTCCAACTACACGCCCTCCCAGCTGATGCGCGCCATCATGCTGAGCGCCATGCACGGCTGGGCCCGCTTCGACTGCCTGCAGCCGGAATACAGCCTGCTGGTGCGCAGTACGGAGTGGGAACTCTTGCCGCTCTGCCGCGCTGAGGGGATCGGTGTGATCTGTTGGTCGCCACTAGCGGGTGGCTGGTTGAGCGGCAAGTATCATCGTGGCGCGCCACCACCCCCCGACAGCCGCGTCGGGCGCGCCGACCGCTGGGACGATCTGCCGGAACAGCGCGAGAGCGAGCGCACGTGGCGCATCATTGATGTACTGCGCGAGGTTGCGGCAGTGCGCGGCAAGACGCCGGCGCAGGTGGCGCTGAACTGGCTGTTGCAGCAGCCGGGCGTCACTGCGCCGATCATCGGTGCGCGCACGCTGGAGCAGCTGGAGGAGAATCTGGGCAGCGTGGGCTGGGCGCTTTCAGCGGAGGAACTGGCACAGCTGGATGCGGCGAGTCAGATTCCGCTGCCTTCGCCGTATAACTTTATTGCGCGCTACACGCGCAAGCGCGAGGCGTAAGCCACAGCCGACGGCGCCTGTTTGATCCGCGCCCAACCGAACCCGCGCCCCAACAGATCCGCGCCACGACTGGATCCGCGCCGCGACCGTGCGTAGGGGCGCAATACATTGCGCCCGTACCCGCCCCCCATCCGCCCCGGCGACCAGATCCGCGCCGCGACCGTGCGTAGGGGCGCAATACATTGCGCCCGTACCCGCCCCCCATCCGCCCCGGCGACCAGAT